>Ga0222424_100273_pt1 | contig 40608 bp, 55 predicted proteins | sample 2B2ome_FD_182468 | JGI IMG/M metagenome (GOLD analysis project Ga0222424, IMG submission 182468) | Enriched microbial communities from leaf-cutter ant dump, University of Wisconsin, Madison, United States - 2B200A (version 2) | ecosystem: Environmental > Terrestrial > Nest > Insects nest > Nest... | reverse complement strand
CAGCTTGAACGGGAGTGAGATAAAGGAAGAGTGGGCGGCGCGATAAATGGGAAGAAACGGGAAGAACTGGGGCAAGGTGGGCTCGTAGTTCTGCAAATCTCTTTCCCTACGCGAAAGAATAGGCCGGAAGAGAAAGAGGCGCCGATTGGGCGCCTTTTTGCTTTCCGCTCAACGCTCGGCCTAAAAGGGGATGTCAGGCTCGCCTATTTCGACCAAGCTGGGCACATCGCGGTCGGCCACCACTTTACCGCCAAGCGTGATGTGCGTGGGCACCTTCGTCGTGGTCGCGGCCAAAGCCAGCTGGAACACGGCGAACATCCGGCCGGGATGGTCAGCGGCCAGTTTCAATGCCTCGGCCTCGGCGATCTCCCGCGATGGGTGCAGAACGCTGGGCTGGCGGATCGGTGGAATGCGCCGGCAGCCCCTGAACGGCTCCCAGTCTTTCGCATTGGATATTTCCAGAATCAGGCAGGGGCCGCTCATTTGAGTATTCCCGCCACAGCCCACGCGATGACAGAGATGGCCAGCACCGGAACCAGCGCGAAGAGGTTGCTGATGCCCGAGAACATGCCACCTCCATCATCCACTATGAACAGTGCCCACACCAGGCCACCAAGGGTGATCGCGGTGGGAATCCACCACCATGCAAAGGTCAGAGTGAGCGTCATCCTGCTTCCTTCAACTATCAGCGGGGCACAAGGCCGCCCGCCATCGGCGCTATCGGTACTTCCTGTTGGAACGGCGGGACTTGGGCGGGTGGCCGAAGTGGAATCCGCCACAGAAGTCGCAGTAGTAGGCGTGCATGTAGCCCTGGAACCCCTTGCGCTGGTGCAGGCCATGAATCGCTGCCCTGGCCTCCTTTGCGCTCGCGTAGCGGTGCTTGCCCAGGCAGGAATTGCGGCGGATTTTTCGCTTGCTGGCCATGGCGCTAGAACCTCCACGCCACCCATGCGGCCAGGACTACAGCGAGGGGAGCCCCGAGGGCAATCAGCAGGCACAGGCTGAACCAGAACCCCTGCACCACGACGTTGCGCCACTCCCTGCGGCGCCAAGCCCCTCGCAACATCCGGCCGCGATCCCACAGCAGAAAAAGAATGGCCGCGCAAAGCTGCAAAAAGCCGTTCATTGGTCAATCCCCCAGCAAATAGCCCTGAACCAGCCGCACGATGTTGGCCTTGTCATCCTCCGAGGCGCCCAGGAAGCGACGCGCCGGGATGTCTCCCCAGGGGATCGGAAAAATGCCGTTGCGCGTCTTGTAGCCAGCCATGCCGAACTCGCCGGACTTGGCGCCGTAGTGGAAGGTGCCGGCGTAGACCATCGGGCTGCCGATGCCCACGGCGTCACTGCCCTGCACCTGGTAGTTGATCGTGGTGCCCAGCGCCCGGGTCTCGCCGGTGCCGGGCTTCTTGCTCGCCAGCTTGGCGGCGCTGCGCTTGGTAAGCTCGCCGTCCTTCTTGCGCGCGAACATGGAGCTGTAGCGCGCTAGGGTGAGCGCACTGTTCGGGGCCCAGGCGTTGCCATCGGGATCGGTGGCCGTCGTGAAGCGCTGCTTTGTGGACTCGGTCAAGTCCTCGCCGATCTCCGGCAGGACGGGCCGCATGTCCTGCACGCGCGCCACCAGGGCGTGCATATAGTCCAGGCCGCTGCGGTCGGTGAGCTCGATGATTTGCGCCATCACTGTGCCCTCGGTAAAATCGACGGTGCCCCGTGCATCGACCCCCGGTAGTCAACACCGGACCCGTTCTCAAACGTTTTGGTCGGAGCGCAGGGCTTTTTCATTTGGCGGTCCTGATCACCAGACTGACCAGCGACAGCGAACGGTTGCGCTTGCCCGCCAGCACCTCCCACACCGCCCGGAACGTTTCGCCCTCGATGGCCTTCGTCGCCACCACCGTGGGGTTGCCGTGGCGCGACTTCTCTCCGGCGCGCAGCGAGTCCGGGTCGTTCAGCACCGACTCCAGCCGCGCGAAGTCTTCGGGCTGCGCCGGCCGCTGGCCAGCGCCGTCGAACCCATGCGAGAGCTGCACATGCCGGGGCGCATCTGCAGGCAGCAGCAACGTGAAGCCCTGCACATTGGTGTCGGCCGCCGATGACACCCAGTCGGCGCGCTCCACGAAGCCCAGCCACAAGGGCTCCTTGCGCTGGCGGTCGGCCAGCACCGCCCGCACGAAGTCGGGCACCTGGGCATCCGCGTTGATGTAGCGGTTGACATCGGCAGAGAGCGCCTTGCTGATCGCCGGGGGATAGTCGATCAGCTTGTCCTGCACGAAGGTGCGCAGATCGTCGTCGGCCCGCGCGCCTGGCGCATAGTCCCAGCCCTCATCAATGCCAGCCGGGGCGCCGGTGCGTGGGTCGATGGCGTCCCAGTCCTCGGGCGGCGTGATGGCATCGCCTTCACCGGGCGCGGCCACGGCCACCACGCGGCACTTGCAGCCCCAGCCGTTCGGAGGAAAGTGCGTATCCCAAAACGGATGATCGTGACGCAGCGTGAGCCGCATGTCGCCCCACTGCTTGTGCTGCGGCCGTGGGTGCGTCACGCTGTCGTTGTGGACATAGCGCCAGTACGGCCGGCGCTTGACCAGGTCGGGGTCCAGCAACTGGGCCCGGCGCCCGGCGGCGTAGGAGGTCATCAGGTTGGTCTGGTAGATGACGCGGGTGCGCCAGGCCTCGCCAGCCTTGCTGCCCTCGCCAGTCCAACCCGTCCAGCCGTGCTTTGCCACGATCTCCGCAAAGCCCTTGCGGAATTCCGCGATAGAGCCACCCTGCACGGCCTTGTCCACTGCCTGGCGCAGATCGTGGAGCAGATCGGCCTTGGTGGCGCCCGCCACCACGAAGGCCCGATCATGGGCCGCGCGCTGAATGTCACGCCAGGATTCGCTGGGCAGGTTGAGCTTGCGCCGCAAGAAGTCGATCTGCTGCTGGAACTGCTGGCGAGCCCCCTCCACCGACGAACGGGCAACGTCCCCGATCTCAGCCACGGCCACCCTCCAACGCCGCCCGATCGCGGCCCTGCAGGTGCGCCAGCTCGAAGGCCAGCGCCATCACCTCTGTGAGCTCCTCGGTGGGCAACTCGCTGTATTCCGCAAACAGCGCCTCCTGAAGTGCCTGCGGGTCTTCGTGAGCGTTCACAAGGGCGCGCAGGTCACGCACCCAGTCCATCACCACCGGCGCGGCCGCAGCGCCCAGCAGGCTCGCAGCTGGCCGGGTGATGGCTGCGGCCTCGGGTTCGGCGAACTCCACCGCTGGTGCGCCTGGTGCGGGGGGCAGGCCGGGCCCGGCCGCAGGCGCAGGCTCGGCCTGCTCCACGATGTCGCCCTTTTCGAGCTTGTATGTACGCATCCAGTAGCGCGGCGTGAAGGTCACGCCTGCGCTCTTGAGCTTGGAGTCGCGCTCGGCCTGCTCCGTGTTCACTTGCTCCTGCTCGTACAGCTCCACGGTCGGCGCAGGCGCGTTCTCGCCCTCGTTCAGGTCTGTCACCCAGCGCAGCATCTGGTTGAACGTGGCCTCCACCATGCGCGCGTCGCCGTCGCGGATGGCCTCGGCCACCTCCAGCCCCGCCGTGGCGCTGGCGTGCGTGCTGCTGGCCTCGGTGCTCTGGTTCTGCCCCAGCAGCGCGATGGACACCTCGCTGCGGCAGAACATCAGCAGCTCCTTGTAGAGCTCGGCGCTCGCGCCCTTGTCACCGGCCTCCAGAATGTCGATGCTGGAGTCATCCGGGATGGCCGCCACGGCGTCCTGGATCATGGCCTCCAGCTTGTCCAGCAGCGCGTCAATCTCCGGGCCCGGCGTGCCGCGCGGCTGCTTGCCCACCAGCCACGGCGTGCCGTACTTCTCGGTGAACGTCACCCAGAACTTGAGCCCGCCGCGCTTGAACACGGTGGGCCAGAAGCACATGGACAGGTCCGCGAAGCCGTAGGGGTTCGCATAGCTCGCCTCCTGCCGCGCCAGCAGGAACTTGCGCGGCTCCAGTTCCTCGCCATGCAGCGGCTGCTCGCGCGAACGAAAGCGCAGCTGCGCCTGGTTGTCGAATGTGAACCACTCGCCCGGCTTGCCCACCACGTCCAGCGGCTGCAGCGCGCCTGCGCGGTGGCCCCACATCAGCTCCAGCGGCTGCCAGCCATACAGCACGCCGTCCAGTACCTCGTTCATGACGCGATCCATGTCCAGAGCCGTGAACAAGTCCTCTGCGCGCCGCACGGCCCGCGCACCGGCCTTGCCCGCCACCACGCGCCGCTCCAGCTTCTTCACCGAGGCCTTGCGTCGGCGGATGCAGCCGCCCACGTGCGCATCGCTGCGCAGATCGCGGTACACGCGCATGTCCTTGCCCTGGCGCTTGAGGATGGGGTCCGGGTTGGGCAGCAGGAACGAAAAGCCCGCCACGTCCATGGACCTGGCGCGGGTTGCGATCTCCTCGCCCAGGGTGGATGCGCGGCGCTTGGGCTCGGCGAACGAGACGAACTCGGTGGGGGTGACGTAGATACCTTTGGTCATTCGTAGTAGCCCTCCATGGGCACATCGAGGCGGCTCTTGCGGGGTCGGCTCTCGGCGTGGGTCGGCCCCCAATCCATGCGGGCTGCGGCGTGCGAGTAGATGCAGGCCATGGTGCTGTCGCCGTGGCCGATAGCCGCCTTGTCGGTGGACTCGGGCATGCGTGGTACACCCCGTATCAGGCGGATGGCGCGGTGGCCCTGCAGGAGCCCGTCATGCTTGGGCAGCAAGAACGTTCCGTCTTCCAGCGCTGCCTTGTAGGGCGGCATGTTGTCGCGGTACCAACCCTCGGTGGGCATCAGCCTATGCACCACCGAGCCGTACCTGTCGTGCGCAGCCTCACCCACGTAGCTGCCGTTGCCCTTGCTATCGATCACCATCCCGCTCTTGCGTGGCAGCGCGTCGCCAATCGCAAACAGCACCTGCAGCTGCTGGTTGTAGGGCACGTTCTTCATTTCCACGAGAAATGGGATGCGCTGGTGCAGGTTGGTCTCGATCTCATTGGGTGCGATTGAGGAAAGGTCGCCCGTGCGCGCGAAGTCCATGCCGAGCGCGTGGCGCAGGCTCGGGTTGAACTGGAGCAGCGGCAGCAACTCTTCGTTGATCCAGTCCTGCATGACCCGCTGGCGCAACTCGGGCGTCGAGTTGTTGAAATCTTGCGTTCCCGTGTACCGAATCACCGGATAAGGCCGCATGCGGCTTTCCACCAGGGCGCGTGTCAACCATGAGCCGCCACCCTGCGCCGGAATGCAGAACAGCTCCTCATCCTCATTGGGGCGGTAGCGGTCGATGGTGGCCTTGCGCCAAGCCGCCTCTGCCTCGGCCGACCACACGCGGCCCGTGACGGCGGAAATCTTGCGGTAGAGGCCATCGTGCAGCGCATCGTCCAGCGTCACGCGGTGCAGGCTGTAGTCGTAGCGGCCCGCGCGCACGTCGTTGATCAGCTCGTTGAACGGGTTGTCGGCACCGTTGTGCGTGCTGATGATGCGGATCTGGCCGCCCCACATCGTCATGGCCATGGCGGCCTTAAGCAGCTCCTTGATGTCGTCCACGAACGCGGCTTCATCGACCACCAGGCGCTCACCCGGCCGGCCCTTGGAGCGGAGGTTGCGCGGGTTGCTGGTGAAGGCCTGGATCATGTGGCCGCTGTCGAACTTGATCGTGTACGTGAGGATCTGCTTGTCCTCCTCCTGGATCACCGACTCTTCGATCTGCCCGGCTGCCGCGTTGAATGCCTTGGCCCAGGTGGCGCAGTCCTGGATGAAGCCCTGGGTCATCTTCTCGTTGTAGGAGATGTAATAGACGTTGGCCCCGCTGGCGCTGGCGGCGTACAGCACATCGTCGGCCGCCTCGGCATAGCTGATGCCGATGCGGCGCGATTTCTCGATGATCTTCACGGGGGACTGGTCGTTGATCCAATCCACCTGGTACTGCATGAGGATGCGCGTGGCCTGCGCGACGGCGGACTGCTGCATCAGCGCACTCCTCGCGCAAGGGCTGCGGCGCGGCGAAGCGCGGGGCGGCAATGCTTTGCCGCGCGCGCGGCCTTGCGCCGGCGTTCGCCCCTGCTCAACACCTCGACGTCGTCAAAGATGATCACCGTGCCCGCCCGCCTGGGATTGCCGTGGCGCCCCATGTATTCAAGCCAGAGCCGCTGGTATTCGAGCAGGCCGGTCCGGCGCGCGTGCGAGATCACCAGCATCACAGCGCTCCCGCGATCGCTCGGCGCAGCGCCTCGACGCCAACATCCGAAAGCCCTTGCTGCTTGGCCGTGGCCACCGCCGTGGCGCTGGCGTCTTCCAGGGCCTTGCGCCGTGCTTCGGCTTCGATGGCGGCGCGCGCCTCCATGCTGAAGCGCTTGTGCGTCACACTGGCCTTGCCGATCTCGGCCGCGTTCTTGAAGAGCTTGTTGACATCGACATCCTCGGCCTTGATGTCCAGCTCCATGAGCAGGTTGAAAATCTTCTCCTGCGTCATGCGCACGACGGCGGACCCCAGCTTGTCCTCTTCGTCGGGCGCAGCGTCCACCAGCGCGCGGGCCTGCTCGCTGGCCATCTTGAGCTGCGCCATGCGCTGCTCGAAGGGTGAGCCATAGCGCTGCAGCGCGGACTTGGACACATCGGCACCGCGCGCTTTCAGGTCGGCCGCGAGCTGCACGTAGTCGCCAAAGCCGCGCCGCACCAGCTCGGCGTCCAGCCATTCCTTCAGCTCGGGCGGCAGCGAATGCACCTTGCTACGCGGGGCCATGCCTACACCTGCGTGATCTTGGGGCGCGATACACCGGGCTGCGCGTCGATGTTGTACTCAACGAAGTCGATGCCCGTGCGCGTCAGGTCCACCATCCAGCGGTCCAGCGGGTCTTTGCTGATGCGCACCATCTCGCGCTCTTCCAAATAATCCAAATGCAAGCGGACCTCTTGGTGCGTGGCATCGGGGTACACCGCGCGCACGATTGCCAGCAGCGGCTCGGTGTAGATGCCCACGGGCCGGCTCAGGTTGATGGCCGACAGCAAGTGCCAACGCATGTCCTCGCGGCGGGTCTTTGCCATGTCGATCATTGGCGGCCTCCCATCAGTTGGTTGAGCGCGCGCTCCACGCGCAGCGCGAAGTTGTCGATGCGCGTCTCGATGCTTCCGAGGTGGCGCACAAAGTCATCCCGGCGGACGTAGTCGCGGGCGAGCTCGACCTGATGCGCATGGAACTGACGTTCCAGCTCGGCCGTGGCATCTGCATTGCGCTCTTGCGCCTTTGCCACGTCCTTCATCGCGTCGGTGAGCGCATCGAAGCGGTCGTTCAGCCGCCGCTCCTGCTGCACGCTCATCCGCTTGAAAAGCGCCCACATCGCGGCGATCACCAACGCCACCACCGTGATGGCGTTGGCCAAGGTCACTTCAAACACCATTGGTCTCCTCCACTTCTGCAGCTTGCTGCGCCCCGCCAGCGCGGCACACGGTGCGCGCAAAGTCCTGTAGCCCGATCACTTGGTCGCGGAGTCCGTCAGCCTCTGCCGCCAGCTCCTGATAAGCGCCTGCGCTCTCTCCGAAAAGCTCTCTTGCGGTGGTGGCATCGCGAGCGCAGGCGGCAATGCCGGCATCTCCTGGCGGGTAGGGATGGGGGCGGTCGTTGAGCCGGGCGATCTCGTCGCGCAACTCGCGCACAGCAGCAGCAGCGGCAGCATCGCGAGCACGGCGCGCGGCCTCGCGTTTGGCGTCTTCATGGGCGGTCCTTTCGGCATTGCGGAAACGGGTGGCGTTGTCGCGCGCGGTCGCGTCGTTGCGTGCGTGCTCCTGGGCATCCCAGGCGGCTTGCACGCGGGCCGCGCCTCGCGTGTCGCCCTGCGTGATGAGGTGGGACTGCCAAGCCTTCAGGCCCACGATGGCGGCGCACAGCAGCACGCCATATGCGATCAGCCGCGCACTCATTGCATGGGCTCCCCGAGGCACATGGCGAGCAGGCGCTGGCGGTCAGTCCACACGCCCCTGCAGGTGCGGTTGTCGGGGTGGCTGCAGCGGTCCTGCGGCTTGATGACGGGGCCTGCGCGGTCGTAGAGCAGGATGGCCTCGCACGCGCCCTTGTGGTCGTTCGCCTGCAGGCGCCGCACGATGGTGCTGGGGCCCGTGCGCTCGTTGTTCTTGCACACTGGCGTGGTGCCGGTGTTGTAGGCCAGGCCCACGAAGGCGTCCCATTCGTGCTGGTAGAGCAGCACGTCGCCCATGCAGCGCTTGAGCGCGATTTCCTTCTCGCTGGCATCTGCGCGCAGGCGCACCAGGGCACGCACGGGCGGCAGCGCGCTGCCCATCTTGATATCGGGGCCCGTGGTCCCAAAGCCTGCCGTGGGCACCTTGGTGCCGTGCACGGGATCGGGGTAGGCTTGCTCGCTGTAGCCCTCGCGCTGGGCTATGTAGACCAGGCCCGTGGCGGACAGCACCAGGGCCGCGATGGCAACGCGGTTATCCATGGGGCACCCCTGGGCGAGGGTGCCGGGTTGAGGCTTTTATCGGCGGCATGCGCGGCAATGTGCCGCGCGCGCGCGAAGGGCTCTAACTAAAGTGTTTTATTTAATCGAGGGGCGCGGCGGCCGCGCCGTCAGGGACTGTTTGTAGTCGCCCGAATAGCCGAAATCCGGTGCAGGAGCGCGTTCGGAAAACCAGAAGTTGGTGAACGCGGCCACGTTGGGCTCCCAAAACCAATGCGCTTGCCCATCGGCATCCATGGCCCACCAGCGCGCCAGCCTGGGAGCCTTCGACCAGTCAACGCCTGGGTGGCCCGATGGGCTGGCGATGGCGCGGTTGGTGTTGGGCATGGTGATCGACCTCAGCGTTGAATTGCCGTCACGATGCCGTTGCGGGTGTACAGGAACCGCACCCAGTGATGGTTGCGGTACACGTACTGCCTGGTCACCCCTGCGGCAGTTTCTGTTTCATTCACGGTCTCTGGCTTCACCATCAGGCCAAAATTCGTGCAGTTCTTGAAATCCGCTTCGGTCATGCCGATCACTGGGTACTCGGCGATTTCCTTCTTGCAGTTCGCTCGCGCCCGCGCGAGGGTCGCGTCTGCCTCCTTCGTTGCGGCTTGCACGCGCCGTTGAACATCTTCCTGGATCGACACCTGCGAGGGCATCTCGTAACTGCTGGGCACTGAAGGCTTTGCTGGGGCTGCTTTAACTTGCGCCGCCTTCTTCTTTTGCTCAATGTCTTCAGCCACAGTGATCCCGGTGCCGGCACAAGGCGCATCCTGAAAAACCGCTTTGCCATCAGGCCCGTTGCATTTGTTGATCGCCCAGGCAGGCATGCACAACAGCGCGGCGACCAGTAAAACAGCAGGCTTAATCGTCATGTTTCTTCCCTCTTCAGGCGACGGTGAATTGTCTCAACATAGCGCCGAGTGCGCAGAAGTTCGCTGGGCTTAAGGTCTATGACCATGCGCGTGCCAAAAGACTTTTGCATCCAGTGGAAAACAGCCTCTCTGTTGTGCAACTTTCGGATCAATGCGAGAACCTCCCGCTGGTCGGCTGATGCCAGTTTTGGAGCCTCTAGCGGGGGTGCCAAGACATTGACGATGGTCACATTGCTTGTGACGTTGCCCCCAACCGAACCGACTTGAACGGCACCGGCACCTCCATTTTTTTGCTGCGGGACCAGCTTGGCAATCCAAGCTCGCAGCTGCTTTGGTAGCTCTGCCAACTCATCTCCCTTTCTTGATGGAAACCTTGCCTCCGGCATAGCCGATCTGAACACCGCCATTGGCGCTGTTTGTCATCTGCATACGCCTCATGTCAGGTGCCGATGATTCTTGCTTGGCAGCCTTGCGTTGGGCTTGCGAGTTGGCTCCCCCCGCGTCTAACGCCCCCTGTAGCGCCCCCACTGCGGCCATCTTTCCAGCCAATGGAGCAGATCGGAATAGCGCTAGCAATTCGCGCTCATCGTCACTGGTTGCCGGAGCAAAGCCGCTGCCTGTGAGAACCCATGCGGGATCTGCATCGAACTCATTCCAGAGGACCAGGAGTGCGCGTGTGTCGGGCAGCCGTTCACCTCTTTCCCAGGTACCCACCGTCTTGCGGTCAATGCCCAGCTTGGCGGCGAAATCCGCCTGCGAAATCTTTCCTCGCAGCCCACTGATGCGCTGACCAATGGCCTCTAGGTCAATCAACAAAGACACATCAACACCCCTTGACATTGGGAGATCAATCTCCCAGAATTGAACTCAACGCAGCAAATCCCTGCTGTGACCTAAACAAGTTGAGTCGAAGGGTAACAGACCATGCATGCCGAGGAAATCAAGGCCGCGATTCGGATGAAGGGCACCACGCCCACCGCGATCGCAGAAGAGCTGGGCGTCTCTCGCTCCATGGTTTCGCATGTCATCAATGGCAATGCGAAGTCCGAGCGGATCGCCCAGCGGATCGCCCAAATAGTGGGCAAGTCGGTGGACGCCATCTGGCCTCCCAAGAACAAGCCTGTGCTGCGCCGCGTGAAGCCCGCCGCTGCAGGAGCGGCGGCATGACCACCGCTCTCCGCATCGCCGAGCACGGCTGGCGTGGTGGTGGCCGTGGAAGCCTGCGCATGCGTGGCGACTACTGGTTCGACTGGCAGGCCGACGAAGGCGCTGCCATGGATGCACCCACCCTGTGGCACCCCGCAGGCGGCACGCGCGCCACGGTCCACATGGCAGGCACGGATGCTGCCTATGCGCTGCGCTCCGGCCATACCTACACGGGCGATCTCGACCCCGCCGTGCAATTCGTGTTCCCCGAAGTGCGCGGCCAGCGCTACCGCTGCCGATTGGAGCGCGGCCGCCTGGCTGAGGCGCGTGCACAGCGCGCCGGTGCGCGGCGTCTGCGTAGCGGCAGCACGCTCTGGTACGAGGTCGAGACAGCGGCGTGGAGGGCGGCTGCATGACCCGCGCCACCGACTACACGAACGAGCCGCAGCAGCGCCTCATGAAGTTGACCGTCGCGCTCTTCGGCGACGTGGTTGGCGGCTATCCGCCCGCCGCGCTCGCCAAGGCGCTGGGCGTGTCGCCCAGCGTCATCACCCGCGACCTGGACAACCTCTGCACTGGGGGCTGGGCCGAACGCGACGAGGCCACCGGCCACTGGCGCCTCACGCCCCGCTTGCCCCGGCAGTCCATCAAGGTCTTCAGCGCCATCGACACGGCTCAGCGCCGTGTCGATGAAGCCCGCAACCGATTTACCCGCAACCCCGACTGAACCCCATGGCCCGCAAAGAACTCACCGACGCGCAGCTCGAAGAGCGTTTCTTCAAGAACAAGCCAGGCCGTCCGGCCAAGGAAATCACCACGCAAGACACGGATCACGCCATCGACACCGAGAAGGTCGCGGGCGCAATGGTCGCCATGCGCGACCAGGCCCAGCAAGACCAGGAGGAACTGATCGAACTCGCCACGGGCATTGGCGCACTGCAAGCGTTCGATCTGATTCAAAAGTTTGCCTCGGCGGCGCACATCAAGCTGTTCAAGCGCATCCGAGAATCCAAACAAATCAAGCACTTACCGATTCGCTTGAAGGACGGCAGCAGTCAAAAGTTTGACTCGATCAAAGAAGCCTGCCCCGCCTTGTTCGGGCGCACCTACCAATCCATGTTGGACGCCGAGGAGAAATTCGACACCTTCGGCGAGGAAGTCTATGAAGGCGCGGCACGCCTGCGCCTGAATGACTCGGCCCTGCGCGCTGCCCGCGCCCTGCCGCCCGAAAAACTCGAAGTCATCCGCACCGCTATCGGCAACGGCAGCACCAAGGCCGAGGTGCTCTCGGTGATTGAAGACCTGGCCGAGAAGGTGCAGCAGGCCGAGACCGCTACCGCCGAGGTACGTGCCGAGCTGAAGGCCAGCGAGGACGTGCTGGCCACCAAGAACAAGACCATCGACAAGCTGCAGCGCGACCTCAGGCGCATCGAGAAGCTGCCGCCCGACGAGCAGCTTGCCGGGCTCAAGAAGGAAGCCACCGCCATCGCCACCGAAGCCGAGGGCTTCATCCTGGGCGGGCTGCGCCAGGCGCTGGCGGCTCTCAGCGTCGAGAACGGCCAAGAGACCAGAGCGCACGACGTGTTCATGGCGGGTCTGGTCGGCCAGGTGCAAGCGCAGATCAATGCACTGCGAGAGGAGTTCAACCTGCCCGACGTGAGCAACGCGGCAGACCAGCGCCTGGCCTCCGAAATGGCCGAGTGGGACAAGGAATAAGGGCCTGGCCTCACCATGGCGGCAAACGTCACACCTCCCATCAACGAAGCCCTGGTGCACGCGCGCCTAGCCGACGTCGAGCACGGCGACAAGGGCGCGCGCATCGACGAGCTCTGCGCCGCCACGGGCCGCTCGCGCTCCACGATCTATCGGGCGCTCAAGGAAACCACGCTGCGCCCGCAGCGCCGCCAGCGCAGCGATGCGGGCGAAGTGGCGCTCACCCGCGAAGAGGCCAAGCTGATCGCCGCGATGGTGCTGGAGGGCCTGCGCAAGAACAACAAGCGCCTCTACACCATCGGCCACGCGGTGGACGTGCTGCGCTCCAACCATGCCATCCGGGCTGAACGCATCGACCCGGACTCGGGCGAGTGCAAGCCGCTCTCGGTGAGCGCCATTGCCCGCGCCATGCGCGTGTACGGCCTGCACCCCGACCAACTGCTGCAGCCTGCTCCCGCCCGCGAGCTGCGCAGCCTGCACCCCAACCACGTCTGGCAGATCGACGCCAGCCTGTGCGTCCTGTACTACCTGGAGACCACCAACCCTGCCGAGATGGGCCTGCAGGTGATGGAGGCCAAGAAGTTCAACAAGAACAAGCCCAAGAACCTCAAGCGCATCGAAGACCGGCGCGTGTGGAGCTACGAGGTCACCGACCACAACAGCGGCAGCATCTTCGCCTGCTACGTGTTCGACGGCGAGAGCGCCGCCAACATCGCCGCGTGCTTCATCGCCGCCATCCAGCAGCGCGGGGACGATCCGTTCTACGGCGTGCCCTTCATCCTGATGATGGACATGGGCAGCGCCAATACCAGCGGCCTGTTCAAGAACCTGCTGCGCCGCCTGAAGGTGGAGCCCATCGCGCACGCCCCCGAGAACGCGCGCGCCTCCGGCCAGGTGGAGAACGCCCGCAACATCCTGGAGCGCGACTTCGAGAGCGGCCTGCGCCTCAAGCCCGTGCACAGCCTGGACGAGCTCAACGCCCGCGTGCTGCGCTGGCTGCGCTGGTTCAACGCCACCAAGAAGCACTCGCGCCACAACAAGCCGCGCGCGGAGCAGTGGATGACGATCCAGGAAGAGCAGCTGCGCATCGCGCCATCGCCAGAGCTGTGCCGCGAGCTGCTCACCCATACGCCGGTGGAGCGCAAGGTCAGCGACCACCTGCGCGTGGAGTTCAACAACGCTTTCTACGACGTGAGCGGCGTGCCTCACGTCATGGTCGGCGAGAAGGTGATGGTCACCTACAGCCCCTACCAGGCCAATGCAGCGCTGATCGTGGACACCGATGCCGACGGCCAAGAGCTGCTGCACCCCGTGCCGCTGGTGGTCAAGGGCGAAGACGGTTTCAGCCTGGGCGAGCACAGCAACGTAATCGGCGAGGACTACCGCCGTCACGCGGACACGCGGGCCGACCTCCACCGCAAGGAAGTCGAGCTGCTCGCCATGCAGGCCAGCACGCTCGAAGAGGCCGCCGCCAAGCGCAAAGCCAAGGTCGCCCCGTTCGGTGGCCGCATCGACCCTGAAAAGCACATCGTGGAGGCCACCTTGCCCACGTTCATTCCCCGCCGTGGCACCGAGCTGCAGACCAGCACGCGCATGGCCCAGGCCGCGCCCGAGCTGCTCACGCACTTCGAGGCCGCCAAGGCCCTCACCGCCAAGGGCGTAGCCATGTCGCCCGAGCTGGTGGCCACGCTCAAGAACCTGCATCCCGAGGGCGTGCCGGTGACCGAGCTGGATGCCCTCAAGGACCGCCTCACGGTGCGCGCCGGGCTGCGCGTGGTGGGAGGGGGCCAGTGATGCACGCCACCACCTCCATGCCCGTGATGCCGCCCCTGCACGCCGTGCTGCAGCAGCACGAGATCACCCAGGCCGAATTCGCCCGCGCCATGGGCATGTCCGCCGCCGCCACCTGCCGCCTGGTCAAGCACGGCCTGCTGCCCGCGCGCGGCCCTGGCGAAGTACGCAAGCGCGCCGTGGACTACCTCAAGGGCCGTGGCGTGTCCATGGCCCTCCTGCGCGACCTGGTGCTGCCCCCGTCCCGTGTGGTGGCAGCCCGCAAAGAAGTTGGCCCCGCCGAGTTGCACCTCGGCGAGGCCGCCCCCGAGAGCCCTGAACCAACCGAACCCCAGGAGGAAGAGTCGATGTTACTGCGCAACGAAAAGATCACCCCTGCCGCCAAGCGGCACTTCCAGCTGCCCCGCAGCCCGTTCGAGGACGACATCCAGTCGCGCGCGGACGTGTACACCACGGCCAATGGGCGCTACGTCAGCCGCGTCATGCTGGACGCGGCCTTGAACCACAGCTTCGTGGCCATCCTGGGCGAGAGCGGCAGCGGCAAGAGCACGCTGCGCGACGACCTTGAGGAGCGCATCCACGAGGAGCGCCGCCCCATCATCGTCATCAAGCCCTATCCGCGCCAGCCCAAGAAGTCCGGCGGCAAGACCATGCAGCCCAGCCAGATCGAGACGGCGATCTTCCGCACGCTGGCCCCTGGTATGTCGCGCAAGAGCGACCCCGAGGAGCGCTCCAGCCAGATTCACGAGTTGCTCAAGTCCAGCCGCGCAGCGGGCTATTCCCACCTGCTGGTGATCGAGGAGGCCCACCGCCTGCCGGTGGACACCCTCAAGCAGCTCAAGACCTTCATGGAGATGCGCGACCGCCTGCGCCGCCTGATCGGCGTGTGCCTGATCGGGCAGACCAAGGAGATGCGCCAGTTGCTCAACGAGCGCGACCCGGAGGTGCGCGAGATCGTGCAGCGCTGCGAGCAGATCGAAATGGAGCCGCTTGACAACGACCTGCAGGGCTACCTGGAGCACAAGTTCGACCGCGTCGGCGTGAAGCTGGCCGACGTGTTCGAGCCCGATGCAGTGGACGCCATCCGGGCCCGGCTCATCAACAAGGACGCACTGAGCATCTGCCACCCACAGGTGGTCAACAACCTGGTCAGCCGCGCCCTGAACGCGGCGGTGCAGGTGGGCTTTCCCAAGGTGGACGCCCAGGTCATCGCGGGGTGCTGACATGCCGACGTACATGGTCCAGATCACCAACACGGACGGAACCACGAGCCGGCACTACGGCGAGCATGCGGATGCCGTGACCGCTGCCCAGGCGGCGAAAACGAAGTTCCCGGCCGCTGCCCGCATCGAGGCCGAGCCGTACAGCGCCTGGCGGGCTCGCGCCCAGGCGGGCGTCTCGGCCCGGCATGACACCGAGAAGTTGCCTTGCGGCGGGTTCTACTTCGCGCCCGGCGCGGACGATGACCTGGTGCCGCGCCACCGCTGGCGCATGGCGCCCCGCTCCTGGATCGAGCGGGTGGCGCTCGACGTCATCAAGCTGCTGCTGATCGGTGGAGCCATCGGCGCCGCCGCCGGCTATCTGCAGGCGAAAGGCTGGCCCCTGTGACCAAAGCGGCCGAGACCATCGCCTGCCCCGCCTGCGGCACCGAGCTGACGCTGGAGCACCTGGTGGGCCACCTGGACGACGAACACGCGTTCGCCCGCCTGGTGGCCCTGAGCGTGCCCATGGCCCACCTGGTGGTGCAGTACATCGCCCTGTTCGCGCCCGAGAAACAGCGCCTCACGCTGCGCAAGAAGGTGCGCATCATCCAGCAGCTGGTGCCCGACCTGCAGCGCCAGGCAATCACGCACAAGGGCCGGGACTGGCCAGCGCCTCTGAACGCCTGGGCCGATGCCATCGAGCAGATGCTGGCCGCGCGCACCGCCGGGCGACTCAAGCTTCCCATGTCCGGCCATGGCTACCTCTACGCCGTCCTGGCAGGCATAGCCGACAAGCAGGAGCACCAGGCCGAAGAGCAGCACGAGCAGCAGCTGCGCACCGGCCCGCGTGCGCCCACCGTCAACGGCCCGGCCAGCGTGGCCGACCTGGTGCAGGGCATGCCCGCCACCAACCCTCGGCCAGCGCCTTCGGCGCCAGTGCCCGCAGGAACCTCCCCCACCGTGCGCGCCTGGCGCGCAGAGATCGAACGCAAGAAAGGAGCCTGACATGGCAACCCTCCAAGACATCCAGAAGCGCGCGGCCACGCTGAGTGAAGCCCGCGACAAGCTCTCCGTACTGATGCTCACCCTGCAGGCCAATATCGACACCGTCAAGAACGGCGCCATGTCCGATATCAAGCGGGTCTCACGCCAGATAGCCAAGGAGCATGCCGAGCTGGCCGAACTGATCAAGGCCAACCCCGAGCTGTTCGCCAAGCCGCGTAGCTACGTGGTGGACGGGATCAAGTTCGGCATGCAGGCGTCGCAGGGGTCACTAAAGTGGGAGGACGACGACAAGGTCTGCACGCGCATCAGGCGCATGGCCGAGGCGGGCGAGATCTCGCCTGACCAAGTCGAACTGCTCATCAAGACCACCGAGAAGCCGGTGGCGAGCGTGCTGGCCCAGCTGGAGCCCGGCCTGCGTAAGCGCCTGGGCGTATCAGTGGAGGGCGACGGCGATCAGCCCCTCATCAAGAGCGTGGACAGCACCGTGGAGAAGGCGGTGAACAACCTGATCAACGCGGCCATCAAAGAGGCCCAGGCCGAGGGGGGCTGACCATGGGCAGCATCCAATCCTGCAAGAGCGCCATCGGCTACCTCTCGCCGGGCGAGCGCGACGGCTGCCACTCCTGCGCCAATGTGCGCGAAGTGCAACACGGTCTCCCTGCATCCCGGTTCAGATACCCGGGCCATCAATGCGGCCTGCACGGCTTCATGGTCGCGGCCACGGGCATCTGCAACAAGCACACGCCCAAGGGGCAGAAAGGCAGTGCAGCATGAGCACCCACGCTACCTATCGCGTTACCGCTGACTGGTTCAGCGATGCCGAAGTCACCCTGCAGGTGGACCTCGATGTGCTGACGCCAGCGCTCGCAGCAGAGATCAACAAATTTTGGTCGAGCGCCGAGGACCGCCTGCAGGACGAAGATGGCGACGTGGTGCGCGCGGTCGTCCGCATGTTCGGCGCAGCTGCGATACGCCACTTCATGGACGATGGCGGCGCGAGCTTTGGACCGCGCTCGGAGGGCGACCGCTACTGGACAGAGGAAGTGTTCAAGGCCCAGGTTGAAGGCTGGCCTGACCTCGACGGCCTGGGCATCTTGATCCTGGGGGCGGAAGTCTCTGCCGTGGGCTACGACGATGTGACGCTGGAGTCGCTATGACATCCGGCTTCAACCTCCTCGGCGACCACAAGCAGATGGCAGACCGCCCGCCGCTTGACCAGGCTCGCCACGCGCTGGTCCACCTGCTCATGCGCATCCGCGATCACGACTACGTCGGCTGGTACCTCGGTCCCGGAACGCAGGCTTTCGACCTGGCTACCGAAGCGTATGCGGCCGTGACAGGCCGCCCGCTCGATGAACTGCGGCGCGAATTCGCACCGCGCAACCCCACTGACCCCCGCGATGGAATGGAGTAGCAACATGGCCACGCAACAAGCAACCACATACACGCCCCTCGAAGGCTCTGCAGCCTGGAAGGTGATTCAGTTCCTCGCAGCGAACCCCGGCGAGAAGCTCGACGCGGACAAGATCTCGGCCAAGTGCGACTGCGACCGCCGCAGCGTGCACACGCTGCTGGGCAAAGCCGTCCAGGCCGGACTGCTCAAGCGCGCCGAGGATCTGGAGGAAGGCGAGCTTGTCTACAGCCTTGGCGAAGGGGCGGTACTGCCGGGCGTGGAGCCTGGAGCGGGCGCGTCCGGCTTCCATGGCTGGCTGGAACGCAAGGGTCAGTCTTCAGCCGAAGGACGCCCACGCCGCAGCAGCGCGAGCGCTGGCAAGTCGTCCCCCCCCCCCACACACATCGGGGGATGCCTCACCCGCCAGGAAGCGCGGCACGCCCTTCTGGTGCGACGTCTCGGCCATTCAGATCGACAGGGGCATCGCCATCCCTGGCCGCTCCAGGGCGCTCGACTGGACGCCGTTGCTGCAACGCCTGGAGGTGGGCGATTCGTTCCTGCTCCCCTTCGAAGCCAAGTCCGCTATCGGTACGGCTCTCACGGAGTTCAAGGCGACGGCAGCCGGCAGGGTGCTCACCAGCCGCAAGGTGGAAGACGGCATCCGTGTGTGGAGGGTTGAGTGATGACCAGTAACCCTTTCGCGGCGGGCATCCACGCCGGCGTGCAAACCTACCACTGCGTGGCCGAGGACCGCATCCGCGCCGCCTCGCGCTTCGACAAGGCCCAGTGCGAGGCGGCACTGCAGCTGCCACATCTGCAGAAGACCGTGGCGGCAGCCGTGCAGCGCCGCATGCGCTATCTCGACAGGATCACCACCGTGCTGCACTTCACCGACCACGGCCAGGACTTCCTGCGGTGGGAACTCGATGTCAAGGGCCACGTGATCGGCTGCGAGCCGGCCCAGGCATGGCTCTGGCTCGGAAAGCGGGTGCTGTTCCACGAGGCGCTGCGCCCCGGGGGGCTTGTGCATTTCGTGAGCAAAGGGGACTCGGACAGCCGGAACATCCGCTATCCGCTTGAGCGTGTTGAGCACAAACAAGGGAGCGCGACATGACCAACGACCGCATCCAGAAGTGGCTCGCCCACTTTGCGCGGCACGAAGCCAACCGCGCCTTGATCGAGGAGCAGCCCGGCCCGCTGATAGCAGAGGCCGCCGAGATCATCCGCGCGCTTGCCGGACCGGATGGTGCTCTTGGGATCGCCGACGAAGCGGCCAGCACCATGATCTGCGCCGAATGCCCACACCACGTAGAGGACGGCCTGGACTACTGGGAAACCTCGCCCCGCCAGGCTGCGATGGTCCTGGACGAAGAAGAGGCCGATATCGACCGTGACGTCGGCCGGGCCGTGCGCTACCTGAGCGCCAGGGGCCTGCTCGCTGCTCACCCCAACAACCTGCGCCTGGTGCGCATCCTGATGGAGATCTGATCCATGTTCGCCAACCTCATCATCTACCGCATCGGCACCCTTGCCGCCACGCTCGACCAGGCCGAAGCCGCGCTCCAGAAAGCACCCTTCACCGAGTGCGGCGCCACCCAGGAAAAATCCAGCGGCTGGGTGCCACCGCGCGGCGAGGCGCACGGCGCGCTGGTCGAATCCATCGGTGGGCACTGGATCGTGCGCCTGATGGCGGAGACCAAGGCCGTGCCTGGCGATGTGCTGCGGCGCGACGTGGACGCCCGCGCAGCGGCCGTCGAAGCCGAGACGGGCCGGCGGCCGGGCAAGAAGGAGCGGCGCGAGCTGCTGGACGAAGCGCGCCTGGCGCTGCTGCCCCACGCGTTCTCCCGGCGCGTATCCACCTGGTGCTGGATCGACCGCGAGGCTAGCCTGCTGGTCATCGACACGGCCAGCCAGGCGCGCGCCGACGAAGTGGCGACCCTGCTGGTGGAAGCGCTGACCGGCCTGTCGCTGGCACCGCTCAACACCCAGACCAGCCCCCAGGCTGCGATGGCGCATTGGCTGGTTGAGCAGGAGCCGCCCACGGGTTTCACCGTGGACCGCGAGTGCGAGCTCAAGGCCAGCGACGAGAGCAAGGCCGTGGTCCGCTACGCCCGCCACCCGCTGGACATCGTGGAGGTGCAGGGCCACATCTCGGCGGGCAAGCTGCCCACCAAGCTGGCACTCACCTGGGACGACCGCGTCAGCTTTGTGCTGACCGAGCAGCTGCAGGTCCGCAAGGTTGCATTCCTGGATACGGTATTCGAGGGCACCAAGTCCGACGACGGTGGTTTTGACGCGGATGTGGCGATCGCTACGGGCGAGCTCGCAAAGCTGATCCCCGACCTGATCGCAGCCCTGGGTGGCGATGCCAGCGATGCAGACCACTCATGAAGCGTCACGGAGCCACGGAAATGCCTTCCAAAACGTTCCAAACGGGAAATCCAGGGGGTTGCCCCGTCTGCGCCGGTCGGCCCCTAAAAACCGCTGCGGGGTTGCAGGTGCTGGCGGTGTCCATCCTGGGCTCGGTTTTCGGGGTGCTGGGTGCGCTGCTGCTCGCCATGCCCGCGCTGCCGGCCTGGGGCTTCGGCGCGTTCCTGGTCAGCAACGTGGCCTGGCTGGTGGCAAGCGCGCGGCAGCGGCAATGGCCCTTCCACCTGCAGCAATGGGTTTTCCTGCTGTGCAGCCTGCTGGGCCTGTGGAACTGGTGGCTCGGGCCGTTGATCCTGGGATGATGCGATGAAGAAGATCGTCTTCGGCTGCGCCACCAGCATCGGCACGGCCGCTATCGTCACCGGCTGGCAGTTGCGCTGCGGCATGGTCATGCACCGTAGCCTGTATGCGCGCGGACTGGTGGAAGGGCACTGGACTGTCAGCGATCCGGTCACCGGCGGCCGCATTGCCGGCGGCTGGGGCATGGCGGCTGCGCTGGCCGGCTATCGCCAGGTGGTGGCCTCCTACGGCTCCGGCTATGCCGAAGCGCTCGCGGCCGCACGCCAGGCCCACCAGCACGCCAAGAGGCGGGGAGCCGCAGCATGAAGTCCAGCCATATCAGCGCCATCCACGTCCTCAAGGGAAAGCTGCAGCTCACGGACGACGACTACCGCGCGCTCCTCAAGGGCCTGACCATGAAGAGCAGCAGCAAGGACATGACGGACAAGGAGCGCCAGGCCGTGCGCGACCACCTGCAGAACCTGGCCGAGCGCATGGGCGTGGTCAAGCCGCTGCCGCAGCGCCGGCGCGTCGGCCGCAGCTTTGCCCAGGCCAAGGCGGCGGCCAGCCCGCGTGAACGCAAGGTATGGGCACTGTGGCACCAGCTGCACCGCGACGGGCTCGTGCACGACAACAGTGGGGCCGCGCTAAATGCGTGGGTGCAGCGCACGGTGCACGTGAGCGCGCTGGCGTTCGCCACCGGGCCGCAGCTCGATACGCTGATCGAAGCGCTTAAAGCGTGGCAGCTTCGGGGGCACCATGGCTGACATGCCGTTGCTCGCGCCGCTGCACGCCATCTTTCCGCTGGGCTTTCCTGCGGCGCTGTGCGAGATCGCCGAGCAGCTCTACCTGCAATTGATGGATGAGCACCTGGGCGCTGACAGCGCGGACCGTGCCCACGTGCTCGCCTCGATCGCCATGCGCCAAGTCGAGCGCTTGAGTTCGGCGCTGGGCGGTGGCAACTTGTACGTACACAAGGGCATCAGCTATCGGCTCACCCCGCGCAACCGCCAGATGTGCGCCGAGTTCCGGGGGGATTACAAGGCCTTGGCGCGCAAGTACAAGCTCTCCGAGCAGCAGGTACGCAACATCGTCGACGTTTGGCAGCACGGCGAGTTCAAGAAAAAGCAGTGTGATATGTTCCCCGAGGCGCAAGCTGGTGGTGCCGCGCAGCACCACGGCCACGGCAGGAAGGCCAGGCGCAAGGTCTAGCTTGCGTGCCTCGCGCGCGCACGGGGCCGCGCCGAAAAAGTAAAACACTTTATTTAGAGCGCAGACGGGCGCCGCGCGACAGTGCGGCCCATGCCTCAAGCCGCCGCCCCCGCTCCCAAGCCACTGCACATCTTCAAGCCCGGCCGCTGGCTCACGCTGGCGGGCGAGGCCATCGAGTTTGGCGAGGCCGAACTGGCTGCATCGGCCGCAGCCTACGACCCCAAGATCAGCAAAGCCCCCCTGGTGGTGGGCCACCCCAAGACCGACGACCCGGCAAAGGGCTGGACCGTCGCGCTCACGGCCAATGAGCGCGGCCTGTTCGCAGCAGTCGACAAGGTGGACCCGGCGTTCGCCGAGTCGGTGCGCAAGGGCGAATACGGCACCGTCAGCGCCAAGTTCTACCGCCCGACAGATCCGCACAACCCAAAGCCGGGCGCCTGGTATCTGCGCCACATCGGCTTCCTGGGTGCGCATCCGCCTGGCGTGAAGGGGCTGGACGACCCCGAGTTCGCCGAAGGCGCGGGCGCGGAAGACGACGGCTGCGTGTGTTTCCAGGAGGGCGTGGCCTTCGGCGAGTGGGACGTCATGACGTCCGCAAACCTGTGGCGCCAGCTGCGCGACTGGATGGTGTCCAAGTTCGGCCTGGACGAAGCCGACAAGGTGCTCCCCAACTACGACGTGCGTGCCCTGGAGCTGGGCGCGCAGGAAGACATCAATGCGCGCCGCAGCAGCGGCGCCAGCTTTGCCCCCGCCGCGTTCGGCGAGGGCGACCCCGTTCCATCCCCGTCCCCCAAACCAGCAACCGAAAAGGAGTCCGCAGTGACCGACCAGGAAGCCGCGCAGCTGCGCGAAAACAACGCCGCCCTGCAGCGGCAAAACGAGGAGCTGCGCCGCGCCAGCCAAGAGCGCGCGGCCAAGCAGGTCCGCGACGACAACGTCGCATTCGCCGAGGGCTTGGTGAAAGAGGCCCGCATTCCTTCGGGCATGAAGGACCAGGTCGCGGCCATCGGCGCGCAGCTGCAGTCCACGCCCGACGTCGAGTTCGGCGAGGGCGATGCCAAGAAGCCCATGCACCAGGTGTTCCGCGAGCTGCTCCAGGCGCTGCCCGCCCAGGTGGAATTCGGCGAGACCGCCTCGCGTGAGCGTGCGGCCGCGCCTGGCGCCGGCGGTGCAGACGAGTCGCCGGTGGAGTTCGCCGAGGGCGCCGACCCCGAGCGCGTGGCGCTGGACAAGCGCATCCGCGAGCACGCGAACAAGCACAGCATGAGCTACGCGGCAGCGGCCAACGTGCTCATGAAGTCCAAGTAACCCAACCCCATCCCCAAGGAGCAACACATGGGACGTTTGAGCAAACTGCGCGTGGTGGACCCCGTCCTCAGCGCGCTGGCCCTCGGCTACAGCAATGCCGAGTTCATCGGCCACCACCTGCTGCCATTCGTGGAGGTGGAGAAGGAAGGCGCCAAGATTCCGAAGTTCGGGAAAGACGCTTTCAAGATCTACAAGACCGAGCGCGCACTGCGCGCGGCCTCCAACCAGATCGTGCCCGACGAGCCGGACGACGTGACGGTGGTGCTGACCGAGCACGACCTGGAGTTCCCCATCGACTACCGCGAGGATGCTGAAGCGGCTTACCCGCTCCAGGCGTATGCCACCTACCGGGTGACCGAAGGCATCCGCATCCGGCACGAGAAGATGGTGGCCGACATTGTCCAGAATCCGGCCAACTACCCCTCGGGCAACAAGATCGCCCTATCCGGCAGCGACATGTTCTCGGACCCGGACAGCGACCCCGAAGGCGTTGTGGACGATGGCCGCGCAGCCATCCGCGCCAAGATCGCCAAAGAGCCCAACACCATGGCCATCGGCTACCGCACTTGGCGCGCGCTCAAGCGCCACCCGAAGCTGCGAGCCATCCTGAGCGATACCCGCCCGCGCCTGGTGCAGTTGGCCGACCTGCGCGAGATCTTCGAGGTGGACAACATCGTGGTGGGCAAGGGCGTGTATGCGTCCGATGCGGGCGCCACCAGCGACCTGTGGGGCAACACCCTGGCGCTGGCCTACGTGCCGCCCGGCGCTCCCTCCAAGGCCGGGGATGCGCCCGTGCGCACCGCCTACGAGCCGAGCTTCGGGTACACCCTGCGCAAGAAGGGCAACCCGGTGGTGGATACCCGCCTGGACCCTGGCGGCAAGCTGGAGTGGGTGCGCAACACCGACATCCAGGCCCCCTACCTGCTCGGCGCAGAAGCGGGCTACCTGGTCACCGGCACGGTGTGAGGTGAATGACATGGCAACCACGAAGACCACGTCCACCAAGACCGCTGCGGCCAAGGCTGCACCCGCACCCGCACCCGCAGTTGCTCCCGCTTCGAGCCCGGCCCCGGCCGAGGGCGCCACGGCGGCGGCCGAGGCTGCGCAGGCGACGTCCAGCGCATCGATCGCCCAGGGCACCGACAGCCAGGCCGAAGCCGCTGGGGGCGCTGCGGAGGGGCAGTCGCCAGCGGCTTCCGATGCGCAAGCCTCGGCGCCGCCTCCGCCTCCGCCCCCGCCTCCGCCTGCGGTCGAGGCCGACCCCTTCGCCAAGCGCGCCTACGTGGTCGGCACCGTGCCCATTCGCCATGACGGCGAGGTCTACGGCGTGGGCTACAGCATCCGCCTGACCCGCCGCGAAGCCGACCGCCTCGCCGGTCTGGTGGCCCCTATCCCCGAGTGAGGTTGACCCACTATGAAAACTGAGCACATTGTCCTGACCATTTCCATCCTGGCCGCCGTCGCGCTGAACAAGAAGCGCTTCGTGACGTCGGCCGGCGCGGTTCCCGCAGCAGGCGCCTGGTGCCCCGGCGTCACCAACGCCGGCTATGACGCTGGCGAGCAGGCTGGCGTGGACGTGCAGGGCGTGATCCTGGTCGAGTCGGGCGGCGCGATCGCGGCCGACGCCGAGGTGCAGACCGATGCGACTGGCTGCGCGATCACCAAGGCTGCAGGCGTGGGGCTGGGCCGCACGCTGGATGCCGCGAGCGGCGCCGGCGAGTACATCCGCATCCAGCGCTGACCAGGCCGGCACCGAGCGACCGCCATGGCCTCCATCACGTACGGCACCATCTTCGACCTGGTCGCGGCCGCCACGGGCGGCTGGACCGAGCTGGCCCAGCGCGCAGCGCCCGAGGACGTGCTCGACCCACGCCTCCTGGAGGTGGTGGCCACGGCCGGGGATGCGAGCGACTGGACGGCCGATGCGATCGCCGTGGCAGCCGCCGCGCTGGCACGCCTGCATGACGCCATGGAGCGCGCCAGCCGGCATGCTGACACCTACCTGTTCCCCCGGTACCGCTCGCGCATGCCCCTGCCGCTGGACATGGTGCAAGGCAGCAGCCTGCCGGCCGCCGTGGCCGCGATCGCGCTCAAGCGTCTGTACGGCACCACGGTGCCGGAGGAGCTGCGGCGTGGCGCTGCATGGGCGGACGACTACCTGCGCGACCTGGCCAAGGGCGCCGTGAGCCTGGGCGGCACCGACACCGAGGTGGCGCAGCCGGCCGGGCACATCGTGACGCGCGCGCCGCGCAGCGCCTTCGACTGGGGTGCGTACTGATGTCCGCCACGCCCACGCCTGTGCCCGAACTGCACCCCAACGACTTCCTGGCGCCGGAGCCCGCCATCGTGGCCCGGCTGCAGGAAGCGCTGGCGGATCTGCGCCCCAAAGTGCATGTGCTCACGGCCGCGCAGCTGGCCACCGTGCGCGAGGACACGCAGCCAGTGCCTGCCGTGCATGTGGTGTGGAACGGATTTCGGGTGCTGGAGTCGCGCGTCGACGGTGCCGCTGCCCGCCTGGATCACACCTGGTTGATCGTGACCGCTGTGCGCAACGTGAGCCAGCTGAAGTCCGGCGCGGCCGCGCGCCTGGATGCAGGGCCGATCGCGGCGCGAGCCGGCGCGGCGCTCATGGGCTTCCGCCCGCCGAACGTCCAAGGGCCGCTGCGCCTGGCACCCGCGCCCGGTGCCGGCGGCAGCAACGGGTTTTTCTATCTGCCGCTCGCCTTTCAGGTCGAGACGGTGTTTCAACGCTGACCACTACAGGAGCCATCATGGCCGTCGAAGTACTCAAGAAGATTTTCAAGCCCAGCATGACGGTGGGCCCCGTGTATGCGCGCCCGTATGGCGCCACGACCGCGCCGATGCCTGTGGGCAACGTGCTGGAGCTGGTGCTGGAGCACACCGAGGATGTGCAGACCCAGGACGACATGACGGTGCTGGGCGGCGGCACCCACGCCGAGGTGCGCCGCGTCAAAGAGGTGAAGGTCAAGATGAAGATGGCCGACCTGAACGTGGTCAACCTAGCGCGCGCTTCGCTCGGCACGGTGGCCGGCATTGAAGCGGGCACCGCCAGCGAGACCTACACGGCGGCACTGGGCGGCCTGCTGCCCCTGGCCCACCTGGCCCCCTCGGCCGTGACGATCACCAAGCCGGGCGGCACCACCACGGTGCCCGATGAGCAGCACGCCGCCGTGGACAAGGGCGACCTGGTCGTGCTGGTGCATTCCAACCCCACCGCCGTGTCCGTGAAGGTGGGCGCAACGCTGGGCGCCGCCACGCTTGTGGCCGCTGCCGGCAACTACACCGTCCAGAGCACGGGCGTCCAGGTGCTCGCGGATGCGGCCGACATCCCGGATGGCAGCACGCTGTGGATCACCTACACCTACCCCACGGGCACGGTGGTGCCCATGGCAGGCAACTACCTGCTGCGGCCGGAGGGCATCCTGGTGCTGGAGAACGCGCTCAACATCCAGTCGGGCGACGCATTGAGCGTCGGCTACAGCTATGGCGCTTACGCCGCCATTGAAGCGCTGACGACCAAGGCACCCGAGTTGGAGTTCCTCTTCGGCGGTCTGAACGAAGCCGACAGCGGCAACCCCCAGGTGGTCAACATCTGGCGGGCCAGCCAGGGCGTCACGAAGGCGCTCTCGCTCATCAACAAGGGCTTCGGCTCTCTCGACGTCGAGGGCACGGTGCTGCAAGACCCGACCAAGACGGGCGATGGCATCAGCAAGTACTACCGCACGCGCATGACCTGATCCCGCCTCCGGCACCTCCCACGGGCCGCCCGCCGCTCCACCAGGCGGCGCGCGGCCCGAATCGTTCCTGGCCCGCCACGCTGCAGCAACCGCAATGACAAACGAGAACCACATCGACTTCACCGTCCGCGTCAAGAACGACGGGCTCGGCGAGCTCGCGAGCGACCTCGGCAAGGTCGAGGAAGGCGCCAAGGACCTGGGCGCGGCTGGTGTGGCGGCGGGTGATGCGCTCGACCAGCTCGACAGCGGCGCCCGCCAGGCCGGCGAGGGTGTGGAAGCACTGGCGCAAGCCCAGGATGAAGCCGCAGAGCAAAGCGCGGAGCTGGGGGCTGGTACTCAGGCCGCCAGCAAGGGCGTGGACGACGTGGGGCGGGCGGCCAGCCAGGCGGGCGAGAAACTGGCCGCGCTGCGCAAGGAAGTGGACGCAAAGACGGCGGCGATCAAGACCGGCCTGCAGGTCGAGCAGAGCGAGATCGAGCTGCAGCGCCAGCACCTGGCGGCCAGCCAGGCAGAACAGCAGGCCCGGTTGCGGACGGCCCAGGCCAAGGGCGACGAAGCGGCAGCCACGCGCGCCCAGAACGCGCTGGCCCAGATCGAATCCGAACAGCTCGCCCTGGTCGCGCGCGCCAAGCGTGCCGAGGCGACAGCCATCCAGCAATCGACCGCCGCCCGCCGTGAGGAACTGGCGGCGGTGGGCCCGCTCAATGCGGCCCAGGCGCAGGAGCTGCAGGCGGCCGAGAACTATGCCCGCGCGTTGAGGGTGGAGGCTGCCGCCGCCGACCAGGCCGCGCAGCGCGCCAAAGAGCTGGGTAGCGCCCACCGCAACAGCGCGGGCGCTACGGACCAGCTCAGTGCGCGCGTCACGAACCTGACGGGCTTGCTGGGGCAGATGGCCGGCGCATTGGGCGCCGCCTTCACGTTCCGCGAGCTTGTGTCCGCTGCCGCGCAGATGGAGCAGCTGCGCAGCGGGCTCGCGGCCGTCACGGGGGATGCCGCCAAGGCGGGCAAGGAACTGGAGTTCGTGCGCACTGTGGCCGGTCGCATCGGCGCCGACGTGACCGAGGTCGGCAAGGCCTTCCTCAGCCTGGCGGCATCGACGCGCGGCACGGCCGTGGAAGGCGAGCCCACGCGCCAGGTGTTCGAAGCCGTGGCCACGTCCATGGGCAAGGCCGGCAAGAGCAGCGCGGAGACCTCGCTAGCACTGCAAGCCCTCTCGCAAATGGCGAGCAAGGGCGTTGTGCAGATGGAAGAGCTCCGTGGGCAGCTCGGGGAGCAGTTGCCCGGCGCGCTGAATGCGGCGGCCAAGGGTATGGGCATTACCACCGCCGATCTGATCAAGTTGGTCGGGGAAGGGAAGGTCGCCGCCGAGGATCTGTTCCCGGCGCTGGCCAAGGGCCTGAATGAGCTGTACGGCGGTGCATCTGCTGCTCAGACCTTGAGCCAGGAGATCGCCAACGTCAAGAATGCTGTCACCGAGATGGCCGCGAACATTGGCGATGCCGGGGGGCTGTCCGCGCTGAAGACGGGCGCGGAGCTTGCGCAAGGCGCGATCGTGTCGCTGGATGTGGCCTTGGTTGCCGCTGGCAAGTCAATCGGCACTGTGCTTGCTGCCATCGCGAACCGTGACTTTTCCCAGCTGAAGCAGTCTTTCGCGGATATCCAGCAGGAGGCCCAAGACAAGTTGCTCAAGGCGGCGCAGCACAACGAAACCCTGCGCGCTGCACTGAAGGCCAGTGGTGATGAGGCCCTGATCACGGCGCTGGCCCAGCAACAGGCCGGCGCAGCAGCTGCGGCGGCTGGCTCAGCTGCTGCCCAGTCCTCTGACAACTGGGTGCGCCTAAACAACGGATACCGCCTTGTGCTGGACAGCGTGCGTGAGCAAATCGCACTGGCCGAAAAGAGCGTGATCGCCCGCGACGCAGAGGGCAAAGCGTCCACGGCGCTGGCTCAGGCCTTCGGCACGGAAAAAGAGCAGCGCGACGCCCAGGTAAAAGCCACTGAAGCAAATGCCACGGCGTTGGGCGAGCTTGCCAAGCAAAGGGTGGTCGAGCTCGAAACCATGAAGGCCCAGCTTCAGAGCCTGCAGGCCGAGGCAAAGGAGAAAGGCAAGCTCTCGGAGGAGCGCGCCAAACAGACGGCCGAGCTGACAAAGCAGATCGCCTTGCGCCAGGCGGACGCCGACAAGGCCGTCGCACAGGCCCAGGCATCGCGCCTGGCGGCCGAACAGGCGAAGGCCGAAGCCGAGGCATACAAGGACAACAGCGCCCGCGTCCACGAACTGCGCGACGCCTACGACCGCGCCAAGGCCAAGCTGGAGGAGCTGCGGGCGGCCAAGGCAGCGGGCAAGGCCACCACCGAGGATGTCACCAAGGCAGAGCTCGCCGCTGGAAAGGCCGCGTTGTTGTACCGCGACGCGCTGCAGGACCAGCTCCAGTCCATTGAAGCCAAGCGCAATCTGCAACGCGCCGACATCGACGTGCAGTCCACCGCCGTGCGGCTTGCCATGGAGCAGCAGCGTGCCATCTACGAGGTGGCACGGGCGCGGGGCGATGAAAAAACTGCGATGGCCGCGCAAAACGAGATGCGCCGGCTGGAGATCGAGCTGCTCACCCTCACCGCCGAGGCCAAGCGAGCCGAGGCAGAGGCAGCAATCGCCAGCGCTGCTGCCAAGAAGGCCGAGCTGATCGCCGCTGGTGAATACAACGGGGTCAAAAAGCTGGAGATCGAGGCCGCCATGAAGGCCGCCGAGGTCAAGCGCATGGAGGGGGACATCGCGGATGTCGCGGCAAACAAGCTGCGGAACCTGGCTCAGGTACAGCAACAGGTGGGCAGCAACGCTGCGGGCGCGGCGGGCGGTGTGGACAAGCTCACGGGGGCTTTGAACCGCCAGGGTGATGCAACGCAGCGCCTCAATGATTTGCGGGCTGGGCGAGTTTCCAGCACTGGCCAGGAGCTTGGTGAGGGAGTGACAGAGGTGGGGTCGGGCGGGGACCACTACCGCAATAGAGACGGTTTCACGTCCGATGCCAAGGGCAATGTGCAGCAGCAGTTTGTTTGGACGCGCGGTTCCATCATTGACTATCTCAAACAGGCGGGGCTGGCGCAGGAGCTGGCCGAGCGTCTGTCCAAGGACTTCCTGAACCCACAAGGTGGCGTCTCTTACGAGGCCAGCGAGGCGCAGAAGAAGTGGGGCGGGCGCTACGGCACCTTGTCTGAGGCGCTGGGCAAAATGAGCGAGTACTACAAGTACGACGACACGGGCAAGCAAGAGGCCGCCCGGATGCTGGACTACGAGAAGACGCGCCGCGACACGCCGCAGCGAGGAAGCTCTGAAGGCAGTTCTCAAGGCGCGGGCGCCACCTATGTCTCCAACATCACCCTGCCGGGCGCCCAGCGTCCCGTAGCGCTGCGTTTCGCCGACGCGCAAAGCCAGTCCGCCGCCGAGCAGCTGCTGCGCGACCTGGCCGCCGCCCGAGGGGTCGCCCAATGATCACGCTCACCTACGGCGGCACCACGCTGGAGCTGCCCGACCGCCTGATCTGGACCGACGAGTACCAATGGAGCCCCGTGGTCTCCGAGCTGCGGTGGGGCACTACGGGCGCCCTCATCCAGCACGTCGGCGCTCGCCAGGCGGGCCGCCCCATCACGCTCGACGGCCGCGCGTCTCAGGCATGGATCAGCCGTGCCATGTGCGACCAACTCAACGCCTGGGCTGCGCTGCCCGGTGCCGAGTTCGAGCTTGTCGTGCGCGGCGTGGCCCGCGCGGTGCGGTTCTTCTCCGGGCAAGGCGCGCCCTTCGAGGCCGAGACCATCTGGCCCCTGCTGTTCGACGGCGAGCACACGCCCGAGCTGCGCTACCGCCCCTTCTTTCGCTTCATCGAGGTTTAAACATGCCATTGCTCGCTGGCGACATCCGCTTTGCCCGGTCGGCCAACATGGCCGACGTGGCCGAGGGCGGCGGCCCGCCGTCCGCCACGCTGCTTACGTCCGGCCGCTCCAACGAGATCTTCCCGGACATCTCCGAGGAGACCCGCACCGTGGGCCGGGTGGAGATCTATCAAATCTTCAGCCTGCTGCGCAACACCGACACCGCGCCGCTGCTGGGGGCCAACGTGATCCTGGCCGAGCCTCCGGCAGACCCCAAGGTCTCGGTCACGCTGCTGTCGCTCAAGAACCCTTTCGCCACGCGCGCCGACATCGCCAAGCGCATCGAGTCGGGCATGGCGCCGGGCAGCGAGTTCGCGGGCTACCTCCTCGAAGCGCACTACACGACCATGCGCAGCATCCAGGTGCTGCAGCGCCCCGGCATGGCGCCGCCCGCCATTGGGCGCACCTATCTGCTGGTCTATCTGGAAGGCCAGGCGGGCGAGCGCCGCACCCGCGTGCGCATCAAGAACTTCGCCACACAGGTACGGACCTTCACCGAGATCGTCAACAACCAGCTCGTGGATTTCCAGGCCCAGGTCACCACCTGCGAACTGTTCGACGGCCTGCCGTACGACTTTCCCGGCTCGCCCCCCTCGCGCACCTATGCGCGCGGCGCCAACAAGACGCTGATGCGCGAGACGGTCTATTCCGACTCGGGCCTGTTCTATTCGGCGTCGCGGCTGACGGCTGCCACGCAGATCACCGACCTGTGGCTGTCGGTGGCCTCGGTCTATACGCAGGTGGTGCCGAACAGCCGCACCGAGGTGGCCTCGGTCGATCAGCAGCCCGCCGCTCGGCGCGTGCTCACGCTGGCGACGGCTCCGCGCCTGGTGGAAGTGGGCATCACGCCGCACACTCAGCGCTACAAGATCGATGAAGTCAACGCCAGCACCGTTTTCGTATTCCAGTGCACGCCGCTGCCCGAGCCCGGCACCATCTTCATCGACTACTGGGCGCTCGGCCAGCGCTACACCATCACGGATGATGGTGAGGGAAAGCTCACCGGCGCGGGCGGCGGCGCGGCCAGCTACCTGACGGGCAGCATCAACGCCACGCTCAAGGCCGTGCCTGACATTGGCAGCATGGTCACCTTGAGCCACGGTGCGCGCGTGGCCTATACCAACCGCACAGCCCAGGGCGCGGCGGTGCGGGCGCCCGAGTACTCCTGGGTGATCGAGGGCGACACCGACACCGACCGCGTGGTGCCTGGCACGCTGGTGATCGGCTACCCCAGCGGGGGCGTGGTGCGCACCGTGACCGACAACGGCAGCGGCAAGCTGCAGGGCGCGGGTACGGGCGTGATCGACTACCCCAGCCGCACCGTGCTGCTGCGGCCGCAGTACATGCCCGACGCCGGAGCACAGCTCCAGGTGGACTGCGACCTCGAAGCCCTGGTCACCGAGATCATCCCGGCCCCCGGGCCCGACGCGGCAGGCGTGATCGCCTTCGGCCTGGCGCAGCAGCCAGCAGCGGGCACCCTGAGCGTGCAGTGGGTCACCGCGCGCTCCGTCAGCAACACCAGCGGCGGCCAGCTCACCACGACCAGCGCCAGCAAGTCCACCAACGTGACCTACACGATCCGCTCCGTTCCCGAGTACCAGGAGCCGGGCGCGGGCAGCACCAGCGGCACGGGCCTGGCCATCGGCTGGCACTGATACGGAGCACCCACACCCATGAGCATCAACTACATCCAGCGCCCCATTGCCGTGACCACTGCATCGGGATCGAGCGCCACGCTCACCGAGGAGACAGGCACGATCAGCGACGGCCGGATCGCTGTGGTCCGCATCGCCACGGACGACGGCGCGGGCAGCTTTCTAGGCCAGTACGGCACCATCAACTACGTGGGCAAGGCCGTGTCGCTGGTCGTGACTTCCTTCGACCGCTCCACCACGTCGTACAAGAGCGACTACGAGAACGCGGCCGAGTTTGCCAACACCATCGCGGACGGCGGCGGCAGCTCCAACGGCAACAGCCGCAAGGGCGCGAGCTACGGCACCGCCACCGTGGGCGAAGAGCTGCTCGCAAACTCTTCCCTGGTGGTCCGCTACCGCGTGGGCGCGGGCGTGCCCGTGGGCAAGAGCCAGACGTTCACGCCGCCCGCCGTCACCATCGACCTGTGCCCCTACACCGCGCATCCCATCGTGGCGGGCTCGGTCATGTTCCGCTGGATGGGCCAGGTCTACAGCGACTTCGAGGGCGTGATCTACCGCGACCGCACAGACACCAGCGCGGGCATCGCCAGCGGGCGCATCGACTATGCGGCGGGGACTGCGCTGATGACCGACTACGTGGTGGGCGGCACCGGCCCTATTGATTTCCTGCTGTTGAGCCTGTGGACCCAGGCCGGACAGTGGAGCACGGCCTGCCTGTTCTTCAACACCGATGCGGCACCGATCCGCGCGGGCGCGGGCGGCTTCGTGCTCACCGTGGTGGACACCCGGGGCGACACGCTCACGGCCACCGTGGATGCGCAGGGCAACATCACGGGCGCGCACATGCTCGGGCGCATCGACTTCTCGCGCGGCGGGGTGGAGCTGCAATTCGGCGACTTCGTGCTGGACTCGGCACTCACTGCCGCCGACAAGGCCGAGTGGTGGTACAGCGCCGCCGACGTGGGCGCGGTTCAGGCGGGCAAGGTCTGGCGGCCCTGGCCGGTGGACCCGACCACACTGCGCTATTCGGCCGTGAGCTACATCTACCTGCCGGTGGACGTGAGCTTGATGGGGATCGACCCGGCCGCGCTGCCCGCCGATGGCCGCGTGGCCTTCGCCCGGCCGGGAGATACCTGCGTGGTGGGCATCACGCACGGCGGCGCAGAGTTCGTGCCCAGCGTGGACATGACCTACAGCCTGGGCCATGAGCGCCTGTCCTTCGTGCAGGTGCTCGACGCGGCCACCAGGGCGGAGATTTACACGGGCTACAGCAAGGACCTGGACGCGGGCACGGTGACCTTCACGGACCTGACCGGCTACCCGGCCGCCGTGAAGGTGGTGGGCCGCACCGAGGTCTACCGCCAGATCGCCGAGGTGCGTATCGACGGCAAGGTCAAGCTCACCGAGCCCATCGGCTACGCCTTCCCGGCCGGGGCCGTGTTCTCGACTGCGCTGCGCCAGGGCGACCGCTTCGCGCGGGTGAGTCGTCTCTACAACCAGAAGAGCTGGAGCGGCACCACCTGGTACGACGGCATCGACCCGGCCATCGGTGAGAGCGTCGCCAAGTACAACAGCGCAGGCGTGCCCGTCGAGGTGAGCAACCGGGGCGCCATCACCGAACGCTGGGCGCTGCGCTTCCGCGCGGACGGCATCACGTTCGACCTGATCGGCCAGCACCTCGGGCAGATCGCCAGCGGCACCATCAACACCGACTTCTCCCCCCTCAACGCGGCGGCCGGAGCGCCCTACTTGATGGTGCGCGCGGCGGGCTTCAACACGGGCTGGATCGCGGGCAACACCATCTTCATCGACACCATCGGTGCCGAGGGGCCGATCGACGCAGTGCGCTGCACGCAGCCCGGCAGTCCTGCGGGCATAGACGACTCGTGCTGGATCGTCCAGCGCGGCGACGTGGACCGCCCACCTTCCAACTGATCGACCGACGAACGAGCATCCCATGATCTATAACTTCGATTCGACCATGCCCAACGCGCTCACCTTGAGCGGCACCGCTGGCGCTTTGAGGAACATCCTCAAGACCTACCTGGTGGACGGCGCGGGCGCCGGACCGGTGGCTACGCTGACCGTGGCATCGGGCATTGCCACAGCCACGTATGCATCGGGGCACCCTTTCCGGGCCGGGGCCATCGCCCAATTCGCGGGGGCAACACCTTCGGGACTGAATGGCCTCAAGCCCATTCTGAGCGTCGCAACCAACTCAATCACGTTCGCTGCTCCGGGCGTTGCCGATGGCGCAGCGACGGGCTCGGTCACCAGCAAGCTGGCAGCAGCAGGCTGGACCGAGCTGTACACAGGCACCAACATCACGGCACTCAAGCCCAGCGTGGTGGAGGCTACAGGCTGCGTTCTGCGCATCGATGACACCACTACGACGACGGCGCGCGTGGTGGGCTATGAAGCGATGACTGACGTCTCAACGGGCACCGGCGCGTTTCCGACCGCTGCACAGGTCTCGGGGGGGTTGTACTGGCCCAAGAGCGATGCGGCGTCGGCCGCTGCGCGGCCATGGCGGCTTGTGGCGGACGATCGTGCCGCACTCCTGTGGGTTGCCCCCAACAATACATACCCCACTCACGGCTTGCTGGTCGGGTTCGGGGATCTGCTGCCCGACAAGTCAGGCGATGCATACAGCGCCTTCCTGGCAGGCGGGCTCAGTGCGGCCGGGGTGTTGACCACGGCGGCCGTCGTTCAGGACTGTCTCGGCTATGCCAGCGCCGTTCCAAGCGCCCTCTATGTCCCAAGGTCTTACACGGGCGTGGGCAGCGCCACGAGCATGAAGAAATTGTCGGCCTACAACAGGGCGGCCGCCTATTCGGGGACGCCGACCTACAACAGTCAGTCGATCCTGTATCCAAATGGAGCGGACAACAGCCTGCGGCTGTCATCGCTGGATGTCCTTGACACGTATGGTTTTCGGGGGCGCGTCCCCGGCGTGTATCACTCGCCACAAACGCTTGGCGAGGCCTTCGTTTCCGGCGACCTGGTGCCCGGCAGCGGAGGCTTTGCAGGGGCCACTATGCTGGCCCTGCGAGTAGGCGCGCCAGGCGCAGCGCTTGCCAATGCCGGGTGTGTGTTCATCGATTTGACGCGCGACTGGCGGGCATAAGCGATGGCTGCTGCACGATTTTGGCGCGTGGTTGGACTGGTCGCCCGTGGCGGCGGCAGCATCCAGTTGTCCGCGCTGCATCTGCACGGCGCAGCGGGCCGACTGGATGGTGCCGCTGCGCTGACATCGACGCACGCCCCCGCCGAGGGCGCCTTGAGCGCTCTGCAAGACGACGATGTCGCAACGTCTTGCACCTTCTCCGCAGCGTCCGTGCGCGCACCCGGGTTCGCCCTGGTCTGGGACTTCGGCGGGTCGCCTGTGGACGTGACGGGACTGCGCTTCGGCTCCGGTGACAGCGCCGCCACATTCGTTGCGGCGGGCTTCATCCTGCAGGGTTCCGACGATGGCGCCCAGTGGGTCACTGCATTGAGCGCCATCACCGCGTCTCGTGCCATCTGGCCCGGAGCGCGTGCGATGACAGGCCTGATCAAGCCGGGATGGCAGGAGGTTTGGGCTGAGTCCTTCGACGCGGGGATTCCGTCGGGCTTCGCTTCGACGCTGACGGATGCGGGCACCCTGGTTGTCACGCACGATCCAGCCAACGGGGCAGTGATCATGGATGCGACCGGCTACAACACCGCGTGGATGTTCAGTTTGCCTGCGGCGGCGATCAGCGTGCGGCTGGAATTCGACGTGGAGATCATCACACCGAGCTACGGCAACGCGCCTGAAATAGGCATGGCTCTGGTAGGTGGCCCTCAGCTGTTGCAATGCCGGATTCCCATCGGGAGTGCCGGGGTGGCCTCCACATCATCCAACACTGCCGGTGGGCTGGGGCTGTCGACTACGCGCGCGAGCGGCACGCTGCCTGCCGCCAGCCCCACGTCCGGCCGCGCCATCTGGGCATTTAGCAGCGCGCCGGATGCCGGCGGGGTCGGCAGGGACTACGGGTTCTCGGCTGGGGGCGGGGAGATCACGCTGAACCACAGCCAGACGCCAGCCACCGCAATCTTGAAGGCGGGGATTTTTCTGCGATCCTGCCGGATCAGGCTGCATGGCGTGCGCGGACTGGCGCGGGGCTTGGAGGGGGCGGAAGCGATGCCGTCCGGGACGGTGGCGCAAGCGCTGGAGCGCTATTTTCATCAGCCGCTAGAGCCATTTGCGACCGCACTCGCCCAGGGGGCGCGACTCGCGCGAGACGTGGAGTTCGGCGGACCAGGCCGCGTCTGGGGCATCAACGAGATTGAGGTCGCACCAGGCGTGCGCGTGCCCACGGGCGGGCGCGTGGTGCTGCTGCGCCAGCGCGACAAGCTGCTCGCACGCGAGACCTGGGCCGACCGGACCACGGGCGCCTGGTCCTTCGAGGGGCTGGACACCCGGCAGGACTTCATCGTCCTGGCCGAAGACCTGGCGGGCAACTACCGCCCTGTGGCGGCCAACCGCCTGACGCCGGAGGCGCCATGAGCGCTGAGTGGGAGATCAGCGACGCGGCCGTGGTGGCCCAACTGCTGGGCCTGCTCGCCCGCGCCGATGCGGGCACGGGCGCATCCGTGCTGGCGCTGTACACCACGGCCCGCCCGGCGCTGATCACCGACGTGCATGCGGATGCGCCGCAGGCCGGGATCGTGCTCGCCAAGCCGTGCGGCGGCATGGTGGGCGGTGCACTGGTGCTGTACGTGGCGGACCCGGCCGGGGCCATGGTGATGGCGCAGGGCATGCCGCGCTGGGGCGAGTGGATTGCGGGGGATGGCGCAGTGCTCGCACGCTTCGACGTGACGGACATGGACCACGGCGGGGGCATCCGGGTCATCGGCGGCACCACGCCCGAGGGCGAGACCTCACCCATGCTGTACCCGGGCGGCCTGGTGCAGCTCGGCCTGGTGGCGTTGACCTGATCGACCATGGCCGCCGTCTCCCTCATCTTCAATCAGCAGGGCGAGCCCATCAAGGGCGGGCCGGTGCAGCTCGTGTTCGGCGCGAGTGGTGGCATCGCGCTGCCCACGGTGGTGGCAGTGGGCGGCGGCCGGGTGACGGGGCTGCGCGGCCACCTGCGCCTGCGCACCGTGGCACGGGCCGGGGGTGGCGGCCGAGTCACGGGCCTGCGCGGGCGCATCGAGGCGCACTGGGATGCGAACGTGAGCCGGGGCATGCGCGCTGAGGTTCGAGCGGCCTGGCAAGAGGGTGTTGCGGCCGTGGGCGCGGCGGATGATCGCTGGCAGGGCTCGCAGCCGGTGCGCATCGCGGCCGTCGCGCCATGGCAGGACGGCCTGGCCGCGCGCGGCGGCATGCTGGGCCATTGGCAGGAGACCGAGCGCCTGCGCGCGGCGGGGCGCGGTCACTGGCAGCAGGCCGCTCCGGCCCGAGGCGGCATGGATGCGCGCTGGCAAGACGGCGAGCGCTTGCGCGCTGCTGTGCGTGGTGCCTGGCAGCAGGGGCGCCCGGCACGGGCGGCATTGGACGCCCACTGGGAGGAGACGCTGCGCCTGCGGGCGGCGGTGCGCAGCGCGTGGCAAGAGGCGGCCGCCGTGCGGGCATCGATGCGCACGGGCCATGGGGACGCGGCCCGGCTGCGCATCACGCTGCGCCCGCACTGGCAAGAGGCCCGGCGCCCGCCCGTGGGCCTGTCGGGCCTGGTGCCGCCCGTGCAGCCGCCGTGCTACGTGCCCGGCCTGCCCGTGGCGCTGGTTTTCAAAGTGGCGGCCGATAGCCGCATGCCGCTGCGCTTGGTCTTCACATGTGAGGGCCAGGGCGGCACCAATCCGGGCGGCACCGTTGTCGTGCCCGCGCGCAGGAGCTACATCGTGATCAACAGCGTGGAGATACGGCGCGCGGATGCCCTTGCGGGCGACCCGTTGCCTTCGGAGAGCTTCCAGATGCGGCTGGACCGCCAGAGTTGGACCTGGTCGTTCTCGGCCGCGTTTCATGCTTCGGCGCGCGATGCGCTCGCGCCCGGCCTGGGCGGACAGCCCGTGGAGCTGGAGGTGCGGGTCAACGGCCAGCCCTTCCGGCTGCAGGGCGAGCGCATCGGCCGCAGCCGCCGTTTGCCGGAGCATCTGGTCACAGTGTCGGGGCGGGGGCGCGCAGCGCTTCTGGATGCGCCCTATGCGCCGGTGCAGACTTTCGGCAACGGGTTGGACGTTACGGCGCACCAGCTCATGACCGAGGTGCTGACACTCAACGGCGTGGGTTTTGGCTGGTCAGTGGACTGGCAGCTCACGGACTGGCTGGTGCCGGGCGGTGCCTGGATGCACCAGGGCACCTATATCAGCGCGCTGGCGGACATTGCGGGCGCGGTGGGCGGCTACCTGCAGCCGCACGACGTGGACCCGGTGCTGCGGGTGCTGCCGTCCTGGCCGCTGCCGTGGTGGCGCTTTGGAGAACTGGTGCCGGACTTCGATCTCCCGGAGGGCCTGGCCGAGGTGGACGAGACCGAGGTGATGGACAGGCCAGATTACGACCGCATATTCGTGGCGGGCGAGGGGTTCGGCAACACGTTCGATCTGACGCGCAGCGGCCTGCCGGGCACCGTGCTCAAGCAGCCCATGGCGGTGCACGCGCTGCTGGCCGACCTCGTGGCCGCCAAGCAGCGCGCGATCGCAGAGCTGTCGGACTCGGGCCGTGCGCTGATGCACAAGATGACGCTGCCGGTGCTGCCCGCCACGGGCGTGATCAAGCCGGGGCAGGTGCTGCGCTACTACGACGACGCGAGCGCGCAGCGCGTCGGGTTGGTTCGGTCCACGATCCTGGAGGAGCAGTTCCCCGTGCTCACACAGTCGCTGGAGGTCGAGAGCCATGCCTAACCTGTTTCAGCAGTTCAAAGAGCTGCTCGCGCCGGGCCGGGTGCAGATCGGCACGGTTGTGGCCTATGCCGATGGGGTGGCGACTGTCGAGCTGCCGGGGGGTGGGTTGATTCGCGCGCGTGGGCAGGCCACCGTGGGCGCGAAGGTGTTTGTCCAGGACGGGGTGGTTCAGGGGCCTGCTCCTGATCTGCCTGTGATCGTGGACGTGATCTAGGAAAAAAGACGGGCGACCTGGCCAGGTGCGCTAACACCAGGCCAGGCCCCCAACATGCAGAGCGTCCTGCAAGCCAGGCGAAGACCCGCCACTCTCGCGAGAGCGTGTCGAGCCTACCAGATGTTTCATCACAGAAAAGAGGCTTGCAAAAATGGCTAATCCAATCGTCCCGTGGATCGGGGGCAAACGCCGACTCGTGGACATGCTCCTGAGCCGGTTTCCGGCCCACAGTTGCTACGTGGAGGTTTTCGCGGGCGGCGCGGCGGTGTTCTTTGCCCGCAACCCGGCAGACGTCGAGGTGCTCAACGACGTCAACGGCGACCTGGTCAACCTGTACCGGGTGGTCACGCACCACCTGGAGGAGTTCGTCCGGCAGTTCAAATGGGCGTTGTCGAGCCGCCAGGTGTTCAAGTGGCTACAGGAGACCCGGCCCGAGACGTTGACCGACGTGCAGCGCGCGGCCAGGTTCTTCTACCTGCAACAGCAGAGCTTCGGCGGCAAGGTGGCTGGCCAGACCTGGGGCACGGCCACCACGGCGCCGGCGATCAACCTGTTGCGGATCGAAGAAAACCTCTCGGCCGCTCACCTGCGCCTGGCCGGCGGCACCTACATCGAGCAGCTCGACTGGGCGGCTTGCATCGACCGTTACGACCGGCCTCACACCCTGTTTTACTTGGACCCGCCGTACTGGGAGACGGAAGGCTACGGGGTGCCGTTCCCCTGGGATCAGTACGTGGACATGGCCGCCAAGCTCAAGGCGATCAAGGGCAAGGCCGTGGTGAGCATCAACGACCACCCGGCCATTCGGGAGTGCTTCGCGGAGTTCGAGATGGAGGCGCTCAAGATCGACTACACGGTGGGCGGCGGTGCAAACCGGGCTGAGCGAGGGGAGCTGGTGATCTATAGCTGGAACCGCCAGGCTGAACCGGCTGGCCTATTCTGAGCAGCGCGCTACAAGGTAGCGGCATGGACTGCTGCCCACCAGTAGTAGCGGCTTTTCCTGCGCTTCTGCACGGACAGTCGAAAGGTGATGCGCACGCGGCCGACGTAGGCGGCGTCGATTTCCACGGCCATGGTCTCAGGCTGGCCTGGCTGGGCCTCGGGCAATTGCTTGCTCGCAGCCCCTATGTCCTCGCCTCGTACCTGGGCCAGGATGCCGTTGTCGTGGTGCAGTTCCATTGCGCAATTTTGTTTCGCTATGCGCAAGTCCGGGCGTAGGGATTTATCGCATCATCGGCGTGCGATTTATCGCGGCGCGCTTCATGCTGCCCCGCCTTGTAGCCCTGTTCCACGGCGCGGCGCAGGTCGCTGAGCTGGGCCAGCCAGTCCACCGCCGCCGCCACGTCCACCGCCCCGCCCGCGCCCGCCTGCAGCAGGGCGGCCT
>Ga0222424_100272_pt1 | contig 40768 bp, 42 predicted proteins | sample 2B2ome_FD_182468 | JGI IMG/M metagenome (GOLD analysis project Ga0222424, IMG submission 182468) | Enriched microbial communities from leaf-cutter ant dump, University of Wisconsin, Madison, United States - 2B200A (version 2) | ecosystem: Environmental > Terrestrial > Nest > Insects nest > Nest... | reverse complement strand
CAACTGTTGATGCTTAACCGCAAAACATTCATCATACCTTGCTGAGCAATATGACTTTTGAAGTAACCGGAAAGCATCATGTTCCACTCGCTTTACGCCTCCAAAATTTTCCGCAACACCCGGAATTAAAAAACTTAAATACTGATTGAGGTAATTGATATTATGAATGTGCAGCTCCAGCCCGGTGTGCGATTTTATATACGCCGTTAGTAATAACTCCGTCGCCTGGTGATACATAAATAGGGCCAGCCGGTAGTATTTTCTTATGGTAAAGAGTTCTGCCCCGGCAATATATTCATCAAATAACGCAAAGCATTTTTGGAATGCATTTTTATCCACTTCCGGAATGTTTTCCGCCACAATATCCCTACCCCATTCTTCAAGTTCCGGGTTGATGTTATAAATAGACATGGCGCTGGAAAGAACGGTTAAAGCAAAAGAATCCTTTGCACTTAGCCAACGTACAAAAGTGCTTGTCTGCATTACAATACAGCTAACAGCATGGAAGTAGTTACACTTTTGCTCAATTTCATCCTGGTACATTTTATGCCGCTTATCATCGCCAGTAATCAATATCAGCAGCCAAAACGCAGAAGTGTACGCACCGGCGGCGCAAGGTTCTATAAATATATTGTGAGCGGTATTTACTTTTTTGCCTAAAACAAAGATGGTGTCCGCCTGTATAATTTTGTTGATGGTGGCCACCACCTTTGCGGCAATGGCTTTATCTTCTTCCGTCAGATAAAGTGCTTTATGGTTAGCAACGGTTGGTGCTACATTCATGGTTAGTCTTTTTTATAAATGTTGACGCCTGGTTTTACGAAACCATTTTTTAAACCACCAGGTTTGATGTTTATCCCGCCATTTGGCGTACCGGTCTACCATTTTACCATTGCTTTCTCGTGGAAACAGCATACCTACTGCATCCATTTCCTTAAAAATTTCCCGGATGTCGACTTCTGTATAATGATCTTGCCCGTAGCCGTGTGCAATAAAATAGTTAATGAGGTGTTCTTTGGCAGTGTCCCTACCCTCACGGTTCCAGCTGCCGCAGGACAGGTTATCCATAAAGTCTGTTAGAGCCTCCAGGGGCTTTACACCCATCAGGCGACATAGCAGCAGAAATGGATATGGGAGAATAAAGTTGAAATCAGCAAAGCGCTCATAAGCACCGGTTTGCCATTTTAACTCCGGCTTGGGTTTGCGTTGGGGTTGTTTGCGGGTGGATGTCTTTTGCATGGCGGAAAGCATTTAAAGGTGAAGAATGTATAAGCAGACCAACCAAACATGCATAAAAAAGACGTGGGTTGGTCCTTAATGATTCTGAGGGTTACGACACCCTTGATCTCAAATAAGAACGCCCACGCCTGAACCTTAAAAATAAGGAAAACGCAAGCGATTTACCTTATCCTCCCGAGATCAATGATATGTCGTAATTTCAGAATCGGGAATAAAGCAAATACGCTTTTATACGTTATTGTATAATTTTCTATGTCATAAAAAAGTGTTTAACGAAATTGTTATGCAATGTAACATAATTGTTGTACAATAACAATTTTATTTTTTACAATAACTTTTTTAACTAAAAATCAATTTGTTACAATCTTGTAAATTGTGTCCTATAAGAACAATTTATTTACCCGATGAGTAAAATAATGAACCCTAAAAGAAAACCAGCTCATCTTGTTATGAACAGATTGGCTGCCGTTTTAAAAGAAGAACGCGTTTCCAATAAGGACCTTGCAGAAGCTTTGGGATATGAACCGGCAACTGTTTCCAAATGGGCCACCAACACCATACAGCCGCCACTTGCAACCTTCTTCCGCATTGCGCTCACCATCAACCGGGATCTGAAGGACTTTTTTATTTCTTCTAAAGACATTGAGGGTGAAGAGAAGAAAAAAATGCTTAAAGAATTGGCGGTAATTGCTGAAAAAGGAAAGAGAACGGGGAAGGGTAAACCATAATTGCTTTTAAATTTTTTGGAATGCCAAATTGGGAAACAGTGATTACATCAATTATATCTTCTGGCGTGATTGCATCTGTGATTATTTTTCTAACAAAAAAAATTATTGAAAAGAGTATTGAAACGAAGTTTAAGAAAGCTGAAAATCAGCATAAAATAGATTTAGAGGAGGCCAAACGAAGAGAAAGAAAATTACTTGACGATCGTTATACGCTATACAAAATATTGAACTCTTTAATCTACAAAGTTAGAAATAGTTATAAAGATCTTGCCTGGCAATTGGAAAATGAAACTCATTTAAATGCCTCCAAATCTTTACGCACAAAGTTCAACAAATATTATACAACATTGGAAAACTTGCTTTTCGAGAACAAATTCATTTTGCCGGACATACTATTTAAAGAATTGCATGATTTAAAACATTGCCTGTCTCGGGCAAATAAAAATTTGCACTTCTTATCTGAAATATATGACGGTAACCAACACTCTATAATTGTTAAGGATATAAAAAATGAATATTCGAAAATAGAAAATCATTATAATATAATGCAGCGAATATTACAATCTGAATCAGGTAATAAAAAATAACTTTTAAATTCATTCTTTTGCTTTTTAACATTTTTGAATCTAACATAAGCTACAGCTTCAATTGAAATTAAAAATGGAATTACAACTACTTCAGCCCAACTTAATAAAGCTGTTTGAAAAGCAGGTGAAAGCATCTGTTAGCAAATGTTTTAAAGACCTGGCAGAAAGTGATTTTACTGTACAGGATTTTAAACACTATATGCTGGCCGGTGCGGTGGCATCTTCACAAATAGAGGGCAGCACGCTGGACTTAAATAGCTTTTTTGTAAGCAAGGCCAATAATAAAAACAGCAAAGAGGTAAAAGAAATTGAAGATTTACTAAAGGCGTACCAATACGCAAAACGATACAGCCTAAGCCAAAAGGGGTTGCTAAAGTGTCATGAAATATTAGCCGGAACATTTAGCCATTTAACCAAAGGGCAAAGAGGTAAATACCGTAAAACACAGGTGGGTATAAGAGGCTGGCAGGGGTTGGTTTATTTAGCCATAGAACCGGATAAAGTGCCTGCCGAAATGGATAAACTGTTTGCAGATATTGAAATACTTTTAGGAGAAAATTTAAGCCTAAAGCAAACGCTTTATTATGCAGCCTACATACATTTTATGTTTGCCAAGATACACCCATTTGTAGATGGCAATGGCCGGGCTGCCAGGTTGCTGGAAAAGTGGTTTTTAGCAGAATGCCTGGGTGCATCCGTTTGGGGAATACCTACTGAAAAGTATTATTACGATAACCGGCAGGCATATTATAACAGCTTAAATATTGGCCGGGATTATTATGAAACGCAGGAGCAGCTGGATAAGATACTACCTTTTTTAACCCTGCTACCTAAAGCGGTATGCTATAAACCGGTGGATTAGAATGACCCCTATCACAAAAAAAGTTAAAGACCTTTTCGCTTGTTATGATACGCTGATGACCGATTGGCATTATGCGATGGATCTCTGGATAGAAGAAAATTTTAGCAGCCCCACTGAAAACGACCTACCTCTTTATATAGAAGCATCAATTAAAGAAATTGCAACATTGGTTAAAAAAATTGACTCTCTACGTGTCGAAGTTGAATTGGAGGTAGAAAAAAATCTACTTAATTTAAGTGTTAACCCAGAAAATTTTAAGGGGTATGGAATTTTCATAATCCAGTCTTTCAAACATAGGTTTACCCGCTTAAAAGATATCAACTGGCATATTTCACTTGTAGCGAAAGAAAAGGGCATATATGAAATGTTGCTAAAAAATGAAAATCCATTAATCCCAACATTTATCAATGATTTTAAGGGATTTGACTTTATTGAAGGTGAGTTGTTTTTTCAATTAGAGTTTGACTATTCTTCGATTTCCAGAAAATTTGAAGGCTATGATTTTTACCCTTTAATCCAAAAAAATATCCCCTTCTGCCGAGCCTCAAATTATTCAACAGAACTACAACAGATTGATCAAGGGAGATTATCTTTTGATACTAATTTTAATAAAGAAACTAAGCCCATTTGGTGGCAAGGTACAGGCCGACAATTAGGGTACTTATTGGATGAGTTAGCCGCAAAAGGGTTTATTGATAAAAATACCAATTTTAATGAGGCAATAAAAATGCATTTCATTGATAAAGATAAAAATCCATTTAAAGACAGCATAAAGCAAAACAAAAGCGGTACTGGACAAAATAAAAATCAAAAGCCAAAAGGCGCTGAATCTCTTGAAGAGATACTGAAAAAACTGCCAAACAAAAAGTAAAAATACTTTACCCGGTCCTTTACCGTAAAGGATAGTCTATTTTCTCTACTTTCATTCTTTTATAATATTGCTTTGTAATTACAACAGGCAACCGGTTGCCATTTTATTAATTTTTTAAGTTATTCAAAATGGAGTTAGAAAATAGGCGGATAGAAACCTATGAGCGAAAACAAAATGTAAATTTAAAAATAGCCGTTACCATAGTGTTCCTAACAGTGATGGCGGGTGTTCTTATTGTTTTTATCATTCTTTGTTTTACGAAAGATAAAGGAATTGAAAAGATTGGTTTGGGTATTATTGAGTGTATAATGGTCAATAGTGTTCGTCCCCTGGCAAAACATTTTTTTCCTGTACTAGGTCCTCCTGTTAAATAGGCTATTGAAAAATCGCATCGCTGTATTTGTTAACATTTTTGCGCAGCCTGCTATTTAAGCCATTCGAGTAATCCCCTCTATGCCCGAAACCGAATAAATAATAATTCCTATTATAGTAGTAATAATGACAACAACTATCCAAACGACTGCTGTCATATTATCAACGTTTTTTCTATATTCCGGTGTGCCATGTTCCCTTTTGGTTTACTTATTGCTTATCGCCTTCTGCTGGGTGCGCTTCTTGTATGAGGACTTACATAAGTACCGTTTTTTCGATAATATCCGCGTACATGAACCGGACCACCGGTACCGGGTTTATAAGTATTGGAACTTCCGGAAGCGTCCGCTTCATAAGCGGCGTTCTCATCAGCTCTTTTCTTTTGAAAGTAGTTGTTTTTTACTTCCCTGCTTTTTTGCTTATATGCCAGGAACGAAGAGCCATAAATCTTTTTATATTTCTTTTTTGATACGGGTCGGGATAATTTTAGACCATAAGTACTTGGGGTGTACCCAACTTCGTCTCCATAAATAATCTCATAATTGGCCTGTCCAAAGCTTTTCTTCTTCCGCAATAGGAAGTAATTATATGGAGCAACAAACTCTGTACTATATTCTGATTCAGAAGCAGAAATATAATCAGACGACGAATACTTTACGGGATTTGAACTTTCAACCAGATAGTACCGGTTGCATGAACTTAGAATAATTATGATTAATAGGGTAATTAAATTTATACGTCTCATTGGTGAAGGTTTAATATTTCTTATTGATATTTCGTGACAGATCTCCCTGAATTTCTTCATTCAGGATTACTGCCGGTATAATGCAACAATCTGCCATGCGCACTGCTTTTTCATTAATATAATAATATCCGGGTCTACATTTTTTTTTGCGATCGTTTAGCGCCGCTATGCCTGCGCGTAACCCCTGTTGCCGGGTTATTCTATAAACATATTTGCTACAGGTTTCTTTGAAAAGGCAGCGCCTTCTGTTCTTTTTAGGGATAAGCCAGTATAGCCGTATTATCAAAAGCAGGAAAAAGCGCATTTAGGTTAACCTGGAAAATATCACTAATTGAAAGAATGCGGTGCTGGTCTTAGCGTTAATACCAAAGCAACCCGGGTCATCCACAACCGTTTCAAATTTTTCTACCGACTCAAACGTCCAGCCCTGCGTGGCAAAATCGTTGATAAGTAATTCTAATTTCTGAGCTACTGTTCCTGTTGTTTCTTTTGTTGTAATATTGGCTACGTATGGTACCACCTTGTAGGTTTTCATTGCATTATGTTTTAAACAAATCTATAATTTCCAAACAGAAGAGATTTACGGAAAACCGTAATAGGAAACATTTTCTTATATGTAGTAGAAGTGAAAAGCGTCCTTTAAAACGTTTCAGGAAATTGATACGCAAAAAGGGCTATTAAAAAACAACCGTAAATTCATTCGTTTAAAGAGGCATTTAATTTGTATTATTTTATACTTTTGACAGGATAATTTTTAAAACTAATGACTGCAATAATAATAATCGGGATTGTAATAATCATAATCTATGCAGCTGCCAGGAAAAAGCCCGCCAGACAACAAAATTTCTACCCACATAATAAAACAGGAATACAAAAAAAGCAGAAGCTGGGTGATGCTGTTTTAAGCGACTCTTTGCTAGACAATGGGAAGAATAAAACTGGGACAACGAGGTATCATTCATCTCCGCAATCTAAAAATTCACATACAATTAATTACTCAAACCTGCCAAAAACACGGCCTCCGATCGTCGACATGGATAAGCCCGATTTAGAAAATACGGGAGGCTCTCAAACTAACGCGGACGCCATTTCTGGTAGCTCAATTGGTGGTAGTATAGATCTGCCACCGCTTTCGCTTAAAGATTGTGATCAGGAACAGCAAGATTCTCGAAAGGTGATTAATACAGTAATCCAGAGCCTTTTGCAAAGTATTGATATTGTCGATAAGGATGCCAAGGAAACTACCATCTCGGATGATGCAATTATTGATGTTACTGATCAGGCATACGAGCAGGGTGCTACTTATTTACCAGAACAAAATAAGAATGAGCTACCCTATTATTGGAAAAATAAAGTGATTTATTCTTATGCGGAAATCAATAGCACGAACCCAGCTCAAAAGGCATTTTATTTCAGTTTCCGAAGATCATTTTTTAATAATATATATACCAATCTTAAAGGAAATGACAACTATAAGTACATTTTGTTTTACGACCTATTAAAGGAGTATGATTGGTCAAATAGCGTTCGTAAGTTGGAAGAGCATATAAACAGGCTTGTGCTTTTTTATCCGGATATGAAAGAGCTCGCCCTACCTTGCCTGGAAAGAAGCAAAACCAGGCAGACTCAAACTGCTTATGCGCCTCCGGATTATACATACGATAGCGACTATTGGAAATTGGGCACCCGATTTAAGGATAAACTAAAACTCACCAACAAGGAGGTGGGGCTGGTTAACAAGTTGTGGTATCCTAATAATGCCTTTTGTAATATTGAGTTCTGTTGTATTGAAGTAATACGCCTTTATCTGAATTCGATAAACGCACTTGAAGAAAGGTTTAATAACGCAGGGAGCTCCTTTGAAAAAGAAATTTTGTCCGTTGCCGATTTGATGGCAAGGAAAACGTATAGATACCGGACCGGAAGTCAGAATTATAAATTCTGTGTAGAATCTACTTCTAATGAGTTACACAGCTATTTCTTTAAATATTGCGAGAATGCTATTCGCGAGTATTTTGGACACAAGCGTAAGCTAAATACGGAGCTGAATTATAATAGTAAAGAAGCTAAAATGGAATTTGAGATAAAGTTAATATCTTTTTTCAATGAACTTTTGCCGGAGCTGCTAAAAGAGACGAGCCCTCCCGATAAAGAAACGGAGGTTTTGCTTAACGCGCAAAATACCAGCCGCTGGAAAATCAAATTTGAGCAGATCACTAATGATTACGATCAGGATCATAATATTTTTAAGGAAGCGATCATTCAACTCGGCGTATTAAATAAGGATAACCCATCTGTTGAAAATATTTTCTATGAGGCATCGAAATTTATTGCCCGGCATCATCGCCAAACTGCGCTGGAGTTATACATATATTATCTTCATTATGACTTAAGATCTGCTACCTTCGACAATAAGCAGCTTGCAAAAACCATCCAGAAAAGTCTTTTTAATAACAATGATCAGTTACGCGGCTTTGAGAAAATTATCAGTGAACTGATCCAAGATAAAGACCTTGACAAGGCATTGGCAGCCGCCCGCACTCTCTATGAGGTAAAAAGAAAAAGAATTAACCTAAATAGCGATTCAATAAAGGAGGTTCAGCAACAACACTCGGGCACAGTAGAACTGCTTAGCGAATACCTCAAAGACGAATTTGAAGATGAAAACAATAGTATTGTTTCCGAGGAGATTAGTAGCGAAGAGATAAAAATAAACATTACACCGAAAACAGAAATACCTGCTCAATCAATTTTCAAAAGAGACCTGACATTGAATCCTGTTGATATTGCTGTTTTGGAACTTTTTAGCAAAAGCAATTATTCCGTTGCTAATAGCGATTTAGAGGATTTTGCGAAAAGCAACGGTGCTTTTAAAAATCAATTGGTAGAACGGATCAATGAAAGCTGTTATGAAACTCTGGATGATGTTTTAATAGAAGAGGAAGATGATTTTTATATAATAAATGAAAACTATTATCAAAAAATACTTGCATTATGACTGACAATATTAAACCTAAAGAAGCGACATCAATTATTAATTCTTTAATTGGAGGCGTTGTGCCCAAAATAGGTGTGCAACATATAGCAGTTGGCCGCTCTGATGAAATCAAGGCTGCAGTTTCAGCCTTGGAGGATGTTAAAAATGGACATAGTCTAGTTAAGTTTTGGATTGGAGATTTTGGCTCTGGAAAATCATTTATGTTACATCTGCTAAATACCGTTGCGTTAAAGCAAAAGTTTGTGGTAGCGAGCGCGGATTTTACACCGGATAACCGGCTGTATTCTAACGACTGGAAAGGTGTAGCACTTTATACCGCAATTATAGATAACGTAGCAATCCAAACCAAACCCGAAGGAGGAGCGTTACCGACTTTGCTGGAAAAGTGGATTGAACTGATCATTACACGGACAGCCGAAGAAAATAATGTTTTATTGGCTGAGATCAGAAATGAGCAATATTTAAGTCTTATTCAGAATAATATCATGAAAACAATCAATCAACTAACAGATGTTGGCGGATTTGATTTTGGAATGGTTATAATGAAATATTACGAAGGCTATATTAAAGATGATGAATCTTTAAGACGTAGTGCTTTAAAGTGGTTAAAAGGAGAATATAGAACGAAGACAGAAGCTAAACAGGATCTTGGTGTACGTGAGATTATCAATGACCTGAATTACTATGATATGCTTAAAAACTTTTGTAAGTTGTTTGTTAATATGGGCTACAGCGGTTTTATGATTAACCTGGATGAAGCGATCAATTTATATAAGATATCCACAGCTGCAATGAGAGAAAAGAATTACGAAAAGATCCTCACCATTTATAACGATTGTTTCCAGGGAAAGGTTACCAACCTGTTTTTTAATTTTGCAGGAACCAAAGAGGTATTGGAGAATGAACGTCGTGGATTATTCAGTTATAACGCACTTAAGTCCAGGCTTCAAACAAATAAGTTTGAATCGGCGGAGATTCGAGATTTTGCACAGCCAGTTATTCGGTTATTTCCACTTGATCATAATGAGATTTTTGTTCTTTTAAAGAAGTTAAAGGTCATATTTGACACGCATTATAAAACAACCATAGATATCAGTGACGAAGAGATTCGTCAATTTATGGAGGAGTTGTTTAACAAACCCGGAGCGTCAGAGTTTTTAACTCCCCGAGAGGTGATCAGAGATTTTTTAAATATTCTGAGTATTATTCGCCAGAATCCATCGGTGGATAAATCCCAGCTCTTTGGTGAAATTGAAATCACTGATGAACGACCGGATGAACTTTCTTTGGACAGCATAGAAGAATTATAATGTCTTTTCAGCTACTTTCAGAAGCCATAAGAAGATTTATCCGCGATAAAGGATGGGAAGAGCTAAGGCCCATACAAGTTGCTGCCATAAACCGGATAATGTCATCTGATGACAATTTTATACTTGCTTCCAGAACAGCATCAGGCAAAACAGAAGCAGCTTTTTTGCCTATCCTCTCAAAAGTGAATTTTAATGATTCTGGTGTTCGGGTGCTGTATATATCTCCCTTGATAGCGCTGATCAATGATCAGTTTTTGAGGATAGAGGAGCTTTGCAAGTATCTGGATGTATCTGTTACCAAATGGCATGGAGAAGCAAACCGGACTGAAAAACAAAGGTTAATACGAGATCCCAAAGGAATCGTCCTGATTACTCCGGAGTCAATAGAGGCCATGTTTGTTAACAAACCCTATAATGTGAAAGCACTTTTTTCAAATCTTCAATATATCGTTATTGATGAGATACATTCTTTTGTAGGAACAGATAGGGGTGTTCAGCTTCAATCACTTTTATCAAGGATACAAAGTTTGTATACAAAACCTCCGGTTATTGTAGGGCTGTCTGCTACCATTGGGGACTTCCAAGCAGCCAAAAGATTTGTTGGTGATGAAGCCCGAACGAAGGTCTTGCTCGATCGGACTGCCAGGGAAACAGAGGCCATGTTTCGCTATTTTGAAGCGGATGGTGCAGAGCTCCCTTTAGACTTATTAAAAAACCTTTATCTGGAAACCAGAAACGATAAGGTATTAATATTCCCCAATAGCCGAGGGCGAGCTGAAGAAGTAGCTGTAAAACTTAAGAAGATTGCCGAAAAGGTACATGGACATTTAAATTATTTTTCGCATCACTCTTCAGTGGACAGAGAGGTTAGAGAATATGTTGAGCATTTTGCGAAAAATAATGTACGTCAAAGTTTTTGTATCTCCTGTACTTCCACGTTAGAATTGGGAATTGATATAGGAACCGTAGATGAAGTAGTCCAAATTGATGCTACACATAGTATTGCTTCACTAATACAGCGGGTTGGAAGGAGTGGCAGGAAAGAGGGAGCCCGCAGCAACCTGTTTTTATATGCTACCAATGAGTGGAGCCTTCTTCAATCGGTAGCTTGTTGGTTATTATATAAAGAAGGCTTTATTGAGCCACCATCAATCGTTGACCAGCCCTTTGATCTTCTTCTACATCAGGCTCTTTCAATTGTGAAGAGTTCCTCTGGTATTCAATTAGAAGAGTTGGTTATTGGGTTAAGGGGAAATGCCGCTTTTAGTGCAATTAAGGAATTTGAGGTTCGAGAAATTCTGGACTATCTAATAGAGCTTGACCTGCTGGAGAAACTGGGAAACGAAATTATAGTAGGAGTAGATGGGGAAAGGCTTGTTAATAACCGTAACTTTTATACCGTTTTTAAAACCGAGGAGAGTTTTAAAGTTATTCATGGAACCACTGCTATTGGTGATGTTCCGTTTTCTCCCCAGATCATAGAGGGCGAGAACATTTTACTTTCTGCAAGGATCTGGAAAATACTATCGATAGACCAAAAATCAAAGAAAATACTGGTGGTATCAGCTAAAGATGGCAAGAAACCCACATTTTTTGGAACAGGGAGTATCATTCACCAAAAAGTAAGGGAAAAAATGCTGGAAGTGCTTATTTGTGAACAACAGTATGAGTTTTTAGATGATCATAGTAGCCAGGCATTGGAAAAACTTAGAGGAGATTTCTCCATGTTTAAAATAGATCATGAAAAATTTAGGCCAATAAAAGAAGGTGTTCAGCAAATACAGCTTTTTACCTTTACTGGAACGACAATCAACAGGACGATCCAGCTATTACTTAATGCCGTTGGTATCCAATCAATATTGGATGATCAAATCAGTTCCCTGGAAGTCCCACTTTCGAAGGATGCTTTCTTTGTTATATGGAGTAATATCCTTACTTCACTGGAAAATATTGATGATAAGATATTAGAAATGCTGCAACAAAATCCGGTTTTAATGGATTTTTCCAAATGGGGAGAGCACCTATCCACTCAATATAAAGTGAAACTCTTAAAGACGCGGTATTATAATATTGACGCTACTAAAATGTTTATTGAAAATATTGCATGGGTTTCAGCAGATGTAGCGGGATAAGCGGACAGAGTGGTTCAAAAGACATCTAATTGGGATACCGTTCATTTTAACCGTTTTGCCAATCGCTTCCTGCAATAGTCGCAATTAATCAATCAATTGTTCAGAGGCTAATTGTCCTAAGACCTTCTTGGCTCCTTTGAATCATCTATTTCTGAAATTAAGGATAATATCTCTGCGTAATTTGTGATGAATTGATACCCATATTTATATCCAAAAATATCCATAATTAGTAAGCACAACACTTATTATCTATTTGCACATAAAAATGACCGGAACGATATATAAACGATAAAAGCCGACAATATTTATCTTTATAAAGAAAGCGATTAATTTGTCTGAACAGGGAATCCATAAAAAAACTGCATTATTCCGCTCCCTTTTTAAAAGTCATGAGGATGTGTTTGCAACCCGTTGGGAAATACCGGCTCGTTCGCCAGGGGGGAAACCAAAAGTGGTTACATGCCCGCCTATTTTTATGATCCTTACTCCGCTGGAAAACTTCAGCCGGGTATTACATGATTATGCTGATGATCAAAAAGGGTTTGTCATTTGGAGGCATGCATTGGAAGAGCGATTGGTTTAAATAGTCGCGAAGCTTATAAAATAAACATTTTACTATGAAATCGTCATTTTCTAATCGTTTTATTAATGTATTTAATTTATTTACGGCTGGCCTAATACTTTTAAACCAATTATCTTAGTTGTAGCTTTTGTTTAATTGTTTTTCCATAAAAGACATTTATTTTAAATATTTTTTCTTTATTTTAATACTTTTACAGAAAATAAGGAAAAAATGTCTGACCGTCCTGCAGGTAGCCAGTGGCTAAAAGAGCATTATGAGTTGTCTGATTATATACTTATGCATAGTTCCTATATTGGAAGCCCGGAGTCTATTGAACTAACTTCCCGGGGTTGTGTGGAACAGGTATACACCGCCCGCTATGCACCTGCCCGGGACACGCCCCTGTTGCACCTGGAGTTTTCATTGAAGTATGATGATATTAATCTGGATTTTCTAAGTGCTGTTTTTGAAAAATTGCCAATGACGGATTTGATTGCTTATATCGAATCATCTCCGTCAGGAAGGTATACAAGGCGTGTCGGTTATTTGTATGAATTTTTAACTGGCAGGCAGCTTGTTATTGCTACTCCGATCACAGGAAACTATGTTGATCTGTTGGATTCGGAAAAGTACATTACCGGTAATACCATTAAAAATACACGTTGGCATATTAATGACAATTTATTAGGCTCCCGGTTCTTTTGCCCGGTGGTCAGGAAAACGCGCACATTAGTTGAATTATTAAACCAGAGCATTCCCGGCCAGATAGAACAACTAAAACGCAGCATTTCCGAGGCTACCTTCCGCAGAGCTGTTAATTACCTTTATAATAAAGAAACCCGTTCTTCTTATGAAATTGAGCGGGAGAGTCCATCTCCCGACAGAATAGAGAAGTTCATCAGTTTATTGACAACTGCTGGTACCGAACCTGACAATCGCCTTCTTGAAGAACACCGGTTGGTTCAGTTACAAAATTCAATTGTAGACAGCCGTTTTGCCGACAGTACATTCCGGGATTTTCAGAACTATATCGGCCAGTCATTGCCCCACAGCCAGCAACTGGTTCATTATGTATGTCCACCACCTTCATTTGTTTATTCACTGATAAATGGACTTGGAGATACAGCAACGAAAACATCGGGTATCTACCCTGAGGTCAGGGCCGCTATAATCGCTTTTGGATTTGTATTTATACATCCTTTTGAAGACGGCAATGGACGATTGCATCGTTTCCTGATCCATGATATCCTGGTGCACGACGGTGCCGTTCCGCAGGGCCTTATTATTCCGGTGTCTGCACACATGCTGAGCAATATGCGTGAATATGATAGTGTACTTGAGAAATATTCAAAGCCACTTATGCAGCGCATCCGGTATAACATGAATGACCTGGGTGAACTGCTGGTAACAAATGAAGAAAAAGTAGAAAACTATTTTCGCTACCCGGATCTCACAGACCAGTGCATCTACCTGGCACAAACGATACACGCTACATTAGAACATGATATGCCAGATGAACTACAGTTCATACAACGGTATGATGAAGCAAAACGGGTATTACAAAACATTGTTGATATGCCGGATAAAGATTTGAATTTAATGATCACATTTTTACATCAGAATAATGGCATCTTCCCAAAAAGGCGGCGGGAACGTTTTGCGAAATTAAGTGATGAAGAAATTGATAACATGCAGAAAAAATTCAGGGAGGTATTTGAGCTGAATGATGACGATAAATAGTTACAGTCGGCGTTGCAGCTAATGTCAACTGCACCTATTTTATTAAAAGTGATCATAGTTTATGGGTATTTGGTTCCAATATAAGTTTGCCCGGCAGTCAAACTCCCTCTATCTACACTAGACCAGTAAAGATTACAGACAGCGTTGCCGCAATATCTGCCCGAGGCCACACAATTTTTATAAAGCTTGATTCGACATTGTGGGGATTTGGCATCAATGGTCAAGGTCAATTAGGAGAAAACGTTAAAGATCAATACCAGCAGCAACCTATAAAGCTTATGGACGGAGTTATTGCTGCTGCCGCAGGTGAAGGATACAGCGTTATCATAAAAAAAGACCATAGCCTTTGGGCAAGTGGCCAAAATTCAAATGGATCATTAGGTACCAACAATACGGAAACATTATTCCGTTTTATCAAGGTACTTGATGGCGTGAGAAATGTTTCAGTCAGTTATCAAACTACCCTGATTGTTAAAGATGATGGGTCGTTATGGGGAACGGGTAGAGATGACTTTGGGTAAATAGGTAGCGGATCTGTGGGGATTCGACTTGTATTCACCAAGTCTTTGATAGATAATGTTAAATTTGTGGCCTGTGCGGATATTTTTTCATTGGTGATTAAAAGTGACTCTACTTTGTGGGGCTCCGGACGTACTATCAGCGGTCAAATGGGTGAATTAATAAAAACACATACAACTTACGTTACTATTCCAACAAAAATTGAATCTGGAGTTACAGATATTGAAGCAGAATGGGATATGGGGCTTTTTATAAAAGGTGGTAAACTATGGGGATCAGGAAGTAATTTTAATGGCCGTTTGGGATTAGGTCATACAAACAATGTGTACTCTTTTACCCCAATCCCATTTATTAATAAGGAGCTAAAACAGTTGACTGGATTGCAATAAGTCATTCAAACTTGAACCATTGGTCTGGAAACTGGACTACAGTTACGGCTCCATTTCCATTAGTACTAACAGCTAAAGTATATTTCCCATCCAATGTATTATGTAAACTATAGTATAAACCCTGGGCGTCAAATCTAAGAGGCACTTTATTTCCGGTTATATCTACTACTTCGAAACTTGATACATTATAACCGTTTGTATATGTATAACCGACAACCTTACTGCCATTTGAATTCGAAAAATCAAAAAGAGAAACGGCTGAGCTTGGAGCCGGTATCCGGTCGCCAGATTGGGCGTTTAAAATACCGTGCACATCAGTTTGATTAAAATATACCTGATCCTGTTTAGGAGAAGGGACTATAAAATACCTGTCTCCGATAGGACTATTGCGGTTGTAACCATACACTTGTCTAAATTTCAAAGTTGCAGGATCCAGCTCAGAAAAATAATTATATTTAAAATAGGCAAGTAGAAGCTTATCATTATCGTATGAGGTATGAATCTTTTTCATACCAAAGATATTAAAGTTCATCTCCGGCTCATCGTTATACCATATCCGGTGGTTATCTGCAGCATCTATAAACCACAGTCTTGCTTCCTCAGTGCTTCGGGCACCTAAAGCGATTAAGCCAATTCCCGATTTGGTAAATCTCAGATGAAGCGGATGAATTTCGGGAGGTGGATAAAGACCATAATAATCAGGCCTACCTGTCACGGTTGGAATGGGAATCACTTTTTCTATTGCCCCTTCTTTACTCATTATATGGAGTTCTGGCACTAAAGTGTAAGCCAGATAGAGCTTATTATTATAAGGACTAATGGTAAACATTCTGGGTTCCCTCGCAAACGGAATTTTTTGCAACACTTCGAAAGACGACATATCAATTTTGTAAAGCGCATGCGGATTCTTTAAAAGCAACCAATAACTATTTTCTTTGTAATCTGCAAAATCACTCACGGGAAATCCTTCTAAATTGATGCGCTTTGAATAGAAACCGGCCTTTATATTTTCTGTAAGCGTTTCGTTAAACTGGCTTCTGGCAGATATTGTAAATGGATATTCACCTCCCATTCCGCCGCAAGCATACGAAAATTGAACTGTGCTGTTGGAGTCTTTATAAGTGTATTGAATATCTGACAAACATAAATTGTAAGTAGACCTTATAAAGGTCATGGTCACCGGTTGATTAAATTCCAACCGAATAGAATCAATAGTTTTGTTAAGTGAGTTACCTGGAACGCCAATGGCTCTTTTTAATTTAAGATACGGCATTTGATCAATTCGAATTTGCCTGCTTACATCTTTAGCCCTGATCGTTACCACAAATATCCTGATCGAGTCATCCTTATTCTCATTTACCTTAAATGTTACCCGGCCATTGCCTGATCCTGTCTTTTGGTCAACAGCCAACCACCCAGGCAAAGAGAGAACTTCCCAGTTGGCATTGCTGGTAACATTTACCGAAAAAGCAGTGTCACTAGGAGCAAGAGTAGTTTTCCCCAAATCAATTTTTAAAGCTGTCGCGACTGCTTGTAATGGTTTTTCTTTTCCACAGGCTACAATAAAGATTACAACGACGATACAGTTAGCAAAGAATTGTTTCATTCATCGAAGATATATCAAAATAAATATTCTATGAAATAGATGGCTTGAATAGGGTATAAAAATATTCTAGATTCACTTGTCTCCTCCATTGTTTCCACCAGTGAAAAAACAGGCACTCAAGCCATAGATCATTGTCTAAAACGTAATCCACATAATACCCCGGTATTTATCCAAAATATTGTCACCTTCAATAACTACGCAGCACAAACATCATCTATTTTAATTCCGCAATTGTAACGAAATCTGACACAATTTGGTTCAATAATTGTCCAGCAGGGAGAGCTTACAAATCAACTATTTACAAGGGTCGCATTTCGCGGCCCTTTAAATTTGCCAGTAATTTGCCAGTGGCATGGCAGCAATGAAGCAAAGAGCTGTTAACACGATGAAGATAGGTGATTTTTAAAGAAGGCCCTGTATTCATATCCCCTCTTTTAGCGATTTCTATGAATTAGAATCAGTCATATATTGCAATTATAATGCAACCTATCATTTGCTTAACGGTATTTGCAAGCCGTATTTTAATTGCTGTATTCTTCGTTTTTTCGGGGATATACAATCCTTTGTCTGCACAATGGGTAACACCTTACAAAGTCGGTGACTCGATAGCTGCGATAAAGCAGTTAAAAATTGGCGATGCTCATTTTACTGCTTCCCGTTATGATTCTGCTATTTTTTATTACGACAAAATGGAGCAATTCAGCCAACAGAAAAAATTTTATCGGGGGTATATGGAGGCTATATTTGGGAAAGCCAGCGCCTATCACAACTTACAAGATTATCCAAAGGCGGAGCAATATATCAGGCTGGCGATTGACGAAGCAAAACGTATGAATGATCCGTTCCTATATGCTTATGGATTAGGTGAGCTGGCAAGAGCACGCATGCGTACCGACCGACTTGACGAGGCCATTCAATATTTTAAGCAATCCATCGATATCTACTTTTCCAAAGTACCTTCAGAGGAAGGGGCTGAAATATATGGTGAGCTTGCCTTCACCTATGGTTTAAAAGGCCAGTACGACAAAGAAATAGAGCATCGTATCAAAAGCATCGAAATTATAGAAAAGCATTTCCCCCAAAGCGATCGCCTTTTGGGCGTAAAGTATAGCAATCTCGGCAATGCCTATTTTAATACCAATAACCGGCAAAAAGCGATTGAATATCTAAAAAAAGCGGCTGTCATCAGGGAGAAATATAAACAAATATCAGGTTTAGCTGCTACCTACGGCAACCTGAGCAAGGTATATGTAGAACTGGACACAACGGAGGCCCGCAGATACCTGGATCTGTGCAAAAAAAATGCCCTCCAAAGCAATGAAGAAAGATGGATTGTCTTTTATCATAATCGGGCCATGGATTTTTACCAGTTTACTGGCAGACCTCTAAAAGCGATGGAGCATCAGCTGAAACTAATAAGGATACTTGAAAAAAGTAAAAGAGATCCGGCAGAGCTGGGAATGGGATATTTACATGCCGCCGTACTGGCCCGTAAAAATGGAATGGATAGTGAGACGATCAAAAAATACTTTGAAAGCAGCAATGTGCTCATCCAACAAACCACTACCTACCAAAAAAAGAACTTCCGGGAATATTACCGGGAATTATCAGGATTTGATTCCATGCAGGGTAATTTTAAGGATGCGTATGCCCACTATCGCAGTTATATCATATACAGAGACAGTCTTACCAATGAAAAGATAAAGAAAGATTTTTCCGAAATAACCGTTCGCTACGAAGCTGCAAAGAAGGATAATGAAATCCAAAAGCTGAACACGGAGCGACGCATACGGGAATTACAAATCGAAAAGCAAAATGCTATTATTGCGGGCAATAAGGCCGAAGCTGAAAGAAAGCAGAAGGAAATTGATCTTTTGGCAAAGGAACAGACTTTGAGGAACCTGAAATTGCAGCAGCAGGAAAAAGAATTGGAACGCCACGAGTTGCTTATCAACAACAAGGAGCAACAGTTGCAATTAGCTCAGCAGCAAAAGGAATTTGCCGACAAAGAAATCACAACTCAAAAGAAACTACTTAGCACTCAAAAGCAGGTTCGCAACATCGGCTTGGTCGCTTTCGGCCTATTGGCGTTGTTGGCCTACTTTTTATTTAACCGCTATCAGCTTAAGAAAAAAGTGGAACAACAAGAAGTTATGTTAGCTGTCCGGAACGACATCGCAAAAAACCTACACGATGAAATAGGGTCCACCCTTACCAGCATTAAGATACTTTCGGAAGTATCAAAAACGAACCTGCAAAATAACCCGCAAAAGGCGGAGCAGTTCATCGATAGAATCACGGAACAGTCTGAATCCATGCAGCAAGGCATGAGCGACATTGTCTGGGCCATTACACCGGATAATGATAAACTGGAAAATATGCTGGTACGCATGAGGGAATACGTGAGCCATACGTTGGAGCCCAAAGGGGTTAAAACCGTTTTCAAAATTCATGAAAATACGTTATCAAAAACGATTGGCATGAAACAACGAAAAGATTTCTTCCTGGTATTTAAAGAAGCCGTAAATAATATAGCCAAGCATGCGGATGCTTCGGAGGTGATCATTGACCTTTCAGAGAATAACAATAATATCAGTCTGAAAGTAACCGATAATGGAGTAGGTTTCGATACGGGAAAGGCAACATCCTCCAATGGGCTGAAAAATATAAAAAGCAGGGCTGCCTTACTTGGCGGTTTTCATAGTATTGAGTCAAAACCTGGTAAAGGTAGCACCATTGCTATAGAAGTTCCCGCTACATAAAGATGTAGCGCAGTGCTATTTTTAAACTTCTTATTTTGCAGCAAATGCCGATAAGAGTATTGTTATATGACGATAGTGAAGTGCTCCGTTTGAGTATTGAGACGCTGATAGCACAGCAGCAGGACCTGGAGCTGATCACTGCAATGCCTAATGCTGAAACGATCGAGATCGACATCAGGCAGTTCAAACCCGATGTGGTGCTGATGGATATTGATATGCCGGTTGTAAACGGAGTAGAAGCCGTTAAAAAGATCCGGTATATTGATGAGCAGTTACCTGTTATCATGCTTACTGTTTTTGATGATAACGATAATATATTTAATGCCGTTTGCGCAGGTGCCTCGGGTTATATTTTGAAGCGTTACGCATCGGTCGAAATACCTGATGCTATACGCAATGTATGGAGCGGAGGAGCACCAATGACCGGCTCTGTGGCCCGAAAAGTTTTACAGATGATGCCCCAGAGCAGATCGGTAACGAATGAAGCCACCAATCTTTCCCAAAGGGAAACTGAAATTCTCCGTTTTTTGGTAAAGGGCTATAGTTATAAAATGATTGCTCCGGAACTTGATATCACCGTCGATACCGTTCGTTTCCACATAAAGAAAATATACGACAAACTGCACGTACATTCAGCAACCGAGGCTGTTTCCAAAGCTATCAGGAATAAACTGATAGACTAATCTTCCAAATGAAAAATCTATAGCAGAGGCAGCTGCTTCCCCGATGGGAGCCGGCGGTCTTATGCCCAGGCCTGATTGGCACTACCGAATGATGTAGTTGTTTCGGCTTTATATGCGATCTACTTTTGACCTGCATATGCGATTAATATTAAAAAAGCTATTTGCCTGACTATGCCACGTCTGTTCACCTTTATTGCTATTTGCCTGCAGCTGTTTGCAGGTGCCCAGGATCCACCTGCGCGGATTTCCAGAGAACTGGCAGCTATGATTGATGTGCCTGCACTGATACCTGAAACGTCGCAGGATTTTACAGCCTCTTCAACCGTTATACATTTTGACAAACAGATAAAAATATCCAACGGTCAAAACAGTGCTGTAACTTATCTGTACATCAACACACAAACTGGTGAAACGGCCACCCGTACGGGCGGGCCGGAAGCTGTTGGGGACGGGAGTATTGATATAAACGACGAGCAGTTTACGCTCACCTATTACAGGCCGGGTCCCGGAATAATCATTAACTTCTATAATAGTAAAAAAAAGGGAGTGTTAAAGCATTTCTACAGCACCCTAAATACAGAAATAAATCCGGTCTCCTTCCCTGCCTTTGAAAAAACTACTGTTACAAAACATGCCTATTCTACGAATGTATTGCCCCAGAACTTTCTCGCTACACCGTATAAAACGTCCGATACTCCATCAACATCCATTTTATTATGTGGCGGCCCCACGCCATCCAGTTTACAGTTAAAACGTTTTATCGGCTTTGCCGGAATAGGGTATGTAAAAACCAATCGCGGTATTTATATGGTTACAGAAATAGTAACTATGCATGGCCGGTTTGAAGCTAAGCAATGGCAGCACACGGAAAATAGTATCGACCTGGGCCAGTTTACTTCAGTAGAAACAGAAATGCAGGCCAGCATGGAGCAGAGCCTCAATAAGGAACTGGCCGGTCTGGACGGGCGGCGAGATAAAATTAAAGGTGATTGTGCAGACCTGCAATTACAGTTGAATGAGTTTGAAAGACAATCGACGCTTCAGAGAAGAACAGATATGCAGGGTATTGGTAGCCGTAATTTTATTACCGATAGCTCAGCCCTGCTCACACTTGGCAATATGGTCAACCCGGAGCGGCAGGTAGAAGGCATTCTATTGAGCATCGAGGTAAGTTTATGCAACCTGGATGCTCAGGAAAGAAAGTTATCGGAAAACGACGAACGTCAACGAAGCCGCATTATTGCAAAAAGAGCCTGCCTTATTGAAAACAGACAGCGGACGAACCAATGCCTGACAGAAATGAAAAATATACGCGCTACTTCCTCCAATGCCAGAGACATGATGCGATTGCAAGGCCAGAAACGGGATGTGTTTTTTCAATACATGAAAAAAGTGAAACCATGTAAATGAAAAAATCGTTTTTAAAATCATCAGCAAAAATCAATTTTTATGAAGACTTTTTTCTTTGCACTTGTTTTCTTTACATTATTGATGACATCCTGCAAAAAAGGCGATACCGGCTCAGCCGGGCCGCTGGGCCCCCAGGGAGCGCAGGGTGCACAAGGCATTCCCGGTAAAAACGGTGCCGTAATACACTCCGGTAGCGGTGTGCCGGCTACGGCGTTGGGTAATAATGGCGATATGTATTTAGATATAGTCAGCAGCAATTTGTACGGCCCCAAAACAGACGCCGGTTGGGGTACGCCGCTTAATTTAAAAGGTCAGTCCGGCGCTAACGGAACCAATGGGACCAATGGAACAAACGGGGCGCCTGGTGCCACTGGCCCAGCTGGAACCGCCGGTTCAAAAATATTAAGCGGCACTGCAGCACCTGCTACAGCATTGGGCGTGATAGGAGACTATTACCTTAACAAAACAACGGGCGACTTATACGGCCCTAAAAACGCAAGTAGTTGGGGTACGCCTATTAACCTGCGCGGCGCAGCCAATGTGGTAGCCAGTCCATGGTTGAGTTATACATGGTCAGATGCTTCCACGACTACCCATTTATCTATGAATTATTCGATACCCGCACCGGCGCTTAATGCGGTGGGATATAGCAGCCTTCAGGCTTTTTTTAATGGCGGTGGTACAATATTAGTATATGCAAAATATGAATTCGATGGAGTTGAAGATCACGTATTGTTAAATTTCTATGGTAGCACGCTTAATATACGTTTTTACTTTCGTCTTTCTCCTCCTGAAACAATGACTATACTTATGTATAGTGAATCAACAGTTTTCCCTGACTGGTATTATTCGTCGGCTATGGGTGCGGGATTTCGATATGTGCTAATAGCTCCGGGGCAGCAGTTATCAGCATCTTCAGCAAGAACAGCTCTTTCTAAAATGAGTTATAACGAAGCGATGAAGATGTTGAATATAATTAAGTAAAAATAATCGAAAATCGTTACCCCTTTGAATCTTAAAATCATGCAAAAAACCTTACGCTTATTGGCTCTTTTCCTCATAGCCGCTTCGTGTAGTAAAAACGATGATGACCCGCCAAAAGCCAATGCTGAAGGTTATTTTATAGGAGTCTATGGAGGGTATGGAGAATCAAAATGGCTTTAGGGTTACTAAATAAACAAGATGGAGCAATGCGCATATATAGATTTGGCATTGCCGATTACGATAATAAAATTCACGAAAGCAGCGAGCGCAATAACGAATCCGCTATAATTATAGTGAGTAAAAAATAACAAATGGTCTCAATCAAAATAATATCGCTTAGTGGAGCAATGATCATATTCGCTATGCTTTTAATACAATGTGGCAAAGGCAGGGAATCAGAGCGTCCACGTACCGCTATTACTACCGGCAGCCTTACCAACCCTCCCGTTGATTTTTCCAGGGTCTCCGGTCTTGTACCGCTGGGAAATTTAAACCCACCCGGGCATACGTTTCCTACCGGGCACATGTATATCTATTTTAAAGATCCCGGTTCGGCGGTAAATGTTTATGCACCCGGCAACCTGCCTGTTTTTCAATTAGCGAGATTTAAGAATGTTACCACCGGCTTTACCGATTACCGGATTGAGTTGGGCCAGCCATCCGGTACGGTGTTATTTTTAAGTCATCTTTCTTCACTATCTGCGGAAATGCTGTCTGCGGCAGGCGATTTTTCAACTGGCAATTGCGAAACCTACACCACCGGCGGCAATACATTTGAATATTGCAGAAAGGCGGTTTCTGTTAATGTAAAGGCGGGCGATATTATCGCTATGGCAAATGAAGATGCGGGTATATTCAATATAGATATGGGTGCCGCAGAAAACGGTGCAGCCACCTGCCCGCTTCAATATTTTACAAACCTGGTAAGAACCGCCATGGAAGCCAAAGCTGGTACAGCAAGCGGCAGCTATAAAAGAACGGCCCCTCCCGTGTGCGGTGAATACAACCTGGATGTACCCGGCACTTTGCAGGGCAACTGGTACAAACAAGGCGCATCCCGTGAGCAGGAAGATCCACATATCGCATTTGTGAAAGATAATTTCAGGCCCAGGGAGCTGCGTATTTCTGTCGGCAGTGGTGTTCCGGGTCTTACAAGCGGCGTGTACAGCGTGGGCGTTTCGGGAGTAAACGATGAAGGTAACGCCACAGGATTGATAGACAGGGCTTTTGCCGGTATAACCCCCGATGGGCAAACCTATTGCTATGTTATCAGGAAAGTAAGTGGCGGAAGCCCTCCGAATACTTCGTTTATTGTAAAGCTGGAAAACAATAATACGCTGTCTTTTGAAAAAAAGGATTGCAATTGCAGCTGTACGCCTTATACGTTTACGGCAGCAAAAATCACCTATTCGCGTTAGTGCCGCTACATATTGATGTAGTACTGGTACCCTCTTGCAAAAGGTAGTTTTAATGTAGAAAACTGTGAGTATATAACTAAGCCCTTCCTTCAAAGAAATTAAAGGGTAACAACAAAACTTCAAAAAAGTGTACTAATGAAAAAAATATTTAGCATATCTGTTACTGTTGCAACACTGCTTGTAGCTTCTTGTGGGAAAGATAATGACAATAGAACCCCTTCCGGTACTCTGCTATTGGCGAAAGCCTCCATACAACCCGCAGGTACAACCACAACTTTCACCTATGATGACCAGAAACGTATGATAAAAGCTGCAAGCGTTTTTAGCAATCCGAAAAACGACAACACGATCACTTTTACTTACGATGCACAAGGCTTGCTGGTTGAATATGTGAAAGATTATGCAGATCCTATCTATGAAGATACTAAAACAGCAGTTGTATACTTAACACCAGGAAATGATTTTGTAGGTGCGGATATTTATTCCATGTCTAACCTATCCATGCCGCAATCAAGTTTGGATTTTGAATTCAGCGCAAATAAAATAACCAGGATAAATTACAAAGCAGATGGAATAACGGCATCAGGCAAAACCGAAATAACACTTGCCGAAGGTGCTAACAATACTTCAGTTATTAAAGAGTACAAGATAACCGGTGGTGTGCCAACACTCCTTTCTACCGAAAACTATAGTGATTACGATGATAAAAATAGTCCGTATGGTTTTTATCCTAGAGAATACAAGCTACTTGTATCAGGCATTTTGACCTCGGTAAATAATTATAAAAAACTAAAAGCCACCGATGATCTAACCGGTGAAGTTTCCACTTACAATTACACTTACCAGTATAATGCCGAGGGATATGTTAGCAAAAGAACTTCGGAGAGTGGTGAAACAATTACTTACGAATACATGTATCAATAAACGCTAAATCCAACCATCATGTCAGAAAATAAACTCATCCGTTTTGCAATAGCGCTTACAAGCGCAATGATCTTCAATGCAGGTATCGCAAACGCACAGGTTGTGGATGTGGATAAAAAAACCAGGGAGCGCATTGCAGGCAGCCCAGGGCAAAATAATGTTGATCCATCCAAGATCAGGCTGGTATCCGCAGATCCTGCTGCATACGCCATCAATTTTTCGGTAATTAGTTGTAAAAGCCCTTTAAATGGCTTAGTGAAAATTGAAGGAGTTATCAAAAATATCGGAAAATCTGATTTTGCATACAGCAAAGATGGAAAAATAGAAGTGGTATTATTTGAAGAAGTGCGCGGAACAGGCGCTCAAAAAAATGTAGCCAGCCGAAAAGTTTCAAGGCTTAATGCCGGGGCAGAAATAAAGATAGCGTATACCCGCAACTGGAATAAGAGCGATGAATTTCCGCCCAAATATATCCTCACGCTCAGATACGATGTTCCCGAATTTTCCACCGAGCCAAAAGCTCTCCAAAGCACCGATAAAAATAAGAATAACAACAAACTGGAAAAAGACGGGCAGCTCATCAACAACCTGAAGTTTCCGTGTAAATAAAAATATTCTTTGACAATAAAGACATCTCACAATGCCTAAACTATTTTATACCCTGTCAATTTTATTGGTACTCCTGTCTGCTTCCTGTAAAAAGGATAAAGAAGGTACACCGGAGCAAAAGCATATACAACTTTCAAAAATCACTACAGGAGGCGGCGGTTATTATGGCTACGAGTATGACGCTAACGGCCGCATGCAAAAACAAATTGTATACAATTCTTCTTTGGCTGCTACCACTACCTGGATGTTTACATACGATGCCGGTGGCAGGCTAACCGGATATACTCAGGACTATACGCGCCCTGAAAATGACGATTATAAATATGTGTTATCTTATACTGCCAATGGCGATATAGAAAAAATTGTACGTAGCGAAGCTGGTGGCTCAGTAACGAATAGCTATAAGTATACCTACTCGGCAAATGGAATGGCGCTGGAGCAACAAGATGATGCCGGGGCGCCTCAGTATAAAAATGAATATGTATTTAATACCGGCACAAAAAACATTAAGGAGGTAAAGGGCTATAGCTATACTTCAGGCGAATGGCAGCTCCAGTTTCATGTTGTAATAGAGAATTATGATAACAAAAAATCGCAATATTCTCTTTTTCCAAAAGGGATTATATATGCCCCGCAATTATTAGAATTTTTTACTGCAATGCCGTTCATAAATAATCCTTTATTGGTGCGCGATGGCACTAGACCGTCTTATACAGCCAATTTTACTTACGAGTATAATAGCGATGGTTACCCAACCCGGTGCACTTTTTCAGATGGAGCAGATCCAACAACACATGAGTACCAATATAATTATCAGTAAAAAACATCAGTAAAATAAGCTATAAAACCTTCTTCATACCCGAAAGAATGACCTTGAGCAAAATTTCGCCCTGCAACACGGGGCAGGTAATGGTCATTAAAATAAAAAAGAAATGAAAAATTATCTATTCTATATTTCCCTGCTTTTGTTTACAAACATGGCAGCTGAAGCACAAATCATCAATCCTAAAGTAAAAACTAAACGAGCAGCTGAAAATCGTGTTAATCGCCGGGTAGACCAGGGTATTGATAAAGGTCTTGATAAAGTAGAAGAAGGCATTGGCCGTATATTTAAAAAGAAAGCTAAAAGCAAGAAAGATTCTGATCCTGGTCAGGATGAAAATACTAATGAAGTTACAGGCGCCGAAAATGGAAACAACAGTGAAATTGAAGCTTCAAAACCCGGGGAAAGTATAAGCTTTCTTGATTTTGTGCCTGGTAGCAATGTCATCTTTGCAGACAATTTTGAACAGGATGCTATAATGGATTTTCCGGCAAAATGGAATAGTACAGGCAGCGGCAAAGTGGTAACTATTAGCGGCGCTCCTGGCCGGTGGCTGGAGATAGCACACAATACTTATGTAAACCCGGTGATGGACGAGGCCCTGCCGGAGAACTGCACCATCGAGTTTGACCTGCTCCTGCAAACCTCCGGGAAAAGACGTACGCCAAGCATATTCTTTGGCTTTACAGAAGTAAAGGATATTGTAAAACAGAATATTTACTACAAGACAAAATTTTATACGCATATCGGCAGATATGCAGAAGCTCATGGAAGGCAGGTAGACTACGGAACACAATTTCCACCGTTGGGGAATAAGAACGATTTCCCTTTACTTAAATATAATAATCGCATTCTTCGGGTAAGCATTGCTGCCAATAAGGAAAGGGTAAGGGTGTATCTTGACCAGACCAAAATAGTGGATCTACCAAGAATATTGGCCAGCAAATTACTCAATAATTTCTATTTTCAGAACGGCGAAGTAATCCCAGCTTCGGAAATACCTATGTATATTGGCAATGTTCGTATTGCTTCGGCTGATGTGGATGCGCGCAGTTTGCTGGTAAAACAATTGATGGAAGATGGCCGTGCCGTAACTAATGATATTTTGTTTGATGTAAACAGCGATGTCATTAAACCCACATCTTACAGTATCATTAAGCAACTCGGCGATGCCATGGCGGCCAACCCATCACTTAAAGTAAAGATCATTGGCCATACGGATAGCGATGGCGCAGACGTAGCCAACCTTACCCTTTCGAGAAAAAGGGCCGCTGCTGTAAAGAACTATATTGTAGAAAAGCATGGCATTGCAGGTGCCAGGATACAAACTGACGGGAAAGGAGAAACCGAGCCGGTAGCTGCAAACAATACAAACGATGGAAAGGCAAAAAACAGGAGGGTGGAGTTTGTGAAACTTTAAGGAATAAGTGTGGCGTTACTTTCATAAATAAAACTTCACTATGGCGTTTGAAAGAATCATCATTTAACAGATGATTTCCCTTTACCAGGTGCCTGGTATTTTGATACTTAATAATAGAGGAATTGTTAAAACAATAAGATCAGCTAACCTTGTATTGGCAAAATGCCGGAAAAAGTTGTGAATTGAAAAATTCTCCACATTTTCCTGTCGACCGTTATTGCAATAACGACATTATTCATATTCCAACAAAAGAACAAAATGGCATTGTAACCCTGTCGTTCCTTTATAATTTGAATATGGGTAAGGCATTTAGGAGCCGGAAATTGGATAAAAGGAATGAGGACGTAAAAGAAAGGGTCTAATCGATTCTGTATCATTGCTATTGGCATAATGTTTGTCGCGTGCAGAGGGTGATCTCTTTAACAACCTAAAAGCATTTTTCTTATGAAATTCATTTTTAGAAGTATCGCTATTGCGCTGTTATCCGTACTATTCTTCGTTTCCTGTAGTAAAGATGAAAACGTTGCCAAAGATGGCAACTTTAAGCCGGAGGATTTTAAAGCAACAACCTTGAAAATTGCGTATGCTTATGACGGTTATGATGTTGAATATAAAATAGAAAATTTGAAAGATCTGCCCTATAAGAAAAGCTATGGCTATCAGGTTATAGTTTGGGTGGGCGATGCTAATAATAAGTATGGTAATGGAATTGAATTTACAATGCCGGATATACCGGCCAAAGGAAGTATCCAGGGCAAAGAGGGTATCGGTTCTGAAAAATATACGAACCCGAAAGTGACCTATCAGATAGCCATAGACCCTTAAATGAGTGATACAGCCATAGTGCAAATAAACAAAAAGGAGAATCAGCACCGGAAAAATCCATTTTTAGGTTGATGTTGTATGGATTACCTTAACTCCCTTGAACTTGATGAAGCCGCAGGCAAAAGGACTATTAGAACTGATACCGGACGGTCATGATGCGCAAAGCAAAGAACCGGCAATGGCTGCTTGTATGGGCCTGCTCGGAAATACGCAGAGTTTTGCGGAAAAACACGAACTGTCATGGCTGATGGATGCGAATGAACCAGCCCCTTTTTAAAATAAATATTTGATTAACCCATAAATTATGAGAGTTCAATTTTGTTGCACTGATCTTAGCGAAAAGATTGTTGAAACAGGACGTAAGGGATTTTCAGTCATTCCTTTTAAATATGAAGATAATCTTTACTCAAATGAACTTTATAGTTTTTTTCTTCAGTTCAGCGATGCGGACTTTGTTGATAATAATAATTGTACAATCGCTCAAAAGGCAATAGAGGATTACTCAACTCAATATAATAAATTGATTATTTAAAAGGGCACCTGATGTTTAAAAAAAGAACAACGTCAGATTTTACAGGGTAAGGATATCGGGGTACTATGGCCTTGTGGCGGATAGACCATCTGATCTCCGCAGGTTTTGGATTTGAAAATAGCGGTCTCTGGAGAACCTAGCAGAATTTTCCACCAAAAAGGAATATATTTTTATTGCTTCAAACTGCCTGGCCCTTCCCCGTTTTGATAGGATTAATGAATCTTTTTTCACTCCATTTTCTCTGAGAAGACTAACCGTATCGTAGACGGGAGCCGGGGTAAATAATATTTTATTTCCACTTGATTGCCATTGACCTTTTGCCCGGCCCCTGTATATATCAACTGGCTGGAAAAGCTTAAATGCAGCATCTTTCTTAAGCCATATTTTACTGCCCATTCTCGAATAAAGACCCGCCACGTCTTGTTGTGTATACCACCAATTTAATACGCCAGGAAAAATAATAATTCCGGATGACCGGTGTTTAAATGATGCGTTTGCATTGAAGACGGGATCGTCGCGTATAGCGATGGGTGTAAAAATATCTGAATGCTTATAACCTGCCTGTCTTTGCCAATTACAGTCTCTATCGGCAGCACCGGGATGTGACCAGCAATACGTCGGGGAAGCCTAAATGAATCAGCGCGTGATCAATGCGGGGCACAGATCGGATTTTGAATAGCGGCGGTCAGGTAGGCTAAACTCCGCATCGCGGAAATAAAACCTTGCGACTGGTCCGTAAGCGTTGTGTTTCCGGGCTTTTGCTCTGGAGCAGTACCAGGAATTGCTTGATGATCACCCCGCTCAGGCATAGCCGGCGACTGGTACTTTTAACAAACCTGCAAAAATTAACCCGGAATTAATTTTATTCTTGTTGCCTGTTATGTTAAATTCACTATTAAAATAGTAGTTGTTCAGCGGACCGTACCATGCCAAGGTCGCAGTTCTTACTTTATATTATATTTAGTAATGAAGTGTATCGTCCGCTGTTTTTTAAAGTTAAAACCTGGTAATGGAACCTATTGAACAATCAGACAAACCGGTCATTTCGAAGCAGGTCGACGGTTTCTTTATTACTGTTTACGAAATCTTCGGGTTTATCAGCCGGTTTTTCCGGGAAGTGCTGCGCCGCCCTTTTGAAACGCGGGAATTCATCCGTCAGTGCTTTTATATCGGCAATAAATCGTTGCCGCTGATCAGTCTTACCGGTTTTATTACCGGGCTGGTGTTCACGAAACAATCACGTCCTTCCCTGGCAGAGTTCGGGGCTACCTCCTGGCTGCCTTCGCTGATATCGATTGCGATCGTACGGGCATTAGCCCCCCTGGTAACGGCGCTGATCTGTGCCGGCCGTGTAGGATCGAGCATCGGTGCGGAACTGGCTTCCATGAAAGTTACGGAGCAGATCGATGCAATGGAGGTTTCGGCTATCAACCCGTTCAAGTACCTGGTCATGACGCGGGTACTGGCCTGCACTGTATGCCTGCCGCTGCTGATGTGCTATAACGGGTTGATAGCGCTCGTTGGTGCTTTTGTGGACATTCACCTCAACGAGCAGACAAGCATGGACACGTTTATACAGAATGCGTTTACCAATATTTCGTTCCTGGATCTTGCCGCCTCGCTGGTAAAAGCGCTGGTGTATGGGTTTACGATCGGTATTGTCAGCTGTTATCAGGGCTTTCATGCCTCCCAGGGTACCGAGGGTGTTGGCAAATCTGCCAATGTATCGGTAGTGGTTTCCATGTTCCTGATCTTTATAGAAGAGGTGATTATTGTTCAACTGGTGAATATGATACGATAGCTATGAAATCTTTTATTCCTGATATCGACAGGCAGCAAACAGTGATCTCTATCAGAGGGTTGCACAAATCGTTTGGCAGCAATGATGTACTGCGCGGGGTAGACCTGGATCTGCACCGCGGCGAAAACATCGTGGTGCTGGGGCGTTCCGGAACAGGTAAGTCCGTTCTGATAAAAGTGATCGTCGGATTGCTGTATCCTGATGCCGGAACGGTAACCGTACTGGGACAGGAGGTGCCGGAGCTGGATGCCCACGCGCTGCGCGACCTGCGCCTGAAAGTGGGCTTTTGTTTTCAGCACGGGGCGTTATATGACAGCATGACGGTAGGTGAGAACCTGGCCTTCCCGCTGAGGCGGAACGAACCGGGCATGGGCCGTAAGGAGCGCGATAAACGTATAGAAATGGTGCTGGAAGCCATCGGGCTTTCCCGTACCATCGACCAGATGCCGGCCGAGCTTTCCGGCGGGCAGCGCAAGCGCATCGGTATCGGCCGCACGCTCATACTCCGTCCGGAAATCATGTTGTATGATGAACCTACGGCCGGGCTGGATCCCATCACCTGCACGGAGATCAATGACCTGATCAATGAAGTGCAGCACCGGTTCAAGACCAGCTCCATCATTATTACACATGATCTCACCTGCGCCAAATCCACGGGCGACACGATCGCCGTACTGAAAGAAGGACGGTTTATACGACAGGGCAACTTTAACGATGTGTTCAGTTCTGATGAAGCGCTGATCCGCGAATTTTATGAGTACAACTTTATTCAATAATATATGAAAACAGCTGATTCAAGAAGGGCGACTACCGTAGGCATTTTTATTATTTTAGGGCTGATCATTTTTGCTACCGCCATCCTGATTTTGGGCGGGCAAAAAAAGGCATTTATACAATCGGTGCAGATAAAAGCCATCTTTCATGATGTGGGTGGTCTTTCCAAGGGCAACAACATCTGGTATTCCGGTGTAAAAGTGGGTACCATCAAAAAGATCACCTTTATGGATCTCAGCCGGATCGAGGTGCTGATGAATATCGATAAGAATGCCCGCCCGTTTATTCATAAAGATGTGAAGGCACGGATAAGCGCCGACGGACTGGTAGGCAATAAGATCATCGCTCTCGATGGCGGCACCGCTCAAACCGCACCTATCGAAGACGGAGACGTGATCATCGTGGAGCCCAGCATCAGTACCGACGAGATCATGAATACCCTTCAGGTGAACAATAAGAACCTGGTTACCATCACCGGCGATCTCAAAGCCATTATGGAAAATCTTGCCGCCGGCAGGGGCACGCTGGGGAAATTGATGAAAGATTCCTCCGTTTACGAGCAGCTGGACCGGACGCTGGCGATCCTGCATAAAACAGCCGGCAATACCCAGCAGTTCACCAGGGACCTTACAGGATACACCGCCAGGTTGCAACGCCCGGGTGTACTGGCCAATGACCTGGTAAGTGACACCGTTGTATTCAGCAGACTCAGAAACACCGCCACCCAGTTACAGGAAGTAGCAACACAGGCAAACCAGGTGGCACACGATCTTCAGTCGGTAAGCACGGATGTCAAAGGCCGTCTTAACAGTAACGAATCACCTGCCGGAGTACTGCTGAATGATTCTGCTACAGCCCGGCAGCTGCAACAAACGATCCGGAACCTGGAAAGCAGCACCGGAAAACTGGATGAGAATATGGAAGCCGTGCGGCATAATTTCCTGTTCAGAGGCTATTTCAGACGACAGGAAAAACAACGCAAAAAGGAGGAAAAACAACAGCAAAAAGAACAGCAACGGCAATAGGGACGTACATGACCGCCGTATAACTGCCCTTGCCCGATACCGGTCTGCCCGAAGAGCCAGGTACGTTATTTTGACTCGATCGCAGCTGCTTCGTTTACCCTAAAGGCCAGCCTCAGCCTATTGCCGCTTTCGGCAGATCTGGGTCAATGGATTGGCTATTACAATGAGGCGTGTACAGCGGCAGATATTATTTTGGTAAAACGCGGATGCAAACCATTGCCGATTCCCATAGCCTGGAAAAAAAGATACTCAAAGAAATCGGTTCAGCGGCTTAAATATTTGATCCCAATCCTTTTGGAAAATTAAAAGATCATTCCTTATTGCCGGACCAGGTTGTAACGTTTGCAGGTCAACCGAAGAACAAAAGTTGAACCCTGTACAAATTTCAATCGAAACCGTTCTGCCCGCTTTTGGCAATACCTTGTTATATGCTGGTATTCTTATCTTCTCTACTATACTCTTCCATTTCTTTATAAAATGCCATTGCTTCCATTACTGATTTGCCGCCCGAACCCGCAATCATATTCCTGAACCATTTTTTGTCCAGGTTTTCTGGTTTGTGGTTTTTGTATAACCAAAAGCTGAAATATATAAAAGAACCTGTCAGGATTACCTGAAAAATTATGTATCCAGCTCCGACTTCCTGTGGAAACCATTTATTGGTCAAATAGAACGTGGTGTAAAAAGGGAACTGAAAGCACATCGTTTTGGCGTGGCTGATTATAGATAATTGCAGGCGTGATAATTGTTGCTGAATTTCCATTATGCTGCCATTATAATTGATATTGTTGGTCCAGACAAGGTGTTTAACGTAGTCTGCAAAACCTTTTATGTTAACTAAAGTGATTACTGAAATGGAAACAACAAAATAATTCCAGGCAGAGGAATAGTTGAACAAAGCATAAACCAATACGTAACCTAAAAGAAGCAGATACAGTACAAAAGCAATAATTCCTGCTGTTTTTAATTTTATCAATGATTTCAAAGAAGTCCTGGCTTTGTCATTAGTAACTTCTTTTAATAGTAACTCATTAATTGCCACTATTTTTTCGATTTTGGCATTTTGTTGTTTCCAAATGTTAATCAGCGCTGCATTTTCCATTTTATTGATTTTTAAATTGAGTAAATTTTTGTTTGAAGCTGTTTTTGATGCGGTTTATTTTGGTGGCAACATTGGTTTCCGAAATACCTATAATTTGGGAAATTTCTTTGTGACTCTTTTCTTCCAAATAAAGGAGCATTAATGCTTTATCCAAATCTTTCAGTTGCGAAATCATCCGTTGCAGAATACCCAAATCGGTTTCCGTATCATCAAAACCGTCATTGTCCGGGAAATTGATAATTCCTTCTTTTAAAGGATTTGATATTTTCTTTCTGGTATTCTCTTTTCGGTAAAAGGAGATGGCAACGTTCAATGAAATCCGATACATCCAGGTTGAATGCCTGAAATTGTCGTCATAATCATCAAACGATTTCCATAATTGAACAATAATTTCCTGAACGAGGTCTTTTCGGTCTTCAACATTTTTGCAATACGAGTTCGCTATCTTGTAAAGGATACCTTTATTAGATTGAACAACTGAGAGAAATATGTCGGATTGATCAATTTTGTCCATTCTTGTTATCTATCAGTGTGTTAACCGCGCTGTTGATTTGTGCCTCCTTCTTGTTTGATTTTTACACGTTTATCAGGAACACAGTAGTGGTTTCCTGTGATTGTTATCCCACATCCTGTTGCCGGGCGCAGTATCGAGATAAATGCGATAACAAAGACGCAGTTTTTTCTGTTTACGATTAAATAATCAGACGTTCAACATCCTGTTTCCTAATTATTCGCACAAGGGATCAAAATATCACAGTCCGCAAAAAATATTTTTCAAGCGACCGTCCTGATGTTTGTCCGGACCGCTCCTACCCCTGCACATCATTATTAAATATACACAGCCTTCCTCTCTTTTAACGGTTGTGTAGTAATTTTAAGTGATTCAATTAGCCCTGGAAATGAAAATTACTCAGTTTATAAAAATTCGTTTCAACACCTGGTACGTTGCCGAAATCGATGCATATGGAAAACTTCGAATAAGGTCAGGCGTATCTGGGATAATGCCGATGTTTTTTTGATAGGGTCATTCGCGGAACACCGCTGTCAGCGGGTCGTTGTATATTACCAGGGTACCTCTCCGGTTGCAGGGTTATTTTCTTCGCTAAAGAATTTTCCGGTCGGTCCGTCCTTGTCAATCAAAGCATATTTTACAATTCGCGTTCCGGCAATCTCAACACTTCCCGGTCCCCGGTGACTATTGAAATCCGTTTTTGTAAATCCGGGACAAACCGCATTTATTTTGAAGTTGCTATCCTTTAGCTCGTATGCCAATACAACGGTATACATATTCATTGCTGATTTTGAAGAAAGATAAACGGCTCCTTTGTAGTCGTAATACCTGTAAGATGGGTCACTGTGCAGCGTAATTGAACCCTGGCTTGAACTTACATTTACAATGCGGGGTTGTGCGGATTTTTTCAGTAGATCGATAAAAGCCTGTGTAACGCGTACAACCCCGTAAACATTTGCATCGTATACGGCCTTGAACTGGTCTATGGTTGAATCAAGTGCTGCCTGTGGGTGGCCGCCGTAAATACCGGCATTATTGATAAGAATGTCCAATACGTTTGTTTTTTTTCCTATTTCTGTACGGGCATTTTTTACAGATTCATCATTTGTAATGTCAAGCTGGATCGCTTCTACATTGCGGAATCCCTCCTCTTTTAATTTATTGACGGCCCAGAGCCCGTTTTCCAAATTGCGGCTGCCGAGGTAAACATAAACTTCTTGTTGGGCAAGTTGCCGTGCAACTTCAAAGCCAATGCTTTTGTTAGCGCCTGTTACTAATGCTGATTTCATTTTTTTTAAATTAATGAAGCAAAAGTAGGTAGCTGAAAAACAGAGAAGCTGGACAAATCAATTCATTATCCTGACGAATCCTGTTGTGTTTCTAAAAAGGCACTTACGCTTTTTCCGGTGCATTTTTTGAAAAACCTGGAAAAGTAATCCGGATCATTAAAGCCCAATTCATAAGCTAATTCTTTTACGGAAAGGGGCGCGTATTGTAATTTTCGCTGAGCTTCAATCATTAACCGGTTGGTAAAAAAATCCTTGGGCGAAACGCCTGAATACTCCTTTACAATCCGGTATAAGCTGTTTGTGGTTAAAGCCAGTTTTTCGGCTATTGCATTTACAGAAGGCTGCTCCGTAAGATGGGTCTCCACCATTAATTTAAATTCAATAAACTTTGACAGGTTGGCGTTCAGAATATTTGCGGGTTCCGTGTTTTTGAAATAAGCGCTATTCAATTCGGTTAACAATGCATTCAGGTAAGATAATATTATTTCTGTGTCGGTCGGATGCGCATCTACGTGAAGTATCTGATTTAAGATTTCAAAAATTTTTCTTACTCTTTTCCTTGAAGGGGTATCAAAAGTTATGGTTTGTGTGTTTAAGGGATTTACTAAAAAAGGAAATTGTTGTGGCAGCAATGCCAATGTGTTTTCATCAAATAGTGTCTTGAAATATTTAAGCGTATCCGTTTTTTGGGGAGGCGTAAAAACCTGGTTTGGCATTGCAAAAAGCAACTGTCCGTCGGTAAGTGCAATATCTTGTAAATCCAGGTTGTATGTAACAGCACCGCTGTCGATCAATACTATAAAATAAGAGGTCAGCCTTCTGGGTTGCAGAAGCTTTTGCTGAAGATCAGCAGAAGGATAAGGATTGTTGTCGGAGACAACCTTTATACCCAACCGGTCACGCTTTAAGCGCATGGGAGTTTCATTTTTATCTTGCATATCACTTACTCAAAGTTTACCGGGGTGTTTGTTTACAATGACCGCTGACACATAAAAATACGAAATGTTCATTCGAAAATCGTATGCATATAAGGGTCATTGACAAAAACACGTACTTTCAGAAAGCGATAAATGGGCCTTCTATTTTGCCGGAAGACTTAGCGACTTATTGAGAAGCAGTGATAAGCGGGCGCTGAACACAGCAAAGCGTAATACCGTCCATTAATAAAAGAATACGTTTGCTCTGGAAGATTACAGGACTGCTGCATTTAGTAGCGATGCAGGTACTATACAATGATCTGCTAAGCGCACTTCATTTTTATGGATATAATAATAACCCGGTAGTCCACAACCGTTTCAAATTTTTCTGCAGACTCAAACGCCCAACCCCGGGCTGCAAAATCGTTGATTAATAGTTCCGGTTTGTTGGCCGCCGTTGCTGTTGTTTCCTTTGTAGTAATATTGGCCACATAGGGTACCACCTTGCAGGGTTTCATTATACTTGTTTTGAAACAAATCTATTTCTTCAAAACAACGGATATTTACGGAAAACCGTAAACAGCAATTACTGCTGTTAAATGGCTTCGGGGCTGTTGGCCTTATTATTATTGATGGGCTTCCATCGTGTGCCGTTCTTTGTAAGCGTTTATAAATGAATACGGCACCTTTTGTATAGTTATAAGCAATTATAGTAAGGGCTTTATGTGTAATGATACAATATACATACGCTATGGCATATGCTTACACCTAATGGAAAGCGGTATTAAAGGAGCATATAGTGAGGTTTTTCATTCTTAAACCGGCCCTCCCGTAATCCTTCATTTCCATCTGCCTGACGCCGGGAACACGCGCTGACATAATGGGTTTAAATACATTCAAAGAAAAAGCCCTTTTGTTAAATAAAGGCAAAAAGCCCGTTTATTTTGTAGAAATGTTTTAACTTTCAATGAGCAATGTTTTTCCGGTATTTAAAAACACAGCTTTATGAAAATGAAACCTGCTTTTGAGCAACTGGAACAAAAAATGAGCGTCCTTTTTTTATAAAGATTACGTGCATATTGTGGGTAAGCAAGGAAGACACCGGTGGGGACTGTTATTTTAATGTAACTGGAGGCTGATATTTGGATGGCCAGTCCGGATATGTGGCTGTTGGAATAATAAAGGCAAATGATGAGACCAAAATTATAGCGTGTCAATATTTTCGGTCCTGCAGATGTGGAAACGGATTGCCAATAAATAACATTTTGGTAACGGGCTATCCCGGAAGCATGGTAATATGGCGAACGCTGTTCTTTCTGGATACAATGATATGCCGGCTGGCGAGGAGAACAGCCGGCTCCGGTGATGTTGTGGTCTATTGCAATTCAGTAATGTTGTTCATGCTGAAACAGTTGCAGGGATGGATCCGGAAATGGCCTGCCGGGTTTAAAAAAAATCATTATGATCGTATTGGTGATGTTGCACATCCGTTAGCTGGGGATACCTGTCAAATATTTACAAAACACAATTAAAAACAATGCGTATGAAAAGCGTAATAATTGGGCTATTATTTTTTATTTCATTTAAACCTGTAGCCATGTCGCAAAATCTTCCCGCCCTGAACGATGTTTGGCATGATAAGGTTTCACATAACACATCTATAGCGATATTTAATAATATTTATCCTGCGGCTAATATATACGTTAATGATATCCATTTTTTAGTTGCGGTCGATGTAAAAAACGGAAATATTGTAAAAGGTATTCAAACGACGGATACCGCATTTAGTATCCATAGCGAGAAAATTATAGGAAGAAGACTAGACTCTTTTAAAAGCAAAGGAAAGCTTATATCAGGTGCCGGATATTATGTTCCGCTCACAGATGGGTGGTATGCAAGATTCGACTTTAAGAATACATCCGGTTCATCAAAATGCACGAATGTTATTAAGTATAAAATTAATTAATGCATGCGTTTGCTGATCTTTTTCAGCACAGTTTGATCCGCTCTTTATCCTGCTTAAATAATAGCTGTTATGAGAAAAATATCCTTTTTGATACTCTGCCTGTTGGTTACCATGTATTCGACAGGTCAAAATATTATCCGAAATTATGGTTTTGAATATTTCGATGTAATGTTACGGTCAATAAGCTGGTCTCCCCAGAATACAAAATCACAATACATTATTGCCCCGACGTCTATCGCGCATAGTGGTGCAACCTCTATGCTAATTGCATCAAAGCCGGAGGCTGGTACCGATAGAGGTGTTGGGCTATGCAACACCGTACTCACCAGAAATCTTTTAGAGAACAAGAAAAAAGTAAGCATTTCAGCGTTTATTAAAACAGAGAACCTGGCCGGCGGAGTTGCCAGTATATGGATGCAGTTAAATGGCAAGGGACAGATAATTGCGGATAAAAACAGTGATGAAAAAAGTGCAAAAGGGACTTCTGAATGGACAAAATATACTATTGAATTATCATTGACAAATGAAGTTCAATCAATAGCATTTGGTTGTAAAATGAGCGGAGCCGGTAAGGCCTGGTTTGATGATTTTGAAGTGTTGTTTGATGATGAGCCTGCAAAATAAACAGGATAAATGTAGTTATTGTTAATTACGTTAGTCTCAACGCCCATGGCGGGGCGTTCTGCTCTTTTCATCTTTTAATGGGGCCGATGTATCTTTTGGCAATGACAAGGTTGGAAAATTTGATATGATGCGATGCTCCTTCGGGCGTGGTATCATCATAAAACTCGATCCAGATATAATTGAGATTCAGTTTTTCATTGGTTCTCCAGCGAAACCCTTCAAAGGGATGCCCCGCTTTATCGTTCATCCAGGAGTCGGCCAGCCACTTCCCGTTTGGAAAACCGGGCCCCCAATGCCCTACTGCCGTCCCGTTCTGCCAAACCTGCAGCTCTCCGTTTGATGCTGTTGCGGGGTGGTTGAGGCGGATCATCAGCTCAACGCACATCCATTGATCCCAGGGGATCTTTTTCGATTGCGGGCTGCCGTTTATCAGGTCATTGCCATAGCATTTGCCCCGGGCGCCGGCCCGCATATCGCCCCAGTATAGATAGGTATCCATATCATCCCGGGGGCCGACAGGTTCGTAGGCTATGGAGATCCGCTGATCTCCAAGTGCGCAGGTACCTGCCCGGGGATTCGGATACCGGGTGGCAGGGTGATAGCCACCGATCCACACCGATTCATGATGGATATATCCTTTGGAACCGGATGGGTATTTTACATAGTATCTTATATAGAGGACGCTATCGAACCCGGGGTCAAACATCCGGAATAAATGTCCGCCGTCGTTTTTTCCGCCCTGGTTGGTTATTTTAAGGGCTACGCAGCCTCTGGCCGGAACATCCACGCTATCCAGGCTCATTCCTTCGCTGTTGACAACATCGGTGTACCGGGCCCGTATATTGGGCATACCGTCATTAAATTTTTCTGCATAAAGCACGTCAGGGTCCTGTTCAATGCCCCTGTCATCGGGATATTGTGCTGCGATGGGGCTGCCCGGGTGGTGCCGGACGGGCTTGTGCAGCGGTTTGAAGCCGGCAATGCCCGCCAGGACCAGGAGGATGCAGGTAAGCTGTTTCACTGTCATAAATAGGGATAGAACGTTCCGAAGGGTTTCGGTACCCCGGGAACTAAATATACATAAAATTCGGGGGTCGATGACAAAGCAAAAACCAGCTTGAAGAAAAATGTTTGCGTTCTTGCCGTAATTTTTTAAGCCGGGTCCGTAACGGGCTTCCCCGGCTAACCATTCCCCCGCTTGCAGGTGTGTACTCCTTTAAAATACGTCCTGTTTTTCCGCTCTCATGAAAAGCAGATCTGCCCGGGGCAAACGCATCTGATTTCAGCATGCATCAGCTCCGGAGAAGCATTATGTTTATAGCAAATGTGTCGTTTTAATCAACCAGGCTCCTTTGGAGCCCCGGGTTTGTTTGGCCCTGATGATTTTGCCCCGCTCCTGCAGGAGCCGGTTTTTTTCTCTTTAATACCGTACTAAAAATTCGGGGCACTTTCAATGCCTGATCATATTCCGGCTTCCGCTCTTTTCATCCGATTTAGATGCATTTGCCATGCCGATCTGCCTCCTAACGCTTTGTTTTAAAAAGTTTTATGTATATTAGCCCTCAATTTAAACCTCTGACCGGAATGATTGTTGCCAATTGTCGCCTCCATGAGGCGGTATGCTTTAGGGAGCCCCTTTACTGTTTTTGCCTATTTGAACCCCTTTAAAAAATGTTCAAAAAACAATCTTTTTAGCGGATGGTCAATGT
>Ga0222424_100270_pt1 | contig 40948 bp, 33 predicted proteins | sample 2B2ome_FD_182468 | JGI IMG/M metagenome (GOLD analysis project Ga0222424, IMG submission 182468) | Enriched microbial communities from leaf-cutter ant dump, University of Wisconsin, Madison, United States - 2B200A (version 2) | ecosystem: Environmental > Terrestrial > Nest > Insects nest > Nest... | reverse complement strand
AGCCCTTCACCTTCGACTACGACCACCTGCAGTCGGCACCCGAGATGAAGGCCGCGCCCACCGCGCGCCCGCGCAGCCTGATCACGGGCCAGCGCATGGAGAAGATCGAGTGGGGCCCGAACTGGGAGGAAATCCTCGGCGGCGAGTTCGCCAAGCGCAGCATCGACGTGAACTTCGAGCAGGTGCAGAAGGACATGTACGGCCAGTTCGAGAACACCTTCATGATGTACCTGCCGCGCCTGTGCGAGCACTGCCTGAACCCGGCGTGCGTGGCCTCGTGCCCCTCGGGCTCGATCTACAAGCGCGAGGAAGACGGCATCGTGCTGATCGATCAGGACAAGTGCCGCGGCTGGCGCATGTGCGTCTCGGGCTGCCCGTACAAGAAGATCTACTACAACTGGCAGACCGGCAAGGCTGAGAAGTGCATCTTCTGCTACCCGCGCATCGAGGCCGGCCAGCCCACGGTGTGCTCCGAGACCTGCGTGGGCCGCATCCGCTACCTGGGCGTGCTGCTGTACGACGCCGACCGCATCGAGGAAGCCGCCAGCGTGGAGCGCGACCGCGACCTGTACGAGGCGCAGCTCGGCATCTTCCTCGACCCGAATGACCCCGACGTCATTCGCCAGGCGCGCGCCGACGGCATTCCCGACGCCTGGCTCGAGGCCGCGAAGAACAGCCCGGTCTACAAGATGGCCGTGGACTGGAAGATCGCGCTGCCACTGCACCCCGAGTACCGCACGCTGCCCATGGTCTGGTACGTGCCGCCGCTGTCGCCCATCACCTCGGCGGCCAACGCCGGCCACCTGGGCGTGAACGGCGAGATCCCCGACGTGGCGCAGTTGCGCATTCCCGTGCAGTACCTGGCCAACCTGCTCACCGCCGGCGACACCGGCCCCGTGGTGCGCGCGCTGGAGCGCATGCTCGCCATGCGTGCCTACCAGCGCGGCCTGCACGTGGACCGGGTGGAGAACCTGGCCGTGCTGCAGCAGGTGGGATTGAGCGCGCACGACGTGCAGGACATGTACCAGGTGATGGCCATCGCCAACTACGAGGACCGCTTCGTCATCCCCTCGGCGCACCGCGAGTACGCCGAGAACGCCTTCGACCTGCGCGGCGGCTGCGGCTTCTCGTTCGGCAACGGCTGCTCCGATGGCGCCACCGACGTGAGCATGTTCGGCGGCAAGAAGCGCCGCACCATCCCCATCAAGGCCACGGTGTGATGAAAAACCACCCCCCTGAGTCGCTTCGCGCCTTCCCCCCGCTCTCGCATTGCTGCGCAATGCGGGCAGGGGGACGCAGCCAGCGCGGCGGGGCGGCCCTTGCGCGGCTGCCCGCGCCTGGGGCGCGCCAGTTTCGTACCGCGCGGACAACGCGCAACGTTATGGATAACTGCCATGTTTAAGAAAACCCCGGAATCGCTGCGCCTGACGCTGCGCGCCCTGGCCCGCCTGGTGGGCTACCCCCACGCCGAGCTGCGCGCGCAGATGCCCGCGCTGCTCGACGCGCTGCGCCTGGAGCAGTCGCTGCCGCCCGAGCGCATGCGGGAGATTGAGGCCCTGTGCCGCCAGCTCTGCGCCATGGAGCCCATGGAGGCCGAGGCGCGCTACGTCGATACCTTCGACCGCGGCCGCCAGACCTCGCTGCACCTGTTCGAGCACGTGCACGGCGACTCGCGCGAGCGCGGCCCGGCGCTCATCGACCTGCTGCAGACCTACGAGCAGGCCGGCCTGCGCTTCGAGGCGCCGGAGCTGCCCGACCACCTGGGCGTGGTGCTGGAGTTCGCCTCCACCCAGCCGCCCGCCGTGGCGCGCGAGTTCCTCGCCGAGATGGCGCACATCCTCAACGCGCTGTTTACCGCACTGGCCAACCGGGGCAACCCCTACGCCTGCGTGATCGCCGCCGTGCTCGAAGTCACGGGCCAGCGCGTGCAGGCCGTGGCCATCACGCCCGAGCCGGGCCTGGATGAAACCTGGGCCGAGCCCGAGGCCTTCGACGGCTGCGCCACCAAGGGGCAGAACCGCCCTGGCCAGGCCCAGCCGCTGCATTTCGTGCCCGCATCGCAAAAGACGACGCGCGCTTCCTCTTCTTCCCAAGGAGTCTCGCCATGACCGCCTGGATCGACACCTTCCTGTTCGGCCTGTACCCCTACATCTGCCTGGCCGTGTTCTTCATCGGCAGCTGGGCGCGCTTCGACCGCGACCAGTACACCTGGAAAAGCGACTCCTCGCAGTTGCTGCGGCGCGGCAGCCTGCGCTGGGGCAGCAACCTGTTCCACGTCGGCGTGCTGTTCCTGTTCTTCGGCCACAGCGTGGGCATGCTCACGCCGCACTTCATGTACGAGCACTTCATGACCGCCGGCGCCAAGCAGATCATGGCGATGGTCTCGGGCGGCATCGCCGGCACGCTGGCCTTCATCGGCGTCACGCTGCTGCTGCACCGCCGCCTGTCGGACGCGCGCATCCGCGCCACCAGCAAGACCAGCGACATCGTGCTGCTGTGGCTGCTGTGGGTGCAGCTCGCGCTCGGCCTGGCCACCATCCCGCTGTCGGCCCAGCATCTGGACGGCTCGGTCATGATGCTGCTGGCCGAATGGGCGCAGCGCATCGTCACCTTCCGCACCGGCGCGGTGGAGCTGCTGGCCAATGTGGGCTGGGTGTTCAAGGTGCACATGGCGCTGGGCATGACCGTGTTCCTGGTCTTCCCCTTCACCCGCCTGGTGCACGTGTGGAGCGGCTTCGGCACGCTGGCCTACGTCATGCGGCCGTACCAGCTGGTGCGCGCCCGCCGCCTGAACCTGCCCGCCGGCCACAACCAGCCCGGCAACCGTGGTGCTATGAACTAAATAGCTAGCAGCGCTTTCCACACAAGGATTTCAGCATTGAATCAACCTGAAATCCCTGTGGAACAAGCGCCAGCAGCTATCAAAACAGGAGAAACCCCATGACCGCCACCGCCCAGATCCCCGTCGCCCGCATCAACGGCGTGGCCCTGCACCCGCAAGGCGTGCTGCTGCCGCCCGAGGCGCTGCGCCAGCGCGCCTGCACCGAGCTGCTGCGCCAGCAGGCGCAGCGCGCAGGGCTGCTGGCGGCCGCCGACGCCCCGGGCCTCGACGGCGCCACCAGCGCCGCGGCGGGCGAAGCCATCGAGCGCCTGCTGGAGCAGGCGCTGCAGGTGCCCGAGCCGTCCGAGGACGCCTGCCGCCGCTACCACGCCGCCCACCCCACGCTGGGCGGGCAGGGCGAGCGCGTGCACCTGCGCCACGTGCTGTTCGCTGTCACCCCTGGGGTCGATGTCAAGCAGTTGCGCCAGCGCGCCGAGGCCCTGCTGCTGGAGCTGCGCTGCGCCGACGACGGCGGCGCGCGCTTCGCCCAGGCCGCGCGCCAGTGGTCCAACTGCCCCAGCGGCCAGGAGGGCGGTGCGCTGGGCTGGCTCACCACCGAGGACTGCGCGCCCGAATTCGCGCGCGAGATCTTCGGCACGCAGGAGGTGGGCGTGCTCTCGCGCCTGGTGCACAGCCGCTTCGGCCTGCACGTGGTCGAGGTGTGCGAGCGCCAGCCCGGCCAGGCGCTGCCCTTCGAGCAGGTGCACGCCAGCGTGGCCCTGCTGCTGCGCCAGCAGGCCTGGGTGAACGCGCTACGCCAGTACCTGCAGGTGCTGGCCGGCAGCGCCGAAGTCGAAGGCGTGCAGCTCGACGCGGCCGACACGCCGCTGGTGCAGTAGCGGCCCCGTCGCCAGGAAGCTGCCAGAAAGTGCCCCATGCCTGACGACGAACTGCTGCAGCGGCTGCGCCGCTTCCACCTTGACGAATACCCGCAGTACCGCGAGCGCTTCCAGGCGCTGGTGGATGACGGCCAGCACCCGACCACGCTGTTCATCGGCTGCTCCGACTCGCGCCTGGTGCCCTACCTGCTCACCGGCGCGCAGCCGGGCGAGCTTTTCCTGGTGCGCAATGTGGGCGCATTCGTCCCGCCCTACGATGGCTCGCATGGCCACCACGGCACCGCCGCGGCCATAGAATTCGCGGTCCTCAGTCTGAATGTCAGCCGCATCGTGGTGTGCGGCCACAGCCACTGTGGGGCCATCAAGGCGCTGTACGGCGAAGTCTCCCCCGAGGCGCAGAATCTGCGCCGCTGGCTCGATCTGGGCCGCGAAGCCATGCTGCCGGTGCAGCCCGGCCCCGAAGCATTGCGGCGCACCGAACAGCGCGCCGTGGTGCTGCAGCTCGAGCGCCTGATGAACTACCCCATGGTGCGCGCGCGCGTCGAGGCGGGCACCATCACCCTGCATGGCTGGCACTACGTGATCGAGGAAGGGGAGGTCCATGTGTTCGACGTGCGCACCGGCGGCTTCGTTGCGGCCTCGCAGGCGTCGAACAGTGGCACCGGCCCCTATCCCCCCTATGTGGAACATGACGGGCAGGTGCTGGTTGACGACTGAGAACGGACAATCGGCTGCCTGCCCCGCGCAGTGAAAAGGAAAGCCGATCCATGAAACGCAAACAAGCCGCACCCGCACCCCAGGCCGCCGCCATACAGCCCATCAGCCTGGACGTGCTGCGCGAGAAATACCTCAAGGCGGGCGAGACCCGTGTCGAGGAGCTGTACGCGCGCGTGGCGCGCGCCCTGGCTTCGGCCGAGGCTGAAGACCGCCGCGCCGAGTGGGAGGAAAAATTCCTCGCCAACCTGCAGGCCGGTGCCATCGGCGCCGGCCGCATCATGAGCGCCGCGGGCACCGACATCCAGGCCACGCTCATCAACTGCTTCGTGCAGCCCGTGGGCGACTGCATCCAGGGCGTGGACGACGCCGGCTACCCCGGCATCTACGAGGCACTGCGCGAGGCCGCCGAGACCATGCGCCGCGGCGGCGGCGTGGGCTACGACTTCTCGCGCATCCGCCCGCGCGGCGCGCGCGTGCGCGCCACGGGCTCGCTGGCCTCGGGTCCGTGCAGCTACATCAACGTCTTCGACCAGTCCTGCGCCACCGTGGAGAGCGCGGGTGCGCGCCGCGGCGCGCAGATGGGCGTGCTGCGCATCGACCACCCCGACGTGCTCGACTTCATCACCGCCAAGCGCACGCCCGGGCGCTGGAACAACTTCAACGTCTCGGTCGGTGTGACCGACGAATTCATGCAGGCCGTGGTGCAGGACACCGCCTGGGAGCTGGTGCACCGCGCCGAGCCCGGCGGCGAGCTGCGCCAGGGCCCCGGCGTGCGCCAGCGCGCCGACGGGCTGTGGGTGTACGCGACGTTGCGCGCGCGCGAACTGTGGGACACCATCATGCGCTCGGCCTACGACTTCGCCGAGCCCGGCATCCTGTTCCTGGGCCGCATCAACGAAGACAACAACCTGCAGTACTGCGAGCAGATCGCCGCCACCAACCCCTGCGGCGAGCAGCCGCTGCCGCCCTACGGCTGCTGCGACCTCGGCCCCATCATCCTCACGCGCTTCGTGCGCCACCCGTTCGGCGTGGCCGGCACGCCCGCGTTCGACTTCGACGCCTTCACCCAGGTGGTGGCCACCCAGGTGCGCGCGCTCGACAACGTGCTCGACGTGACCTACTGGCCGCTGCAGCAGCAGCGCGACGAATCGGCGGCCAAGCGCCGCATCGGCGTCGGCTTCACCGGCATGGGCAACGCCCTGGCCATGCTGTGCCTGCGCTACGACGCGGCCGACGGCCGCGCCATGGCGGCGCGCATCGCCGAATCCATGCGCGACGCGGCCTACGCCGCCTCCATCGCCCTGGCGCAGGAAAAGGGCGCGTTCCCCCAATTCGACGCCGCAGGCTACCTGGCCCCCGGCACCTTCGCCAGCCGCCTGCCCGCCGCGCTGCAGGACGCGATCCGCGCGCACGGCATTCGCAACAGCCACCTGCTGTCGGTGGCGCCCACCGGCACCGTGAGCCTGGCTTTTGCCGACAACGCCTCCAACGGCATCGAGCCGCCGTTCTCCTGGACCTACACGCGCAGGAAGCGCGAGGCCGACGGCAGCCGCAGCGAGTACCAGGTGGAGGACCACGCCTGGCGCCTGTACCGCGAACTGGGCGGCGACGTGCAGAACCTGCCCGCGTACTTCGTCTCGGCGCTGGAGATGTCGGCGTCCGACCACGTGGCCATGATGGAGGCGGTGCAGCCCTTCGTCGACACCTCGATCTCCAAGACCGTCAACGTCCCGGCCGACTACCCCTACGAAGACTTCAAGCACCTGTACCTGCAGGCCTGGCAGGCGCGCCTCAAGGGCCTGGCCACGTACCGGCCCAACGCCATCCTGGGCGCCGTGCTGGAGGCCACGCCGGCCCCCGCGCCCGCGCCCGTGGCGGCCCCGGCGCTCGCCGAGGAGCGCGCCGTCCTCGACCCCATGCGCACCGTGATCGAAAGTCGCCCCAAGGGCGCGCTCTCGGCCGTGGCCGAGAAGATCGAGTACTGGACGCAGGACGGCCACCAGCGCCTGTACCTCATCGTCTCCTTCCTGCCCGTGCCCACCGGCGTGGGCAAGGGCACGGTGGACCGCGCCATCGAATTCTTCATGCCCGTGGGGCAGAACAGCGAGTCGCAGCAGTGGATCACCTCCAGCATGCGCCTGCTGTCGCTGGCCGCGCGCGGTGGCTTCCTGGAGCGCGCGCTGTCCGACATGCGCAAGGTCGCCTGGGACCGCGGCCCGGTGCGCCTGGGCAGCCACGAGAAGGCCGACGGCACGCGCGTGCCGCTGTGGCACGACTCCGAGGTGGCCGCCGTGGCCTACGCCATCCAGAACATCCTGGCGCGCCGCGTGCAGGACCCGGTGCAGCAAAGCCTGCCGCTGGACGACCCCGGGCAGGACGGCGCCAGCGACACGCCCCCGCCCATGGCCGGCAAGAAGTGCCCCGAGTGCGGCGCGCACGCCATGATCCGCAAGGACGGCTGCGACTACTGCACCCAGTGCGGGCACATGGGTTCTTGTGGGTAGCCATGGGGGGCTGACATGGATCGTCCCCGGCGGCCCGTGATTCCGGTGCGGCCGGTGGCCGGGCGGCCGCCGGCCGAGGCGCTGGCGCGCATCGACTGGCGCTGGCACTGGGCCACGCTGGGCTGGGCGCCGCACCGGCTGGGCTTCTTCCTGGCCCTGGTGGTGCTCGGTGCGGCCAGCCTGTGGTGGGCCGGGGTGCAGGCCGCGCCGCTGGCGCCGTGGCTGGTGCCGCCGGCCGCATTGCCGCCTGCCGTGGCGCATGCGGCGGTGATGGTGTTCGGCTTCATGCCGCTGTTCTTTGCCGGCTTCGGCTTCACGGCGCTGCCCAAGTGGCTGGAGGTGCAGCCCTGGCCGGTGCGCGTGCTGTGCGCGCCGCTGGTGCTGCAGGCGCTGGGCTGGCTGGCCTGGCTCGGCGGCGCCATGGCGGCCCCGGCGCTGGCCTGGACGGGTCTGGGGGCGGCCTGGCTGGGCCTGGGCGGGACTGGTGCCCTGCTGGCCTGGCTGGTCTGGTGCAGCCCGCTGGCCGACCGGCTGCACGCGCGCCTGATCGTGGCCGCCTGGGGGCTGGGCTGGCTGTGCCTGGCGGCGCTGGGCCTGGCCGCATGGCGCGGTGATTTCGCCCAGGCGCAGGCCCTGGCGCGGGCCGGCCTGTGGGGCTTCGTGCTGGTGGTGTTCGCGGCGGCGCTGCACCGCATGATTCCGTTCTTCACCTCCAGCGCCATGCCCGGCATCGCGGCGCGGCGGCCGTTCTGGGTGCTGGCGCTCATGGTGGGCGCCGCCTGGGGCGAGGCCGGCGCCGTGCTCGCGGGAGCGTGGTGGCCCCTGTCCGCGCCGGTGCTGCTGCTGCGTGGCGTGCTGGAGCTGGCCGTGGGCGCCGTGCTGCTGTGGCTGGCGGGCGTGTGGTGGCGCGTGCTCGGGCTGAAGAACCGCCTGCTCGCCATGCTGCACGCGGGCTTCGTCTGGCTGGGCCTGGCCTGGGTGCTGGGCGGCGCGGCGCATGCCTGGCACGGCTGGCAGGGCGCGGCGGTGTGGCCGCTGGCCATGCTGCACGCGCTGGCGCTGGGCTGCATGGGCGCGCTGATGCTGGCCATGGTGTCGCGCGTGTCCTGCGGCCATGGCGGGCGCCCGCTGGTGGCCGACGGGCCGCTGTGGAGCCTGTTCTGGCTGCTGCAGGGCGCGGTGCTGCTGCGCTTGGCCGCCGCGCTGTGGCCTGCGTGGGGCGCGGCCCTGCTGCCCTGGGCCGCGCTGCTGTGGGCCGTGGCGGTGCTGGCCTGGGGGCTGCGCATGGGCCGCTGGTACGGCCGCCCGCGCGCCGATGGCCGCCCAGGGTGAGGAACTTGATTTATGCAAAAACGGCTCAAACCCTTACCCATCAAGCGCGGGAAGCTATTGAAAAATGAGTGATTCCTTCTCTGCCGATGCCCTGGCCGCGCTGCTGCAGGCGCGCCAGACCGTGCTGCCCAAGCGCCTGGGCGCCCCGGGGCCGGATGCAGCGCAACTGGCCGCCATCCTCGGCGCGGCGGCGCATGCGCCGGACCATGGCGGCTTGCTGCCCTGGCGCTTCGTGCGCATTCCGCAGGCCGCGCGGCCGGCCCTGGCCGAGGCGTTCGCCCAGGCCCTGGCCGAGCGCGACCCCGAGGCCACCCCCGCGCAACTGGCGCAGGCGCGCGAGAAGGCCTTGCGCGCCCCGGAACTGCTGGTGCTGGTGGCCGATGGCGCCTGCGGCGGCCCGGCCATCGGCTGGGACGAGCGCCTGGTCTCGGCGGGCTGCGCGGTGCAGAGCGTGCTGCTCATGGCCACGGCGCTGGGCTTCGGCTCGGCGCTGACCAGCGGCAAGGCCCTGCAGTCGGCGGCGCTGCGCGGCCTGCTCGGCCTGCCCGCGCCATCGCGGGCGCTGTGCTGCATCAGCATCGGCACGGTGCTGGCGCGCAAGCCCGCGCGCACGCGCCCGGTGCCCGCGGCCTATGTGGGAACCCTGGTTCCGGGTGAGGGCATCGCACCGGGGTGGGAAAATCCTTGACCATGCAAATCCAGCACTTTGACGACCTGCTGCGCGCCGCGCGCGCCCAGCCCGAGCCGCAGCGCCTGTTGATGGTGTTCGTCGGCACCGAACTGCCCGGGGACGCCAGCCCCGAACAGCGCGCGCGCTTCGCGCAGGGCGAGGGCGGCGCTCTGGTGCCGCTGATGTGCGTGGACAAGACGCCCGAGGAGCTGGACTCCTTCGCCACGCTGGCGCGCGAGGCGCAGCAGTTCGAGCCGCCGCACCAGCCCTGGCGCCTGGTGTTCGCCGCCGCGCTGGCCGGCCGCGGCGGCCAGGCGCCCAGCAGCACGGACGCCGAGCAGCCGTTGCAACACATGGTGGAGTCGATCAAGGCCGGCCAGTTCGGCCCGCTGCTGCCGTTCGACCGGCAGGGCGAGCCCGTGCATTTCGGTTGAGATGACGGCCTCCGCCTCCCTGCCGGGCCTGCATTCGCCCGGCGTCGGTTTCGAGCAGCCCTTCGAGATGCTGCAGGCTTGCCACGAGCGCGTGCAGCGCATGCTTGGCCTGCTGCAGCGCCTGCAGGACTACCTGCACGACAAGCCGTGCGACGACATGGCGCGCCAGGCGGCGCGCGACGTGCTGCGCTACTTCGACATCGCCGCGCCGCTGCACCACGAGGATGAGGAGCTGCACGTGTTCCCGCCGCTGCTCGCGCAGGGCAGCCCGGCGGTCGCGGCGCTGGTGCGCCAGCTACAGGCCGACCACGCGGCCATGGCGGCCGACTGGGCCCAGGCGCGCGAGCCCCTGCTGGCGCTGGCCGAAGGGCGGCTGGCGGCGTTCAGCGCGGCGCACGAGGCGCTGCTGGCGCGCTTCGCCGCGCGCTATGGCGAGCACATCCGCCACGAGGAGGGCAGCGCCTACCCCGCCGCGCAGGCCCTGCTGCCCGAGGCCACGCAGCAGGCCATGGGCACGGAGATGGCGCGCCGGCGCGGCGCGCATTGAGGATCAGTGGACGATGACCGGGTTCTGCGCCAGCCCGGTGTAGCGGTCCAGCGTGGCCTCAACCTCTTCCTGCGTGGGCGTGTCGCGCTGCCAGGCCAGGATCTGCTGCTGGAACATTTCGGCCCAGGAACCGTCGAGGTAGACCTCCTTGCCCGAGCGCTTGTCCACGATCTCAAAGCCGTGGCGCGGCAACTGGGGCACCTGCGGCTGCTGCGCGTCGTCGCCGCGTGGGGATTCAAAGGCTTCGGGCAGGATGTGAACCACCACGAAAGAGTCCGAGTCATAGAGCATTTGCATGGCGTTCCTCCTTTCCGCTTGCCTGTCAGATGACGGCCCGCACCGGGAAGTTCAAGGCCCGGGTTCTGCTTTGCAGTATTTCACGAAAGCACATGCCCTACGGCGTGCTGGTCTCTTTAAGCCGTAAATCGACGAAATCGCCGCTGCTCTGGGTGATGCGCAGGCGCACCGGCAGGTAGTGCACGCTGGGCGCCAGCCACAGGTCGGCGCGCTGGTCGTGTTCGTCCTCGGGCACGCGCTGAAGCTTCAGCGCCGCGATGGTGCCCGCGGGCAGCTCCAGCGGCTCGGTCTGACCCACGCGGAACACCCAGCGGCCGGCGGCGCGCGCGCTGGCCGTGGTCAGCGCGATCTCTGTGCCCTCGGGGTAGCGCTCGGGGGCGGCGGCGATCAGGGACGCCAGCTCGATGAACACGCTCAGCCGGTCCTGCGCGCCCGGCGCGATCGGCGCCGAGGGCGTGTTGGCGCTGAAGGTGATGCGGCCCTGGTCGAAGTCGAAGTGCGCCGCCTGCTCGCTGCGCACGCGGTCGCCGAAGCGCCGGGGCTGCAGGCCGTGCGCGGTAAGCTGGCCGACGCTGGTCTGCGCGCGCGAGCCGATCAGGAAGGCGCGGATTTCCTGGCGCGCCTCGTAGTGCGTGCCGTCGTGCTTCCAGAGCATTTCGGCGCTGGCGCTGTAGTGGAAGCGCTTGACCTCGCCGCTCACCTCGAACGCCAGGCGCGTGGGCGGCGGCACGCGCACGGGCGGCGGCGCGGCGCCGCCGGCCTGGGCGCTGGCGCCGCCGGGCAGCGTGATGGCTAGGCCGGGGTCCCGGGGCTCCGGGGGATCGGCCGGCGCGCTGGCGCTCTCCTGCGGCGCGCTGGCGGGCTCCTCGGGGGCCGGAGCCGCGGCGAGCGCTTCGCTCGCGGCGGGCGCGGGCGCAGCCGGTGGTTCCGCGGCCTCGGCGGGCTCCAGGGACGGTTCGATCGGCACGGTGATGTCGCCTGCCGTGGCTGCCGCCAGCGTGGTGGCATCGGTCGGCAGGGCGTCGGCAGGCAGCTCCGGCAGGGGATCGGGGGCCGCCGGGGCGGGCTTGGGTTTCGGCTTGGGCTTGGGCGGCGGCCTGGGGCGCGGCGGCGCGGTGGGGGCGGGCTGGGGCGGCGGCAGGGCGATGCTGCGGGTGCTGAACGCGGCCACCTCGGGGCTGTGCAGGCGCGTCGTGAGGTCGGGCAGGCCCAGCAGCGCCAGGGCGTGCAGGGCCAGCACCAGGGCCGTCAGCAGCAGCAGGGCGCGGCGCGGCATCAGGGCGCGCTCCAGCCCAGGTCGGCGGACAGCTGCCGCGCCGCGGCGCGCAGGGGCGTGGCGACGGCGCCGTCCCAGTCCGGGTCGAAGGTGGCGGCGGGCCCCAGCGTGGTGATGCCCAGCGCCAGGTGGCCGTCGGCGTCGAACACCGGGGCGCAGAAGGCCACGATGCCGGGCAGCAGCGTATCGACCACCCGCGCCAGCCCGTGGGCGCGCACTTCCTGCCACAGCGCCTGGGCCGCCGGGGCGCCGTGGGGCAGGCCGGCGCGCTGCTGGCGCCGGGCCAGCGCCGTTTCGCGCGCCAGCAGCGTGGCCGTGGCCTCGGCGGGCAGGTAGGCGCCGAAGCAGCGCCCGGTGGCCGAGGACAGCAGCGGCATCACGTCGCCCAGGCGCAGGTTGACCGTGACGGCCTGCGGCGCCTCTTCCCAGTGCACGATGGTCGGCCCATGGTTGCCCCAGACGGCCAGCGCCAGGGTGTGGCCGAGCTGCTCGCGCAGCGCCGGCATGCGCTCGCGCGCCAGGCGCACCGGGTCCAGCCGCGCAAGGGCGGCCAGGCCGAGCTGGAGCGCGGCGGGGCCGAGGTCGTAGCGGGCGCTGCGCACGTCCTGCGCCACCAGGGCCAGGCGCTGGAAGCTGACCAGGTAGCGGTGCGCCTTGGCCGCGCTCATGCCGGCGCTGGCCGCGAGGTCCTTGAGCATGAGCGGCCCGCTGGCGCGGGCCAGGGCGTCGAGCAAGGCGAAGCCCACCTCCACCGACTGTATGCCCAGGCGTTCCTTGTCCATCTGCGCTGAGATCGTCGACACGTTCTAAAATGAATTTTCGATTAGTTGAATGAGTTTACTCACTCGTAATTCGGGGCGGCCCTGCCGTTCCAGGAGACCCGCCATGAAACTTGCCACCTACAAGGATGGTTCGCGCGACGGCCAACTGGTCGTGGTGTCGCGCGACCTGGGCTCGGCCCATTATGCGACCGGCATTGCCAGCCATCTGCAGCAGGTGCTGGACGACTGGAATTTCCTCGCGCCGCAGCTGCAGGACCTGTACGACCTGCTCAACGCCGGCAAGGCGCGCCATGCGTTCCCGTTCGACGCGCGCCAGTGCATGGCGCCGCTGCCGCGTGCCTACCAGTGGGCCGACGGCTCGGCCTACATCAACCACGTGGAGCTGGTGCGCAAGGCGCGCGGGGCCGAGGTGCCGGCCAGCTTCTACACCGATCCGCTGATGTACCAGGGCGGGAGCGACGATTTCCTCGGGCCCTGCGACGACGTGGTGGTGCCCAGTGAGGCCATGGGCATCGACTTCGAGGCCGAGATCGCCGTCGTCACCGGCGACGTGCGCATGGGCGCCTCGCCCGAGCAGGCGCTGGAGGGCGTGCGCCTCGTGATGCTGGCCAACGACGTGTCGCTGCGCAACCTCATCCCGGGCGAGCTGGCCAAGGGCTTCGGCTTCTTCCAGTCCAAGCCCGCGACCGCGTTCAGCCCCGTGGCCCTCACGCCCGACGAACTGGGCGGGGCCTGGCAGGGCGGGCGCGTGCACCTGGCGCTGCATTCCACCTGGAACGGCCGCAAGGTCGGCATGTGCGACGCCGGGCCCGAGATGACGTTCCACTTCGGCCAGCTCATCGCCCACATCGCCAAGACGCGCAACGTGCGCGCCGGCGCCATCGTCGGCAGCGGCACGGTGAGCAACAAGGACTGGGCCAAGGGCTACAGCTGCATTGCCGAGAAGCGTTGCATCGAGACCATCGAGCATGGCCAGCCGTCCACCGGGTTCATGCAGTTCGGCGACACCATCCGCATCGAGATGCGCGGCGCCGACGGGCAGAGCCTGTTCGGCGCCATCGACCAGCAGATCGCCGCGCTGCACGAATCTGAATAAAAAATGGCTCCAGCCCTTATGGTTCAAGCGCTGGAAGCTCCTGAAACAGGAGCGACTGCAGGGTACGAGTTACGCTGAACATTTTGATTGGGTGGAGCGTGCCATGCTGAATGCGGAGTTGCTTTTGCATCCAACTTTTCGTAGCGCACCAACAACTTGCGGAACCAGTTGAACCGCCCGTGGCAGGCCTGCACCACCCAGCGACGTGCCCCGGTAACCAGCATCGGCGCATAGATGCTTGCTGCTGCGCTGCGCGGACAAACAACTGTGGCGGCGCATCGAGCACTACGTGGGCGAGGCCCGGGCGCTGGAGCGGCTCGATGGCGTGCGCGTGGTGGGCATTGACGAGACCAGCTTGCGCAGCGGTCAGAACGACATCACCGTGGTGCATGCGCTGGCGACCAAGCGGCCGCTGTTTGCCACCGAGGCGCGCAGCCACCAGGCGGTGCTGGACTTTGTCGCTGATCTGAAGGTGCACGGCGGTGATCCGGCCCAGGTGCGGCATGTGTGCATGGACATGAGCGCGGCCTACGCACTGCGAGCGCCAGGAAGTTGTGGTGCGCGGCATGGTGAAGCACCGCAGCAACGCCTTTGTCGAGGCCATGAACGGGCTGCTGCTGCAGGCCAAGCGCGCAGCCCGAGGCTTCAGAACCAGTGCCAACCTCATCGCCATCGCCTACCTGCGCATGGCCAAGCTCAGACATCTGCCCGCCAGTCCATTCGCGTTGGCCCCGGTGAAGGGCTATCGTGGTGTACAGGTCGAAGGGGTGCGCATCCTGATGTGGGGCGGCTACCCCACCAGCACCAGCCCCGGCGGCAGGCTGTCGCCCAGGCTGCGCTGGCGGTCCTCGCGGCTCATCTCCTGCACCTGTTCCACCTGATCGACCCAGCGCTGCGGCGCGCCGCTGGCGCGCAGCTTGCCGAGCACCGCGGCGCGCGCGGTGCCGGGCAGGTCGAGCGTGCGCTCGCCCGTCATGCGCGCGATCTGCACGGCGGCGAACATGGCGTGTTCGTTCTTGCGCCAGTCCTGCGCCAGCGTGGCGTCGAGGAATTCCTGCGCCGCCTCGGGCGGCATCACGCGGTGCGCGTTGGCGGCCAGCGGCTGGCGCGCCGCCAGGCGGCCGATGGCCCACCAGGTGTGCGCCGGTTCGCCGGGGCGGCGCAGGCGCTGCAGCATCCACTGCCCCATCTCCTGGCGGTACTGCCAGGGCACGGCTTCCATGGCGGCGAACAGGCGCAGCATGTCGTCGTAGCTGCCCCAGGGCGCCTTGGCGCCCTTGGCGCTGGCGCGCTGCACGGTTTTCTGCATGCAGCCGGCCACGGCTTCGAGCACCTCCATTTGCTGGGTTTCGTCCAGGCCGGCGGCCACACGGCGCCAGAACACCCACCATTCGGTCCAGTTGGCGCTGTCCTGCGCGTGCCCCAGGCCCTGGGGGTAGAGCTGCCACACCTGGCCGATGCGCCAGGCGTCGAGCTGCGCGCCCACGCCGGGGCGCAGGCACCAGCCCGCCAGGTTGAGCCACACGCGCTCGTGCTCGGGCGTGCGGCGGCGGCGCTTGGCGCGCGCCAGCAGCGCGTCGAACAGCGTGCGCAAGGTGGCCACGTCCCAGTCCTCGCGCGGGCCGAGCTGGCGCTCCAGCGTGGCGCGCAGCTGGCGCACGTCTTTCGGCGCCACCTCCTGGGCCTGGTGGCCGAAGATGCGCTCTACTAGTGCCAGGGCCGCTTGCAGGCGTTTTTCGGCGCCAGCGCTTGCGGGGTCTGCGCTGGCAGCTATGGATTCAGAAGCATCACGCGCCACCGCGCCGCGCACGGCGAAGGGCAGCAGCCAGGCGTGCGCCGGATCGTGGGCGGCCACGCAGCGCACCTCCAGCGTGCCGACCTCGCCCATGCAGGCCTGCAGTTGCACCTCCACCTGCGCGGTGGCCCGGCCCTCGGGCGCGGGCAGCACGGTGGCCAGGGGGGGCAGCTCGGTCCAGCCCTCGCCTTCGAGCGCCGCGATCTGCCCGGCCTGGGCCTGACCCTGGCTGCGCGCCACCAGGTCGAAGCGCACGGCCTGGCCGAGCCGCAGCGCGAAGCGGCGCCCGGACAGCACCAGGCGCACGCCTTCCTCGGTGCCGCGCGGCAGCAGGCACAGGGCCTGGCGCGCGCTGCCCTGGGGGCCGGGCAGCACCAGCCAGTAGCTGCGCGCGGAGCCGCCGCCGATGCGCGGCACTATGGTTTTGGGAGCTTCTGGCGCTTGTCCTGCCTGGGCTAGAGCCGTTTTTTCCTTGTATTGCGCCAGCCCATGGGCGGCCGCGCCGCGTGCCACGGCCCAGTCGGGGTGGGGGTTGTGCAGCACGCGCACGGGCTCGCCGCGCCATTGCGCCAGTTGGCCGGTCAGTCGCTCGGCCAGTGCGTGGGCGTGGAACACGCCGCCGTTGAGCAGCACGGTGTCGGGCCATTCGCCGCCCGCGTGCTGCGCCAGGAACTGCGCCAGGTGGCGCGTGATGGCGGCGTCGGCCGGGTAGGGCAGGCCCAGGCCGCGCAGCGCGCCCTGGCGGCGCGTGGGGGCGTCGGTGGGCTGCGCGGGGGGCAGGAAGCCTTCCACCACCCAGGCGTGCACGTCGGCCTGCGTGAGCGGGGCCGAGCGGGTTTGCGCCAGCAGGCGCGAACCGCCGCCCAGCAGCGTGATGGTGGTGTGCGCGGGCGCGCCTTCGGCCAGCAGCAGCTCCTTGGCCTGGCGGCAGCGCTGCACCAGTTGCGCGAAGCGCCCCGGCGCCAGGCGCTGGCCGGCACCGGCGAACTGCGGCTCCAGCCGGTGCGCCAGGGCCAGGTCCATGTTGTCGCCGCCGAGCATCAGGTGCTCGCCCACGGCCACGCGGGTGAGCGTGGGCAACTGGCCGTTGATGCCGGGGGCGACGCGGATCAGCGTCAGGTCGGTGGTGCCGCCGCCCACGTCGGCCACCAGCACCAGGCGGCTGTGCGCCAGTTGCGCGGCCAGGGCGTCGCCCTGCAGCACCAGCCAGTCGTGGAAGGCGGCCTTGGGTTCCTCCAGCAATTGCACCGGGGGCAGGCCGGCGCGCTGCGCGGCCTCCAGCGTGAGGGCGCGCGCGCCTTCGTCGAATGAGGCGGGCACGGTGAGCACCACGGCCTGCCGGGTCAGCGGGGCCTCGGGGTGGGCCAGGTCCCACGCGGCGCGCACGTGGGCCAGCGTGGCGGCCGAGGCGTCGAGCGGCGAGATGCGCGCCACGTCCTCGGGCGCGCCCCAGGGCAGGATGGGCGCGCCGCGGTCCACGCCCGGGTGCGAGAGCCAGCTCTTGGCGCTGGCGACCAGGCGCCCGGGCACGCTGGCGCCGAGTTCGCGCGCCCAGCGGCCGGTGATGGCCGGGGCTTCGTCGCTGGCGCCGAGCGGTGGCCAGGGCTGGCGCCAGGCCTCGCCCAGCTCGCCGGGTGCCGCCTGGTAGCGCACCGAGGGCAGCAGGGGCAGGGCCTGCACTTCGCTGGCGGTGGTGCGCTGCGGGATGGGCAGCAGGGCGATGTCCCCGGGGCCGCCGTGCAGAGGCGCGCAGGCCACCACGGTGTGGCTGGTGCCCAGGTCGATGCCGACGGCGTAGCGGGCGGGCGGGGTTTGTTGGGTGGGGGTGGTGGTCATGCTGCGGCGGTTCCGGGGGCGGAGCAGGCGGTGCTGGGCCTGCTGCCGCGATTGTTACCCCGAAACCGCCGGGGGGCTTTACAGCACCGTCCAGTCGGTCACGAAGGTGTCGGGGCGGCGGAAGGTGTCGCTCAGCAGGCGGTCGGGCGGCAGGTCGAGCGAGTACTCGCGCACCGGCAGCGGGTGCTCGAACCACTTGCGGTACACCTGGCGCGCCGTGCCGTCGCGGTACATGTCCTTCATGGCCTGGGCCACGAGGTGCTGGAAGTCGGGGGCGTTCTTGGGCACGATCGGCGCCAGCGGCTCCACCGACATGCGCGGGCCCACCACCTTCACCGCGCCCTTGAGCAGGCGTGCCTGGTCGATGAGGGAGATGTCGTCGGACACGAAGGCGTCGGCGCGGCCCTCGGCCACGGCCCGGGCGCCTTCGTCGGTGCTGGCCACGGGCACCAGGGTGGCGCCCTTGTGGCGTTCGGCCACGGTCTGGCCCGTGGAGCCGGTGATGACGGCGATGCGCGCGCTGGCCATCTGCGACAGCTGCTCGCGCTTGTCGTCCTTGCGCACCAGCATGCGGGCGCCGGCGTAGTAGTAGGTCAGGCCGAAGCCCACCAGGTCGCGCCGCGCCTTGGAGTTGGTGGAGTCGGCGCATTCGAGCTGGATCTTGCCTTCGGCGATGCGGTCGAAGCGCTCGGCGATCGTCACCGGCACGTACTGCACCTGCAGCGCGGGCAGCTTGAGCTGGCTCTGGATGCGCGCAACCAGCTGCTGGCACAGGTCGATGGCGTAGCCGATGGGCTGGCCGCTGGCGTCCACGTAGGACAGGGGCGAGGCGTCCTTGCGGTAGCCGATGGTCAGCGTGCCGCTGGACTGGATCTTGGAGAGCGTGGGGTCGGCGGCGAGCGCGGGCAGCGCCAGGGCCGTGGCCAGCGCGCCGGCCAGCGCGCGCATGGAGAGCGGGTGCATGGGTGAAACCTCCTGAAGCGGTGATTCAGCGTGGGATGGACGCCCCCGGGTCGAAGGCGCCAGATGCCAGGGCGGGTGGCCGCTGGCGGGTTGTCCGGCCATTCGGGTCTGGACGGCCGGGACATAAGCGAAAACCGTGCCCGTGGCGGAACCTGCGCGCAGGCCCGCCACGGGCACGGCGCGGTATGGTGCCCGCAGGCGCGGCGTTTGTGTGGGGTGGCCTCTCCAGCCGTGGGGTTTAGCGCGTCGTCACGCTCTCAGGCGGTGGCCGGGGCGCGCACGTCGAACTCGACCTTCCAGCGCGCATTGCCGCCCACGGGCACGGCGCTCAGCTCCAGCGTGCCGATGTCGGTCACGCGCGCGTGCAGGTGCACGGGCACCACCTCGCCGGGGCTGCGGCCCTCGGCGGGCAGCAGGGCCTCGATCTCCTGCAGCTCGACCAGCTCCTCGGGACCCCAGAAGTCGAGCAGCGTGCCCACGCCATCGTGGCGGCGCACGCTGGAGCCGAAGAAGCGCAGGCGCACCGGTTCGCCCACCACCAGGCCGAACGGCTGCGCGTCCAGCGCCACCTCGCTGCCTTCTTCCATGCCGAAGGGCGCCAGGCACAGGGCCGAGACGGGCGGCTCCATGCCGGGGATGGCGGGCATGTTGCTCTCCACGCCCACGTAGTAGCTCTGCGCCGTGCCGCCGCGGATGCGCACGCCGCGCCCCTGGCGCGCCACGTAGCCGTGGTAGGCCGCGCCGCGCGCGACCGCCAGGTCGAGGTGCGCGCCTTCGAGCACGCGCGGCGCCGGGGCGCCCTCGGCGGCCAGCCAGCCGCCGAGCACGTCCAGGATGCGCTGCGCGATCTGCGGCGCCTTGAGCACGCCGCCGTTGAACAGCACCGCCGTGGGGTGCACGAAGCTGGCGCCGGCGCGCGGCTGCAGGCCGTCGATTTGCGCGGTGGCGTCCAGCTGGCGCGCCAGGAAGGCCGCCAGGTGGCGCGTGACGGCGGCGTCCTGCGCGTAGGGCAAGCCCAGTTGCGTGAGCGCGGCGCGCGCGCGCGCCTGCGGCTTGTCGGACACGTCCACGCGCGGGAAGAAGCCCTCCACCAGCCCCTGCTGCACCTCCGCCTGCGTGACTTCGGTGCGGATGCTGCCGCCGATGAGCCTGCTGCCCCGGCTCGGCACCACCACGGGCACGGCGGCCAGGCTGGCGTCGGCCAGCAGCTGTTCCTTGGCGGCGCGGCAGCCGTGCGCCAGCGCGCGGGTCTGCCAGGCGTCCAGCGGCTTGCCTTCCTGCGCCAGCTTGCGCGCCACGCCGTAGGCCAGGGCCAGGTCCATGTTGTCGCCGCCGAGCAGGATGTGCTCGCCCACGGCCACGCGCTGCAGCGCCAGGTGGCCGTCCTGCTCCAGCACGGCGATGAGCGAGAAGTCGGTGGTGCCGCCGCCCACGTCCACCACCAGCAGCATGTCGCCGTGCGCCACCTGCTTGCGCCAGGCGCCACCGCTGGCCTGGATCCAGCTGTACAGCGCGGCCTGGGGCTCCTCCAGCAGCGTGAAGTGCGCCAGCCCGGCGGCCTGGCAGGCCTCGGCCGTCAGTTCGCGCGCGGCGGGGTCGAACGATGCGGGGATGGTCACCGTCACCTGCTGGCGCGCCAGCGGCGCCCCGGGGTGGGCCTGCTCCCAGGCCCAGCGCAGGTGCTCCAGGTAGCGCGTGCTGGCGGCCAGCGGCGACAGGCGCGCCACGTCCTCCGGCGCATCGGCCGGCAGCAGCGGCGCGCGCCGGTCCACGCCGGGGTGGCACAGCCAGCTCTTGGCGCTGGAGACCAGGCGGATCGGCGTGGCCGCGCCGCGCGTGCGCGCGAACTCGCCCGCCACGCCGTCCTGCGGCGCCTGGCCGGGCAGGGCGCGGTCGGCAGGCGCCAGCTCGCTCTCGTGCGGCAGGTACAGGAACGAGGGCAGCAGCGGCAGTGCCTGCACGCTGGCCGGCGCGGTGAGCTGGGGCACGTCCAGCACGCCCTGCGCCACGCGCTCGCCGTCGCTGGCGGCGTGGTCGATCCACGACAAGGCGCAGTGCGTGGTGCCGAGGTCGATGCCGATGCTGAATTGCGGGCCATTTTGGCCTTCAGCGCTTGCCTGGCCTGCGCTGGCAGCTATGGATTCCAGAGCGCTCACAGCTCCACCTCCGCCTGCGCCAGGGTGCGCGCGGCCTGGGCGTCGGTGAGCTGGGGCAGGCGCACGTCGCTGGCCTGCCAGCCGCGGTGGGCGAGCGTGCCAGTGAAGGGCGGCTGGCCCACCACGTTGCCGGTCACGCGCACGCGCGCGGCGTCGAAGCCGGGCTGCAGCGTGATGCGGCTGCCCTCGGGCTCGGTGCGCACCGGGGCCAGGGTGAAGTGCTCGGCCAGCACCTTGCGGCAGCCCTCGTGCACCACGCGCGCGGCGGCGCCGATCTCGGCATCGCTGTACTGCGCCACGTCCTCCTGCACGAAATCGACGAAGCGCGCCTGGCGCTGCAGCAGGCCCAGCAGCTGCAGCGCGGCGGTGGGCGTGGTGTCCTCGATGCGGCGCTCGATGATTTTCTCGACGACTTTTTCCACCGGCACTTCCACCCGCACTTCGACGATCTTCTCCACCGGCACCTCCACGCGCACCTCCTTGGGCGGCGCGTCGGCGGCCAGCGGCTCGCCCGCGCGCAGGCGGTGCACGTCAGCGGCCAGGCGGCCGTTGCCCAGGATGGCGAAGAAGCTGCCGAGGGCGATGGCCACGCGGCTGAGGAAGGAGGGAGGGGTCGATGGGGTCATGGCATGGCAGGGGGCCGCGCGCACCTGGCGGCGCGGGCGCGCGCCCCGTGGAAAGGGGGTGTGATGTTACCCAAAGGGCGCGGCCCGCACGCCGGCCGGGGTGCCTTTCAGGTGCCGGGCCGCACGGCAGGGCGCAGCAGGCCGGCGACGATCAGCCCCTGCGCCAGGTAGTAGCTGGCCAGCACCCACAGCGCGGCCCAGGGCAGGGGCTGGACGAAGCGGTTCGTGGCCAGCACGGCGTCGCTGCACAGGAAGCTGCACGCGCCCAGCGCCACCAGCGTGGCGCCGCGCGTACGTAGCTGGTGCGCGCGGCCCAGGGCCTGGGCCGCCATGAGGGCGATGACCGTGACGTACACCGCCACCGGCAGGCGCAGCGCGGGCGGCAGCCCGCCGTGCCACAGGAACAGGTACATGCCCAGGCCGATGGCGAGCGTGGCGGCCAGCGCGCCCCGGTGCGCGAACCAGCGCTGCCCGCGCCGCAGCACGGCGATGTACGCCAGGTGCGCCAGCAGGAAGGAGGCCAGGCCGGGCACGAAGAAGCCCTCCACCATGAGGAATGCATCGCCCGCCAGCGAGGCCGCCAGCGCGCCGATGAGCCAGCGCCGCCCGGTGGCGTCGAGCGCCGGGGTGGATGGAGGGCTAAAAATGGCTCCATCCCTTTCTGGGCGAGCGCTGGCAGCTACCCAAACGATAGCGCACAGCATGGCCAGGGGCTTGAACAGCCAGTGCCAGGCGGTCAGCTCCAGCGCGCTGGTGGCGGTGGCCAGCGCGGCGCACTGCACCATCAGAGCCGCCCAGCAGCCAAGGCGCCCGTGCCGCACGGCCGCCAGCGCCGTGGCGCAGGCCAGCAGCACGGCCAGCCACAGAGCGTTGGCGGCCCACGGCGCCTGGCCGGCCTGCAGCGCCCAGGCCGTGGCCCCGGCCAGCAGCAGCACGGCCTGCACGGCAACGAACCCGCGCGGGGCGGAGGGCGGGGGCGGAGGGAGCATGGCGGCGCGGCGGGGTGGAAGAGGGTGCCGGCACTGTGCCACAGCGCCCGCGCCGGGCGCCTAGGGCAAACGTCAGTCCGCTGGCGCGGCGCGCTGCAGCAGCATCGCGTCGCCGTAGCTGAAGAAGCGGTAGCCCTGGGCGATGGCGTGCCGGTACAGCCCCATGGTGTGCGCGTACCCGGCGAAGGCGCTCACCAGCATCATCAGCGTGCTCTTGGGCAGGTGGAAGTTGGTGATGAGCAGCTCCACCACCTGGAAGCGAAAGCCCGGGGTGATGAAGATGTCGGTCTCGCCCGTGGTCTGGCCGCTGCGGGCCCAGGATTCGAGCGTGCGCACCGTGGTGGTGCCCACGGCCACCACGCGGCCGCCGCGCAGGCGGCAGCGCTCCAGCGCCGCCAGCGTGGCCGGCGGCACCTCGTACCACTCGCTGTGCATGCGGTGCTCGGCCAGGTTCTCGGTCTTCACGGGCTGGAAGGTGCCGGCGCCGACGTGCAGCGTCACGCTGGCGCGCTCCACGCCGCGCGCGGCCAGCGCGGCGAGCACCGCTGCGTCGAAGTGCAGCGCCGCCGTGGGCGCGGCCACGGCGCCGGGCGCGCGGGCGAAGACGGTCTGGTAGCGCTCGCTGTCCTCGGCTTCGTCGGGATCGTGGGCGGCGTTCTGCTGCCGTTCGATGTAGGGCGGCAGCGGCAGGTGGCCGTGGCGCTCCATCAGTTCCCACGGCGTCTCGCCCGCCGGGCCGCGCAGGGCGAAGCGGAACAGTGGGCCGTCGGCGTCGGGCCAGCGCGCCAGCAGCGTGGCGTCGAAGCCGCCTGCTGCCGCGCCGCCCGCCATGTGCACGGTGGCGCCGGGCAGCGGCTTCTTGCTGACCTTCATGTGCGCCACGACCTCATTGCCCGTGAGCACGCGCTCGATGAGCAGCTCCAGCTTGCCGCCGCTGGCCTTTTCGCCGAACACGCGCGCCTTGACCACGCGCGTGTCGTTGAACACCAGCAGGTCGCCGGGTGCCAACTGCGCGGGCAGTTCGCGGAAGACGCGGTCCACCGGCGTGGGCGCGCGCCCGTCCAGCAGGCGCGAGCCGCTGCGCTCGGGCGCGGGGTGCTGGGCGATGAGCTGCTCGGGCAGCACGAAGTCGAAGTCGCTGAGGGTGTGCATGCGGGGCGGGGCCGGAAAAAAGCCCCGAATTCTCGCAAATTGCGCACGCACCAAAAGGGTGCAGCACGCTGGCATGGCATTTGCTGAGCTCTGCCATGCCATCTGGCCGGTAGCGTGGCCGGGCAGGTGGCAACTCCGCTAACGACGGCGGACGAACGGGCTGCGGGATGCATGGCATCCCTGGCGGCCCGGTTGATCCCAACTGATGCAGCAGGAGTTAGACATGAAAATCGTCGTGATCGGCCATGGCATGGTGGGCCACCAGTTTCTCGAACAGCTCGACGAACGCAAGATCGCGGGCGCGCAGGTCACCGTGCTGTGCGAGGAGCCGCGCCCGGCCTACGACCGGGTGCACCTGTCCGAATTCTTCGCCGGCAAGACGGCGGACGACCTCTCGCTGGTGCCGCCCGGCTTCTTCGACAAGACCGGCTTCTCGCTGCGCCTGGCCGCGCGCGCCGTGGCCGTGGAGCGGCGCAAGAACACCGTCACCACCGCCGACGGCGAGGTGCTGCCCTACGACAAGCTGGTGCTGGCCACGGGCTCCGTCCCCTTCGTGCCGCCGGTGCCGGGGCGCGAGCGGCCGTACTGCTTCACCTACCGCACCATCGAGGACTTGGAGGCCATGACGGCGGCGGGCGCCAAATCGAGAAGCGGCGTGGTGGTGGGCGGGGGCCTCTTGGGGCTGGAATGTGCCAAGGCGCTGCGCGACATGGGGCTCACGACGCACGTGGTCGAATTCGCCCCGCGCCTGATGGCGGTGCAGGTGGACGAAGGCGGCGGGCGCGTGCTGCGCGCCAAGATCGAGGCGCTGGGCGTGCACGTGCACACGGGCCGCAACACGGTGGAGATCACCGACGGCGCCACGGCGCGCCACCGCATGGTGTTCGCCGACGGCACCTGGCTGGAGACGGACATGATCGTCTTCTCCGCCGGCATCCGCCCGCGCGACGACCTGATCCGCCAGTGCGCGCTGGCCACCGGCCCGCGCGGCGGCGCGGCCATCGACGACCATTGCCGCACCAGCGACCGCAACGTCTACGCCATCGGCGAATGCGCGTCGTGGAACGAGCAGCTCTACGGCCTGGTCGCGCCCGGCTACGAGATGGCGCGCGTGGCGGCGCGGCACATCGCCGGGGATGCGCAGGCCAGCTTCGCCGGTGCCGACATGAGCACCAAGCTGAAACTCATGGGCGTGGACGTGGCCAGCATCGGCGACGCGCAGGGCAAGACGCCTCACTGCCGCAGCTACCAGTACATCGACGAGCGCAAGCAGGTCTACAAGAAGATCGTGGTGAGCGAGGACGGCAAGCGCCTGCTGGGCGCCGTGCTGGTGGGCAACGCCGACGAATACGGCACGCTGCTGCAGATGGCGCTCAACGGCATCGCGCTGCCCGAGGAGCCCGAATTCCTCATCCTGCCCAGCAGCGACGGCAAGGCCAGGCCCGGCCTGGGCGTGGATGCGCTGCCCGACACGGCGCAAATCTGCTCGTGCAACAACGTGAGCAAGGGCGCCATCTGCGCTGCTGTGGGCGAAGGCGCCTGCACCATCGCCGAGATCAAGGCCTGCACGAAAGCGGGCGCCACCTGCGGCGGCTGCGTGCCGCTGGTCACGCAGGTGATGAAGGCCGAGATGAGCAAGCGCGGCCTGGCGGTGAACAACCACCTGTGCGAGCACTTCGCCCATTCGCGCCAGGAAATCTTCCACCTGGTGCGTGTGGGCGGCATCAAGTCCTTCGACGAACTGCTCGCCAGGCACGGCCAGGGCCTGGGCTGCGACGTGTGCAAGCCCGTGGCCGCGAACGTGCTGGCCTCGGTGTGGAACGAATTCGTGCTGCAGCCGCAGCTCGCCAAGCTGCAGGACAGCAACGACTACTTCCTGGGCAACATCCAGAAGGACGGCACCTACTCCGTCGTACCGCGCATGCCCGGCGGCGAGGTCACGCCCGACGGGCTGATCGCCGTGGGCCAGGTGGCCAAGAAGTACGGCCTGTACACCAAGGTGACGGGCGGCGCGCGCGTGGACATGTTCGGCGCGCGGCTGGAGCAGTTGCCGCTGATCTGGGAGGAACTGATCGCCGCGGGCTTCGAGAGCGGCCACGCCTACGGCAAGAGCCTGCGCACCGTGAAGAGCTGCGTCGGCAGCACCTGGTGCCGCTACGGCGTGCAGGACAGCGTGGGCCTGGCCGTGGAGCTGGAGCACCGCTACAAGGGCCTGCGCGCGCCGCACAAGATCAAGTTCGGCGTCTCCGGCTGCACGCGCGAATGCGCCGAGGCGCAGGGCAAGGACGTGGGCGTGATCGCCACCGAGCGCGGCTGGAACCTGTATGTGTGCGGCAACGGCGGCATGAAGCCGCGCCACGCCGAGCTGCTCGCCAGCGACCTGGACAAGGAGCGGCTCATCCAGCTCATCGACCGCTTCCTCATGTTCTACGTGCGCACGGCCGACCGCCTGCAGCGCACCAGCACCTGGCGCGAGTCGCTGGAGGGCGGGCTCGGCTACGTGAAGGACGTGGTCGTGAACGACAGCCTGGGCCTGGCCGCCGAGCTGGAAGCGCAGATGCGCCATGTGGTGGGCACCTACCAATGCGAGTGGAAGACCGCCGTGACCACGCCCGCCGTGCGCCAGCGCTTCAGGAGCTTCGTCAACAGCGACGCGCCCGACGAACACATCGTCTTCGTGCCCGAACGCGGCCAGAAGCGCCCCGCGCGCGCCGATGAAATCCCCGCCTGACAGGAGAACCACCCCATGCTCGCCAAGACCCACCCCTGGACCACCGTGTGCCAGGCCGACGACATCGTGCCCGACACGGGCGTGTGCGCCCGCGTCGAGGACCGCCACGTGGCGGTGTTCCGCATCGGCACCGGAGGCTTCTTCGCCATCGACAACATCGACCCCCAGTCCGGCGCCAGCGTGCTCGCGCGCGGGCTGGTGGGCAGCCTGGGCGGGCGCACCGTGGTCGCCTCGCCGCTGTACAAGCAGCATTTCGACCTGGCCACCGGCGAATGCCTGGAAGCGCCCGCGCAGTCGGTGCGCACCTACCCGGTGCGCGTCGATGGCGGCCGGGTGCTCGTGGCCCGCGCATGAGCACGGTGCCGCCCCCTGCCGGCGCCGCCAGCCGCCTGGTGCTGCGCGCCAAGCGGCTGGAGATGCAGGCCGCGCACCGCCTGGGCGAGCGCATCGCGCTGGTCGATGCGCTGCGCGAGTGCATCCACGCGCTGCAGCACGAGCGCGGCGCCAGCAGCGTCTACCTTGCCTCGGGCGGCGAGCGCTTCGCGCAGGAGCGGCTCGATGCCATCGCCGCCGGCGCGCCCGCGCTGGCGCGCCTGGCCGCGCTGCTGGCCGCGCAGGGCGAGGCCGATGCGGACGACGCCCAGGCCGACGCCGAGGTCGATGCGCCCATGCTCTGCCGCATGGCCTGGGTGCTGCTGGGGCTGGAGGCGCTGCCCGCGCAGCGCGCCGCCGTGCAGGCGCGCCAGACCAGCGCGCAGGACGCCATCGCCGCCTACACCGCGCGCATCGCCAGCCTGGTGCAGCTGCTCTCGCACCTGGCCGACGCCAGCCTGCTGCCCGGCGTGCCCAGCGTTTTGCGCCCGCTGGTGGCGCTGCTGCACCTGGTGCAGGCCAAGGAGGCCGCGGGCCAGGAGCGCGCGGCGGGTGCGCACCTGTTCGCTTCGGGCGGCTGCGGCGCCCAGCAGCAGGAGCACCTGGCGCACCTCATCGACGCGCAGGAGCGCGGTCTGCGCGTGTTCGCCGACTTCGCCGGTGCCGCGCTGCGCGCCGACTGGGAGACGCTGCAGCACGGCGAAGGCGCCGTGCGCCTGGAGCGCCTGCGCCGCGTGCTGTGCGTCGCGCGCCCCGGCACCGTGCTGGACGCCGCCGACAGCGAGGCCTGGTTCGCCGCTGCCAGCGCGCGCATCGGGGCGCTGGGCGGCTTTGAGTGCGCGCTGGTGCGCCACCTGCGCACCGAATGCGTGCGCCACGCCGCCGAGGCGCGCCAGGCGCTGCACGATTCCGAGGGCCTGCTGCACCGCCTGCGTGCGCAGCCGCCCGGCAGCACGCCTGCCGATGCACCCGGCGAGGCCGCCGCGCTGCACGCGCTGCTGCAAACCCAGGCCGAGCGCCTGGCGCGCACCGAAACCGAGCTGCAGGCCGCGCGCCGCGCCCTCTCCGAGCGCAAGGTGATCGAGCGCGCCAAGGGCATGCTGATGGCGCGCCTGAACCTCAGCGAGGAAGCCGCCTTCCGCATGCTGCAAAAAACCTCGATGGACCAGAACCGCCGCCTGCTCGACGTAGCCGAGGCCGCGCTGGCGCTGCCCGACATCGCGTTCGCGCGGCCTGCGGAAATATGAGTGTTTTTGGCCTCCAGCCCTTATCCAGCAAGCGCAAGCAGCTCCTGTTTGGATAGCGCGCATCGCACCACGCTGGCACGGAACCTGCTTTCTCCCTCGCAACGGGGCCCAAGGCGGCCGCGTTTTCCGGGATGAAGGCGTCCCCTCGCACCCCCTGCATGGCAGGGCCGTGCGCAGGGACGCCTTTTTTCGTTTTCTCACCCAAGGAGAATCTTCATGGCCTACGTCGCCCCCGCCGAATTCGTGACCAGGATGGTCGATGCCGGCGAATCCAAGCTGCTCATGTCCACCCGCGACACGCTGATCCGCGCCTACATGGCCGGCGCCATCCTGGCGCTGGCCGCGGCCTTCGCGGTCACCGTCACCGTCAACACCGGCAACCCGCTGCTGGGCGCGGTGCTGTTCCCGGTGGGCTTCATCCTGCTGTACCTGATGGGGTTCGATTTGCTCACCGGCGTGTTCACGCTGGCGCCGCTGGCCGTGTTCGACAAGCGCCCCGGCGCCACCTGGGCCGGCGTGCTGCGCAACTGGGGGCTGGTGTTCGTGGGCAACTTCGCGGGCGCGTTCACCGTAGCGGTGTTCATGGCCATCATCTTCACCTTCGGCTTCTCGGAGGCGCCGAACCTCGTCGGCCAGAAGCTCGGCCACATCGGCGAGGGCCGCACGCTGGGCTACTCGGCGCATGGCGCGGCGGGCATGCTCACGCTGTTCGTGCGCGCCGTCATGTGCAACTGGATGGTCTCCACCGGCGTGGTGGCGGCCATGATGTCCACCAGCGTCTCGGGCAAGGCCATCGGCATGTGGATGCCCATCATGGTGTTCTTCTACATGGGCTTCGAGCACTCCATCGTGAACATGTTCCTGTTCCCCACGGGGCTGATGCTGGGGGGCAACTTCACCCTCATGGACTACCTCATCTGGAACGAGATCCCCACCGTGCTCGGCAACCTCGTGGGCGGGCTCACGTTCGTCGGCGCCACGCTCTATTCCACCCACTACAAGACCGCCCCCAAGCGCGCGGTATGAAGGTCACGCTGGGCCAGCACTCCCTGGCCAAGCCCGGCGGCCCGAACCAGGACTTCCACGGCGCCATGCTGCCCACCGGCCACGCGCGCGCGGCGCGCGGCATCGCGCTGGCGGTGGCCGACGGCATAGGCTCCAGCCGCGTGAGCCAGGTGGCCAGCAGCGCGGCGGTGCGCGGCTTCCTGGAGGACTACTACGCCACGCCCGACGCCTGGCCCGTGCGCCGCGCCGCGCAGCAGGTGCTGGCCGCCACCAACGCCTGGCTGCACGCGCAGAACCAGCGCGGCCCGGCGCGCTTCGACAAGGACAGCGGCTACGTCTGCGCCTTCAGCGCGCTCATCCTGCACGGGCATGACCTGCACCTGCTGCACGTGGGCGACGCGCGCATCTGCCGCGTGCACCCGCAGGCCTTGGAGCCGCTGACCGAAGACCACCGCCTGCACGTGGGCGCGGGCCAGTCGTACCTGGCGCGCGCGCTGGGCCTGCACGCGCACGTGGAGATCGACACGCGCTGCTGGCCCGCCGAGGCCGGCGCGCTCTACCTGCTGGCGACCGACGGCGCGCACGGCTTCATCGACGCCGCCGCCGTGCATGCCGCGCTGCACCGCCATGGGGGCGACCTGGACGCCGCCGCCCGCGCCTTGTGCGAACACGCCCGCGCGCGCGGCAGCACGGACGACGCCACCGTGCAACTGCTGCGCATCGACACGTTGCCCGAAGCAACGGGCCTGGGCACCCTGCTGCCGCGCGCGGGCCTGCGCTTGCCGCCGCCGCTCGCGCCGCGCATGGCCTTCGAGGGCTACACCATCGTGCGCGCGCTGCACGTGGGCGCGCGCAGCCACGTGCACCTGGCCACCGACGACGCCAGCGGCGAGACCGTGGTGCTCAAGACCCCCGCCGCCAGCGCGCACGAGGACGCGGCCTTCCTCGACCGCTTCCTGCTCGACGAATGGGTGGCCAGCCGCATCGACAGCCCGCACGTGGTGCGCGCGCGCGCGCCCCGGCGCCCGCGCGGCCACCTGTTCGCGGCGCTGGAATACGTGCCCGGCCAGACCCTGGCGCAGTGGATGGTGGACCACCCGCGTCCCGCGCTGGAAGAAGTGCGCGCCATCGTCGAGCAGGTGGCGCGCGGCCTGCAGGCGCTGCACCGGCGCGGCATGCTGCACCAGGACCTGCGCCCGGCCAACGTGGTGATCGACGCGCAGGGCACGGCGCGCATCATCGACCTGGCCAGTGCCCATGTGCCCGGCCTGTACGCCGCCGAGGAGGCCCGGCCCATGGCCATCGAGGGCACGCTGCAGTACACCGCGCCCGAATACCTCGCCGGCCAGGGGGGCGAGGACGATGGGCGCTCGGATCTGTTCTCGCTCGCCGCCATCGCCTACCAGATGCTCGCCGGCCAGCTGCCCTACGGCCTGCAGCCCGCGCGTCTGCGCCCGGGCGACGACCCGCGCCGCCTGCGCTACGTGCCGCTCGCCCGCTACCGGCCCGACCTGCCCGCCTGGCTGGACGCCGTGCTGCGCAAGGCCCTGCACCCGCAGCCCGCGCGGCGCCAGCAGGCGGCGGCCGAATTCGCGCACGACCTGCGCGCGCCCGGCCCGGACTTCCACCGCCGCCGCGCGCCGCCGCTGGCCGAGCGCGACCCGGTGGCGTTCTGGCAGACGGTGGCGGCGCTGCTGGGGCTGGCCGTCATCGGGCTGCTGGGCGTGCTGGCGCTGGCATAGCGGTGCCCCTGCGCGCTTGATGGGTGTCAACGCCACGAAAAGTGCCGGCCGTACACTCACAGCCCCTGTCATCACGCGGTTGTTTGCGATGGATACCTCTTTTGTTTGGGACGACGGCTTTGTCACCGGCCTGGATGCGGTGGACGAGCAGCACCGCGCCCTGGTGGACCTGTTCAACGAGCTCAGCCGTGCGCTGTTCTCGCAAACCGCCGACAGCGAGCCGGTACTGGCCGATGTGTATGCGCGCCTGCTGGCCTACACCGCCTACCACTTCCGCGAGGAGGAGGAGATGATGGCCGCCGCCGGGCTCGACCCGCGCCACCTGGAAGCGCACCGCCTGCTGCACCAGCAGTTCGTGGACCAGGTGCGCATGCTGTGGACGCAGCGCGCCTCGCTGGCCGACGCAGGCACCACGCTGGTCGATTTCCTCACCTCCTGGCTCGGCCTGCACATCCTGGGCATCGACCAGTCGATGGCGCGGCAGATCGTCTCGGTGCGCCAGGGGCTGAGCGCCGCCCAGGCGTTCGAGCGCGAGCGCGAGACGCACGACAACGGCATCCAGGCGCTGCTCAAGATGATCAGCAAGCTGTACGCCGCGCTGTCGGTGCAGAACGCGCAGCTCGCCGAGGCCAACCAGCACCTGGAGGCGCGCGTGGCCCAGCGCACGCGCGAGCTGGAAGAGGCCAACGAGCGCCTGCGCACGCTCTCGCGCACTGACGCGCTGCTGAACATCGCCAACCGCGCGCATTTCAACGAATGGCTGGAGCAGGCCTGCGCGCTGGCGCGCCGCGCCCAGCGCCCTGTGGGCCTGGTGATGATCGACGTGGACTGCTTCAAGCGCTACAACGACCGCTACGGCCACCAGCAGGGCGACGCCTGCCTGCAGGCCGTGGCGCGCGCCGTGGCCGGCTGCGTGCGCCGCGGCACCGACCTGGTGGCGCGCTACGGCGGCGAGGAGCTGGCCGTGGTGCTGCCCGAGACCGACGCGGCTGGCGCCCAGGCCATGGCCGAGCGCATGGTGCAGGCGGTGCGCGCGCTCGACCTGCCGCACGCCGACTCGCTGGCCGGGCCCTGGGTGACCATCAGCGCCGGCATGTGCAGCCAGGTGCCCAACGCGGCCCCGGGCGGCGCCAGCGGCTCGGCCGCGCTCATCGCCCGCGCCGATGCGGCGCTGTACGCGGCCAAGCACCAGGGCCGCAACCGCGCGGTGGCTGCTGAGTGCTCCTGAAAACCTAGCTGTTAGCGCTTGGCCAGTGCGGAATTGCGGCGCTTTTTGCTTCAAAAACCAGGCCAGCCAAGCGCTGCCAGCTATGGATTACGTAGCGCCCCCGGCCATGCGCTGGCGCACCTCGTCGATCGGCATGGGCCGCGCGAACAGCCAGCCCTGCGCCTGCTGCACGCCCTGGGCGCGCAGGAAATCGGCCTGCGCCTGGGTCTCCACGCCCTCGGCGATCATGGTCAGGCCCAGCGACTGGGCCATGGCGATGATGTGGCTCACCACGTTGGCCGTCACCGCGCCGGTACCGATCGGATCGACGAAGGTCTTGTCGATCTTCAGGTAGTCCAGTTCCAGGCGCGTCAGGTACGCCAGGCTGGAGTAGCCGGTGCCGAAGTCGTCGATGGCGATGCGCATGCCCAGCGCGCGCAGCGCGTGGATCTGCTCGCCCGTCTGCCCGGTGTGCATGAACACGCGCTCGGTGATCTCGCCGATGAGCTGCGACGCGGCCACGCCGTGGCGCTGCAGCAGCGCCGACAGGCTGGCGTGGAAGCGCCCGTCCAGCAGGTCGTCGCCCGTCACGTTGATGGCCAGGTGGAACTGCGGGTCCGCCTGCAGCAGCGGGCGCGTCTCGGCCAGCACGCGCGCGGCCACCCAGGCCGTGAGCGCGCTGATCTGGCCGCTGCGCTCGGCGGCGGGAATGAACACGTCGGGCGAGATCATGGTGCCGTCGGGGCGGCGCCAGCGCATCAGCGCCTCCAGCCCCACCCAGCGGCCCGTGGCCAGCTCCACCACGGGCTGGTAGACCATGCTGAACTCGTCCTGGCGCAGCGCCGATCGGATCATGGCGGGCATCGAGGTCTGGCGCCACATGACCCAGAACACCAGCCCCGCCAGCAGCAGCCCGAGCAGCAGGCCCACCGGCATCATCTGCAGCGCCCGCGCGCGCCAGCGGCTTTGCAGCTCGCGCGTGGGGATCACGGCGAAGCCCACGTAATCGAAGGACGAGCCCTGCAGCACCACCAGGCGCTCGTGCTCGTTCACGCGCGGCGGCGTGGCGCTGAGCGCGTCGATGAGCGGCGCATCCAGTGCGCCGCGCGAGAACAGCAGCTTTCGGCTGCGCGGGTGCAGCGTGCCGATGGCGATCCCGGCGTCGGGCATCCAGCCCAGCACGTCTTCCGACCACTCGGCGCGCAGGATCGTGGTGTAGCCGTCGAGCGTGGACAGGGTGTAGCGCGCCTCGCCGGCGAACGGCAGCTGCACGCCCAGGCGCAGTTGTGCGCCCGAGGGGCTGAGGTAGTCAGGCGCGGGCAGGGGGATGCCCGCGCCGTGGCGGCCGGCCGTGGAGCACAGCAGGCGCCCGTCGCGCACGTAGCCGATGTCGACCACCAGGTCGCTGCCGTAGCTCAGGCGGCGCATCAGCGCCAGGTTGGCGCTGGAGCAGGGGTCGGCCGTGCCCTGGGTGCGCAGCACCTGGAAGGCGTGGAAGGTGTGCTCGCGGATGCGGTCGGTGCGCTGTACCGCGTAGTGCGCCAACTGCACCGCGATGGCGCGGTATTCGTCCAGCGTCTGCACGCGCGCCAGGTACACCGACGACACGGCGAACACCACGCCCAGCAGCACCGACAGCGCCAGCGCCGAGCGGTTGCTGCGGTGGCCCAGCCAGGACAGCGCGCGGCGCAGCCGGCGCGGCCCGGGGGGCGTGGTTGTGGGCGGGGGCGCCATGGCCGGGTCAGGCTCCGCGCGGCCGCCATGGCGGCGGCCCGCCCCGGGCTGCCCGGGCGGTGTGCGGTGCGCAGACATCGTTCAGCCCCATGTGTCGGTCCTTCGGCAAAACCACCAATGTGTGCAAATGTAAGGGCATTCGCCCCGCACGCGCATGACAGCCTGTTTTTGCTATTCAAACGATAGCTGCTTGCGCTTTGCTGGCAGGAAATTCCATGGGTTTCAAGCCTGAATCGTCCGTCTGCCGCGCGCTCCCAGCTATTGATTACATAGCAGGCGCGGGCGTGGGGGCCGACGCATCGCACGCCGCCAGCCCCTGCGCGAAGCGCGCCGGGTTCAGCAGCGCCACCAGTCCGCAGCCGAGCGCGCCCTGCCAGTGCAGGTAGTCGTGGCCCGTGGCGTGCTCGCGCTGGGTCACGGCGTAGCCCCTGGCGCGCAGCACGTCGCCCAGGTGGCGGTTGGTCTCCAGGATGCCGTCCTGCCCGCCGCGCGCGGCCTCGTAGCGCCCGGCGTCGAGGTAGAAGCGCACGGCGCGCGGCGGCGCCCCGGCGTAGGCGCGCATCATCCAGCCCGGCAGCTCGCCCGGCGGCGCCCACCAGTACGAGCCCGACAGGCTCAGCACGCGGCCGAAGCGCTGCGGCAGCACTAGGCCGGCGTAGGCCGAGGCCAGGCCGCCGTAGCTCGACCCGGCGATCACCGTGGCCTCGGGCGGCTGCGCCAGCCCTTGCGCCTGCACCCAGGGCATCAGTTCCTCGTCGAGGAAGCGCGCGAACGCCGGGTTGGGCGGCAGCTCGGCGGCGCGCGCCTCGGGGCTGGGGTTGGACACCAGCACCACGGCGGTGGGCGGGATCAGGCCGTCGGCCAGCAGGTTGTCGACGATGCGCGGCGTGGGCACGTCCTCGCGGTAGGCGTGCGCGTCGAACAGCACCAGCAGCGCCCGCGGCGCGGCGCCCGCCGGGCGGTAGAGCCAGACCGGGCGCTGGTTGCCCAGGATGCTGCTGTCCACCACGTGGCGCGTGAGCTGGCCTGGTGCCACGCCGGGGCGCGGCGCCATCCAGGGCTGCGGCGGCGCCGCGGGCAGCGCCAGCACGGAAAAGCCCTGGAAGGCATCGAGCGCGGCGTCGGCGCGCGCGGGGAAGACGCGCGGGTTCAGCGGGTCGCGCTGCGCCGTGGCCAGGACCATGCGGCGCTGGTCCTGCGCCGAGCCCTGCACCTGCGGCACGTCGGGCGCCAGGCGGTAGGACAGGCGCGCGCCCAGCGGCATGCGAAAGCTTGCCCACCACACGTCGCTGCCGTCCAGGCGCTGCAGCGGGTCGTGGTTGCCCGAGGGGCTGCCGAACAGGCGCACGCTGCGCGTGTGCGGCGTGCCGCGCCACAGGAAGGTGACGAGCGCCTCGCGGCCCGGCAGTGGCTCGACCAGCGGCGTGCCTTCGTGCGCGCGCTCGGCCCAGAAAGCGTCCGTGCCGCCGCCTTGCGCCAGCGTCTGCGCGAGCGCGCGCAGGCGCGGGCTCTCGGGCGCGGCGCCGGCCGGGGTCGCAGCAGCAGGGGGCAGCGCGCGGCGCAGGTGCAGCGCATAGCTGCCGCCTTCGCCGCCTTGGCCACCCTCGGCGCCTGCGCGTACCTGCAATTGCTGGCCGGGGGCCACCTGCCAGGTGAAGCCCTGGGGGCTGCTGCCCTCGGCCACCAGGCGGCGCAGGTGGCGGCCCTCGGCGTCCAGCAGGTCGAGCACGGCGCCGGGGGCGTCGAAGTCGCCCTGCACCACGTGGCCGGGCGGCACGGCCACCGGCCAGCGCAGCGCCTGGCCCGGGGCGAGCGTGCCGTGCGGGGCAGCGCCCACGGCGAGGGGGAGGGCGGGCTCCGCCGCCGGGGCGGCCAGTGCCAGGGCGGCGCATGCCAGCGCGCCGACCCGCAGCGCGGCGCGCGCCAGGGGGCGCTGCCGTGGGGTTGCGGAGATCGTCATGTCGTCAGTGCGGGCGTGGAGAAACCGGCCTGGCCGGCGGGCGCGGCGGCGCGCCGTGCCGTGCGCCAAGCCATCCAGGCGAGCAGCGCCGCACCGGCGGCGGACAGCCCATCGACGTAGGCCAGGCCGCGCGTGTAGGGCTTGTCCAGCACCTCGGCCCAGGGCGCCAGCGTGGCGAGCAGCGGCAGCGCCGCGCTGGTGAGCGGGATCAGCGCCGTGGCCAGCGCGGCACAGGCCAGCAGGCCCACGGCGGCGCGCTGCGCGCCGCGCGCGAAGGCGTAGCCCAGGCAGGCGGCGAAGACGGCGTAGTAGGCGCCGTGCAGCACCGTGTCGGGCGCGAGCGCTGTGGCGCCGAGCCAGCGCGCGGCCACCAGCGCCACGGAGAGGCCGGCCACGCAGCCCAGGCACGCGCCCACGTTGAGCGCGGCGATCCAGCGCACGTGGCGCGGCTGCTCCACGGCGCCGGGCGGCTGGCGCAGGCGCTTGGTGCGGCTCTCGATCCACAGCACGTTGCCGGTGTAGAACAGCAGCGCGCCCATCACGCCCAGCACGGCGTAGAGCACGCGCACGGGCTCGCCGCCGTAGCTGCCGAAGTGCAGCGCGAAGAAGCTGACCACCGCGCGCGCCATGCCCGAGCCCTGGCCCGGCGCCATGGTGTCCTGCACCAGCGCGCCCGTGGCCGGGTCGAGCACGGCGAAGCCCTCGCGCGGGCGGCGCTTGAAGTGCGTGTCATCCGTGCCTGCCATGAATACGCTGGCCTTCGGCGTGCCCAGGCCCCGGTAGTCCAGCGCCGTGGCGGCGAAGCCGGGCACGGCGCGCGCTGCGTCCTGCGCGAGCTGCGTGGGCGTGCGCCAGGCGGCGCGCTCCAGCGCCACGGGTGGGCGCGGCACCTCGGTGCGCGCCACCACGGGGCGCAGGCCCTGGGGGTAGATCAGCGCGCCCTGGGCGTCGTAGATCCAGTCGTGCAGGCAGAACACGGCGGCCGACAGCGCCATCACCACGTGGAACGGCAGGCTGGCCACGCCCAGCAGGTTGTGCAGGTCGAGCCACAGGCGCTTGACGTTGCGCCCGAAGCGCACCACGAGCAGGTCCTTGACCAGCGAGGGCAGCAGCACGACCACGCCCGAGATCAGCGCCAGCGCGTACAGCAGCGAGACGATGCCGATCACGGGCTCCGAGGTGTCCAGCGCCACGGGCAGCCCACCCTTGCGGTGCAGGTAGTCCACGAAGTGGCCCGCCTCGCCCGCGGGCGCGGCCACGGGGCGCAACTGGCCCTGGGCGTCCAGCTCCACCTGCCGGGGCGGTTCGCCGCGCTTGCCCCAGCGCATCAGCGGGGCGGCGTTGGTGTCGGACGCGAGCACCAGCGTGGCGCGCTCGACCTTCGGGTGCGCGGCGAAGAACGCGGTGGCGAGCGCGTCGGCGTCCTGGCTGGCGCCGGCGCGCGCGGGCTCGGCGCGCGCCCAGTGCGTGATCTCGGGCGCGAACATGGACAGCCCGCCCGCGTAGAACGCGATGAACAGCAACGTGCCCGCCAGGATGCCCGTCCAGGTGTGCACCGACAGGTAGTCGCGCAGCGTCGCGGCCTTCATGCCTGCACCGCCCGCAGCAGGCCGTAGGCCAGCGCATTGCCCGCCAGCAGCGCGGCCCAGCAGGCGCGCTTGCCAGGCGCGAGGAAGGCCAGGGCGATCACCGTGGCCCACAGCGGCGGCACCACCCACATCGTCACCTGGTAGGTGGAAATGTCGTTCAGCGTACCGGCTGCGTAGGGCGCGTGGTACACCAGTGCGCCGCTGAGCCAGACCGCCAGCGGAAAGCCCAGCAGGGCGCCCACCAGGCCGTGGTGCAGCAGGTCCAGCGGCGGCGTGGCCCGGCGGGCCGGACGGGGATCAGCGGCGGCCATGGGGGCCTTTCTGGCGGCGGCGCCAGCCGAGCAGCGTGGCGCACACGGGCAACACGGCCATCAGGCCGACGGTGGCCACGGCCAGGGCTTCGCCCGTGCCCACAGGGCCGCGCAGCAGCCAGGCGGCACCGGCGGCCAGCAGGAGGAACAGGCTCCAGCCCAGCGGGCCGGTGATGCGGCTTGCGGCACGCTCGGTGGCGAAGATGGCGGCCAGGCTGGCGAGCAGCAGGGCCAGCGCGGCGGCGGGAACGAGGGACATGGGTGTCGGGCGCGCCGTACGGGCACGGCAGCGCGAAGGCCTAAATCGATAATGATAATTGTTCTTAGGATGTGTGCGCGTGTCTTACCAGGGCTGCTGGGGCAGCCCGGACCAGAGTTCGTCCAGGTCCGGGAAGTGCCACTTGGCCGGGTCCTCGCGCGCGGCGATGCGGTCGCTGCAGCCGGGGGCGGCCAGGTCCATGGTTTCGGGTGGAATGCGCAGGCCGGACCGGGTGGAGAAGAACACCTTGACCTTCGGCGACACCAGGGTGGCGGGATTCTGCTCCACAACCACGCCCAGGCGCCCCGAGTCCAGGCGCACCAGCGAGCCGATGGGGTAGATGCCCAGGCTTTTCACGAAGGCCTGGAACAGCCGCGAATCGAGGTGCCCGCGTGTCCAGTCGGCCATGCGCCGGATGGATTCGGCCGGGTCCCAGCCATTCTTGTAGGGGCGGTTGGAGGTGATGGCGTCGTACACGTCGCAGATGGCGGCCATGCGCGCGATGGTGCTGAGCTTGTCGTTGCCCAGGCGGTCGGGGTAGCCCGTGCCGTCGGTCTTCTCGTGGTGGTGCAGGCAGGCGTCGAGCACGGCGGGCTCCACGTCGCTGCCTTGGCGCAGCATCTTCCAGCCTTCCACGGGGTGGCTCTTGACCAGCTCGAATTCCTCGTCGGTGAGCTTGCCCGGCTTGTTGAGTACGGCCAGGGGGATGGCGGCCTTGCCGAGGTCATGCAGCAACCCGGCCAGGCCGGCGGTGCGCACCTGGCCTTCGTTCAGGCCGATCTGGCGGCCCAGCGCCACCATCAGCGCGCACACGGCCACGGAGTGCATGTAGGTGTAGTCGTCGGCGGTCTTGAGCCGCGCCAGGCTGATGAGCGCGCCGGGGTTGCGCAGCACCGAGTCGGAGATCTCCTCCACCAGGCCGGATGCCGCGGCCACGTCCACGGCCTTGCCCATGCGGGCTTCCTTGAACATCGAGACCACGGCCTGCTTGGCGTTGCTGCAGATCTGTGCGGCGCGCCGGATTTCCATCTGGGTGCTGGTGGGGCCCAGGTCGTGCGCCGGCGGGGGCGGCAGTTCGGGCGAGACCACGTGCAGCGGCGCCAGGCCGTCGAGCGCGCCGAAGTCGGTGGCGATGCGCGCCTCCACCTCCTCGGGGGACAGGGACGGCTTGCCCACGGCCACGTCCTTGCCGCGCGAGACGTCGATCCAGACCTCCTGCACCGCGGTGCTGTGGATGCGCTCCAGGTCCCTGGGCTCCTCCAGCAGGAAGCGCGTGCGCCAGAACGGGTGTTCCATCCAGGACCCGCAGAATTCGTGGAGGTACATGCCCAGGGTGAGGTCTTCTACGTGGATGCGCTTGAGCATGGCGGAAACGGAATCGGAAATCGGCAAATCGCGCGACAAGCCATGGTAGCCTTTTTGCGTGCCCCGCCAGAAATCGCCCCCCTCCGGTCCCGCCGCGCCCGCAGCGGGCGCCAAGTCCAAACCCGCGCCCAGCCCCGCCCAGCAGGCCCTGCGCAAGCTGGGGCTGGTGCGCGACATCGACCTGGCGCTGCACCTGCCGCTGCGCTACGAGGACGAGACGCGCATCACCCCCATCCGCGCGCTGCGCGATGGCGAGGCGGCGCAGATCGAGGCCACGGTGACCGCGTGCGAGGTACAACTGCGCCCGCGCCGCATGCTCAAGGTGGTGGTGGACGACGGCACCGGCACCTGCGAGCTGACCTTCTTCAGCTTTTACCCCTCGCACCAGAAAACCCTGGCCGTGGGCGCGCGCCTGCGCCTGCGTGGCGAGGTGCGCGGCGGCTTCTGGGGGCGGCAGATGCTGCACCCGGCCTTCCGCAAGGCCGAGGGCGAGCTGCCCCAGGCCCTGACGCCGGTGTATCCGACGGTGGCGCAGCTGCCGCAGGCCTACCTGCGCCGCGCGGTGGTGAGCGGGCTGCAGCGCGCCGACCTGTCCGAGACCCTGCCGGCCGGCGTGGCACCGCCCTGTTTTTGGGGCCAAAACGGCCTGCAGCGCCCGTGGGAGCTGCGCGAGGCGCTCCTTTTTTTGCACCACCCCACGCCCGACGTGGCCCTGGCCACGCTGGAGGACCAGAGCCACCCGGCCTGGCAGCGCCTGAAGGCCGAGGAGCTGCTGGCGCAGCAGCTGTCGCAGCTCACCGCCAAGCGCGAGCGCGACCACCTGCGCGCGCCCGTGCTGCGGCCCGCGCCAGCGCAGGACGCGCCCGGGCTGGCGCTGCACGAGCAGTTGCTGGCGGCGCTGCCGTTCGCGCTCACGGCGGCGCAGCGCCGCGTGTGCGGCGAAATCGCCCACGACATGGCGCGCAGCCGCCCCATGCACCGGCTGCTGCAGGGCGATGTGGGCGCGGGCAAGACCGTGGTGGCGGCGCTCGCGGCCGTCATCGCCATCGATGCCGGCTGGCAGTGCGCGCTCATGGCGCCCACGGAAATCCTGGCGGAGCAGCATTTCGGCAAGCTCGTGGGCTGGCTGGAGCCGCTGCTCGCGCCCCGGGGCCTGCGCGTGGCCTGGCTGGCGGGCGCGCAGAAGAAGAAGGAGCGTGCCGCCATGCTGGCGCTGGTGGCCAGCGGCGAGGCGGCGCTGGTGGTGGGCACGCACGCCGTGATCCAGGAGCAGGTGCAGTTCGCGCGCCTGGGGCTGGCGGTGATCGACGAACAGCACCGCTTCGGCGTGGCGCAGCGCCTGGCGCTGCGGCAAAAGCTCGAAGACCAGCGCATGGAGCCGCACATGCTCATGATGAGCGCCACGCCCATTCCGCGCACGCTGGCCATGAGCTACTACGCCGACCTCGACGTCTCCACCATCGACGAGCTGCCGCCCGGGCGCACGCCCGTGGTCACCAAGCTGATCGCCGACAGCCGCAAGGACGAGGTCGTCGCGCGCATCGGCGCCCAGGTGGCGCAGGGGCGCCAAGTGTACTGGGTGTGCCCGTTGATCGAGGAGAGCGAGGCACTGGACCTGTCCAACGCCACGGCCACGCACGCCGACCTGAGCGAGGCCCTGCCGGGCGTGCAGGTGGGCCTGCTGCACTCGCGCATGCCCAGCGCCGAGAAGAAGGCTGTGATGGCGCTGTTCACCAGCGGCGCCATGGGCGTGCTGGTCTCCACCACCGTGATCGAGGTCGGCGTGGACGTGCCCAACGCCTCGCTCATGGTGATCGAGCATGCCGAGCGCTTCGGCCTGTCGCAACTGCACCAGTTGCGCGGGCGCGTGGGGCGCGGCGCCGCCGCGTCGGCCTGCGTGCTGCTGTACGCCACGGGCGAGAGCGGGCGCCTGGGCGAGACCGCCCGGGACCGCCTGCGCGCCATGGCCGAGACCAACGACGGCTTCGAGATCGCGCGGCGCGACCTGGAGATCCGCGGGCCCGGCGAATTCCTCGGCGCGCGCCAGTCCGGCGCGCCGCTGCTGCGCTTCGCCGACCTGGAGGCCGACAAGGCCCTGCTCGAATGGGCGCGCGAAACCGCCCCGCTGATGCTGGACCGCCACCCGGCGCTGGCCCAGCGGCATATCGTCCGCTGGCTTGGTGGTAAATCCGACTTTCTGAAAGCCTGAAAATGTGTCCGCGTTCCGAGGCGGCACAATGGCACCCATGACACTGACCGAACTCAAGTACATCGTTGCCGTGGCCCGTGAAAAGCACTTTGGCCGTGCCGCCGATGCCTGCTACGTGTCGCAGCCCACGCTGTCGGTGGCCGTGAAGAAGCTCGAGGACGAGCTGGACGTGAAGATCTTCGAGCGCAGCGCGGGCGAAGTCACCGTCACCCCGCTGGGCGAGGACATCGTGCGCCAGGCGCAGAGCGTGCTGGAGCAGGCCGCGGCCATCAAGGAGATCGCCAAGCGCGGCAAGGACCCGCTGGCCGGCGCGCTCACGCTCGGC
>Ga0222424_100269_pt1 | contig 40984 bp, 31 predicted proteins | sample 2B2ome_FD_182468 | JGI IMG/M metagenome (GOLD analysis project Ga0222424, IMG submission 182468) | Enriched microbial communities from leaf-cutter ant dump, University of Wisconsin, Madison, United States - 2B200A (version 2) | ecosystem: Environmental > Terrestrial > Nest > Insects nest > Nest... | reverse complement strand
GATCAGCCAGTACGTGTCGATATGATCACGCAGTTCCGGATGTGGGCGGATTTCGGTAAAGGTCATTTTATTTCTTTAAACCGGCTTCAAAAATTGTTCTGAATTCCTATAGGTTCTGTGTGCCGCCGGGGGTTCAGAACCGCGAACAAAAGAACAATTACCCTGTTGCAGAAAGTGATTCCACAGGGACTTTTTCTTTTTCGCCGGTCCTTTTAAAACCGGTAATTTCTTCGGCCAGTTTGTTCAGGTCGCCGGAGGCCCGGCTGATGAGCAGGAACTGGTCAATAATGGGTTTTAACTCGTTGAGGGTGATCTTGGTTTCGGTATCCCGCAATCCCTGCTGAATTTCGTGCCTGCGTTTTTCAAGGAGCTCTTTTACCGCTGTTTTGAGGGATTGGGTATCCATATGTGCCGCAGGCTGCGCCACATCTTCGTCTGACAGCATGCCGGCCGTATTTTCGAGCTCATGCCGGGTATTTTCAATAATGGGCAAAAAATTGTAGGTACGGTACTTGGCTGCCAGCTGCCTGGAGTAGTGGGCCAGCGTGGCGATATGGGAGTTGATGGTAAAGATCATCACCACGAACTGATGGATCTTTTTGATGTTCTTTTGTTTGCTTTTGGGCTCACTGAGCATCCGCGAAAAAGTACCGGAGAGGTTGGCCTGGGCTACAAAGGCTTCTTTACGGCTGAGCTTATAATCGGGTGGCGGTTCGTTCTTTACATAGGCACTGGAAACGGTTTCGAAATAGACCCGGGTTTTTTCCAGTGCGGTGGCCATATAGCTTTTTACCTGTTTTTTTTCCCATGAAGGGATGATATAGGTGGTAAGAAACGCAATAACAGATCCGATAAGGGTATCCAGGATCCGGTTTTCGATCACCACATGAAAATACCGGCTGTCGAGCAAAAAGAATAAGATCAGTACATAGGCGGTCATAAACGTAACGCTTACCAGGTAGCGGGTGCGCATAAAACTATAGGTAGCGATCATGAGGATGATCATTGCGGTGAACCGGCCCGTGGAGGTCTGGATCAGGAACAGCAGGCCAATACCCCCCAGTGCCCCGATAACGGTACCCAATACCCGCTGGTAGTTCCGCTGTTTGGTAACGCTGTAGGTAGGTTTGAGGATCACCAGTGTGGTAAGCAGGATCCAGTAACTGTACTCAAGCTTTAACAGGACCGCTGTAATATACCCCAGGGTCATGGCCAGGCTCAGCCTTAAGGCATGGCGGAACGTGTTGGATTGCAGGGTAAGGTTTTCGCGGATGAGATCGCTGTCCAGATCTGTTTTTTCAATAAATGAATCGTAGTTGCCGGACAGAGGGTATTCTTTTACCTCCTTGCGGTCGTACCGGGTGTAGTGATGCAGCGTATAGATGCGCAGGATCATATCTTCGATCGACTGCATGATCTTGCGCATATTGATCAGCGCTTCCAGGTTTTCCGCGTTGCGATGGGTGTTGACGAAGTTCTCAAAATGCAGTTTCAGCTCCCGCAGTTCATCGTTCAGGTTCTTGGATACCCTGGAGCGGCGTCCTTCCTGTACCGATACCCCCAGCTCATACAACTCATCTACCATACCCAGGATCACTTTCTGAAAATGGGGCAGGATATTGGTGCCGTCGAAGCGCCGGTGCATGGACTCATAGTTGTAAAACGTGGCATTGGCTTTTTCAAACAGGTCTACAGATTCTACAAAGATCACCAGCAGGCCCCGGCCGGTAAGCGTGGTGGATTTTACAATGTTGCGGCTTTTGAAAAGCATTTCCCGTACCAGGATCTGCTTGTCCTGTACCTTTTGCTGTTGCAGCATCAGGTTTTTATAGGTTTTATCGTAATTAACCCCTTCGTTGTAAAAATACGAGCGGGTCTTAAGATAATCGGCCACCGAGATAATGGAGTCGCCCAGTGCCTGCTGGATCACCTTATACGGGCGGGCCCCATGCAGGGCAAGGCTCAGGCCGATGTACCACAACCCTCCGCAAAGCAGGTAAATACCATCCAGTACCACATTCCAGCCGGTAGCCTTGTGATAAAGCGTGAGTACCATGATGAGCAACCCGGCAAAGCCAATGGCATTGGTGCGGGCATTATATACGCCCAGCATACTCAGCGAAAAACTGAAGCCAAGGATCACAAGGGCGGTAACCAATTGGTTCACATGAGCAAACCCGGTAATGAGGTCGGTCAAAAAAATAAGTCCCAGGGCGGCGAACATGCCGTTGCGGCGTTCTTTGATATGGCCTGGAATATCGGCTGCGCTTACGGCCATGGCACCCAGTGAGGCAATAAGCCCGATCTCCAGCATCCCGAAAAAATTGAGAATAACGGAAGGCAGGGTGATGCCCACAGTAATGCGGACCGCCTCATTGAAATAATAGCCGCTTACAAACTGCCGGTATTCTTTTATATAATCCATGCCGTACAAATTTACAAACAAGAAACAGGTTTAAAAAACCTGGGCCGGGCAACAAAGCCGTGGTCCCCGGAAAATAAGGTCCCCGGGGGTATAACAATTGTCTGCAGCGCGCACATACGGTCCGGGGGAAGGCGGGTAAATAAAAAATTCGTCACAGGAAACGGCAATTCTGTAACAATTGTAAGTAAGGAATGCACAACCTGTGTTAATCTTGTATTATGAAAGCAAGAAGTATTTTTCAGAAAGTGGAGATCCTTATAGCAACCCTGGTGGCGGGCTTCACGATATTCATGATCGCAACGGACCGGACCTTTCCCCATTTACAGGAGTTATTTGAGGAAAATAATGTTCCATATAGTTTTTATACCAACTATCTGCAGCCTAATATCGCCATTGTACTGATCTGTTACCTGATGTTTCTGTTCCTCACCCAGTATGTGGAAACAAAGACCAGAGGTTTTTTTAAGATCACCCTGCTGATCTGTTCCTACCTGCTGCTGGCAGTAGCGCTTTCTGTCTGCTTTACCTATACACTCGCCTGGCGGTATGGGTTGGATTATTATCCAACCCAACGGGATGTAACGGTTACCTTTTTTGTGCAGGGTTTTGCTGTGGCCGCCCTTGGCTACCTGTTTTACCTGATCTATTATGGATTGAAGGCGCTGTTATTCAGCCCCCTGCTGAAAAAGAAGCTAAGGGAAAGTAACGGGTCCCGCATTCTTTTTATCGGGTTGAGCATTTTGGCCTGGCTTATTATCCTCATTATGCTGGGCGCCAGTAATGCTGCACGGTTTGCAATGATCCTCTGGTCGGTGGTGCTGCCCTATGCGTTACTGATGTTGTACATTCATATTTATGTACTGATCCCCGGCCTGCCGGAAAAAAAGGCATGGAACGGGTATTATTTATCGCGGATCATACCCGTTACGCTCCTGATCAATTTTATTGCCACCGTATTTGCCAAGGCAGAAAGCAATGGAGGCACGCCTTTCCCGGGGATCTATGTATTGCTGTTGTTATGGACGGGGTTGGTGGTGATCCCCCTGGCCTGGTGGATCTATAAGAACCAGAAAGAAAAGCTGGGACTGAAAACCGCCCTTGGCTCCTCTGAGGCCAACCTGAGTTTTCTGCGTTCCCAGATCAACCCGCATTTCCTGTTCAATGCCCTGAATACGTTATACGGAACGGCCTTACAGGAAAATGCCGACCGTACGGGGGAAGGGATCCAGAAACTGGGGGATATGATGCGTTTTATGCTGCATGAGAATGTACAGGACAAGATTCTGCTGGTTCGGGAAGTGGCCTATCTGAATAACTATATCGATCTGCAGCAATTGCGTACCGTTAATTCACCGGATATCGCCATAAACGTAAAGATCGATGAGCCGGCCACCGCGCTCCAGATCAGTCCCATGCTGCTGATTCCTTTTATCGAGAACGCATTTAAACATGGCATCAGCCTGAAAGAACCTTCCTATATCACCATTGGGCTGCACACGCAAAACAATGTGTTGTACTTTGACGTGCAAAACAGCATCCACCTGAAACCGGACGGAGACCCGGAAAAATTGAAGAGCGGCATTGGTCTTCCAAATGTGAAAGAACGGCTGTTATTGGAATACCCGGACCGGCATGAACTGGTGATCCGCCAGACCGCAAGGGACTTTTTTGTACACCTGACCATTAATTTATAAGTATGAAGATCATTAAAATGGTACTGCTGGCGCTGATCCTGGTGCCGGCCCGGGCACAGTTTCGGCTAAGCGGACGGATTGAGGGACTGAAAGAACCGGTAATAACGATACAGATCCCTTTTGTATATAATTTTTTTGCGCAGGAACTGGCGGTGCCCGTGAAAGAAGATGGCCGTTTCGACGTCCGGCTTCCGCTGGATCAGGAAAAACTGGTGCGCGTGTCCTATGATCAGAAAGCGGCGCTGCTCTATGCACGGCCCGGACAATCATTGCAGCTCAGTAACCGTATGGCAGGCGGGAGCATACAGCCTGCGGGCGGGTCATTGTTTAAGGAGAACAGCGTGTTGTTTGCAGCCGACCCGATGGAGTATCCCGCCTTTTTAACAACGCCGCCACCCCGGGATTCCCTGGCAAAAGAAGATCCGGATGCGATCTACACCGCCTACATCCGGCCCTGGATGGAGCATGTACGGGAAAAAACAGCCAGGATCGGGAAGGCCGCTATTTCGCCGCGATTGAAGAAATTGTTTATACAGGAAACCCGCTCTGCAGCTTACTGCCGGGCTACTGAGTTTGCAAGGGATATTATGAAGATGGATCAGCTGCGTACTTTTTTCAGGCTGCTCTACCAGCCGGTTTCACCAAGGTCCGATATTGACCGTCCCGGTCCGTTTTACTATTGGTTTGTGAATGACTATACCGCGTACCTGGAATCGGAAGCAATGAGCCAGATGAAGGCTTCGGGAAATAAGACCAATGAGCCATTGCGGTATTATAACATCAGCCTGGACAGCGGAACGGTTATGATCCGGAACATCGGCAAGTCCTATATTAACTGGCTGGCCGTAAAAAATACCAACAGTGCGGATGTTGCGGAAGCCTACCTGGCGCAGCAGGTGTTTACGGTAGCTGCTGAAAAGGACCTGAAATATGCAGGGGGCCTCCTGGAAGTTTTGAAAAAAAATTACCCGGCCAGCGTCTATTACCCTTCGCTAAAAAATAATGTAAAGGAGCTGGAGCTACTGCTGGAGCAGAACAGGCGCAACAGCGCGATCCGGATCGTGGCAAATTATGATACCGTATCGTCCATTTATGCGGTCATCGATTCGTTAAAAGGTAAAGTGGTATACCTGGATGTATGGGGCACCTGGTGTACCCCCTGTAAGCATGAATTGAAATTTACCCCGCAGTTGAAGCACCGGTTCAAAGATAAGGACGTGGCCTTTGTATACCTGGATGTGGATGAGAACGAGCGGGATACTGCCTGGAAAACCTTTATTAAAGTAAATGCATTGACCGGTGTCCATCTCAGGAAGACCCGGCAGCAAATGGATCCCTTGTGGAAGGAACTGCTGGCCAATGCAGAAGATAAAAGTGAATATTATCCGCAATATTTTATTTTTGATAAAGAAGGCCGGCTGGTGGTAACAAAGGCGGAACGCCCCAGTAAAAAGGAAGTACTTTACAAACAAATTGAATCGGTTTTAAATGAGTAATGCGCATATAATTAAAACATGCGTATATTTGTGTTATGAAAGTAAGATTTAATACGACCATAGATGCACAGCTTCTGGAAGCAGTGAAGATCGTTGCTGTAAAGCAGCAGATGAGTGTATCTCAATTGATTGAAGATTATTTTAGAACCATTGTCCGCCGCAAACCGGCGAGAAAGAAGAACCTGCTGGACCTGGTGGATCGTTTAACGCCAAATGAAGCAATCATAAGGCAGAGTATGGAGAAGAACGTATTTTACGAAGATCAAAAGGAAAAGTATGGTTTCTAAAGTCTTTTTTGATGCCAATATCCTGCTGGACTTTATGCTTAAACGGGCAAATTTTGAGGTGGCAAAAAAGCTGTTCGAATATGTTGTAAACGGAAAATTTAATGCTTTTATTACGCCATCCATCCTGCACATAGTTGCTTACTGGCTTACAAAAGCATACGGGAGTGAAAAAACCAAGACCCTTTTACTGGAATTGTTGGTTGATATAAGAGTTATTGATGCTCCGCATGAAATTGCAGTGATGGCATTAAATTCGAGGTTTGGAGATATCGAGGATGCGTTGCAATATTATACAGCGCTGCATCACGACATGAATGTTTTTGTATGTGAAGATGCTGGCTTGAAAAAGTCAGCCATCAGTAGCCTTCCGGTTTGTACAATAAAAGAGTTTATTCACCTGTTAGAAGGCAAATAGAATAAATTTTCCCATGAATGCCATTGCAATAGACGATGAACCCATTGCGCTGGAGGTGATCAAAAACCTTGCAGCCAAAGTGCCTTTCGTAAAGCTGGAAGCTATATTTACCAACGCTTTTGAGGCGATTGATTACCTGCAAAAAAATAAGATTGACCTGATCTTCCTGGATATCAAAATGCCGGACATCAGCGGTATTGAACTGTCAAAAAGCCTGGCCAACCCGCCGATGATCATTTTTACAACCGCCTATACCGAACATGCGGTAGAAGGCTTTGAAGTAAATGCAGTGGATTACCTGTTAAAGCCCTTTTCCCTGGCGCGGTTTATAAAGGCCTGTACCAAGGCACAGGAGCTGTTCTCCCTGAAGCATAACAGGGGGCAGGAACAGGATTCCATTTTTCTGAAGGACGGGTATGAGCAGGTGCGGGTACAGCTGGGAGAGATCCTGTATATTGAGGCCGCGGGCAATTACCTGAATGTGATCCTTCAACATAAAAAGATCATGACGCGCATCACCATCAACGAGATCCTGCTGCTGTTACCGGCCGACCAGTTTAAGCGGATCCACCGGAGCTATATCGTAGCCCGGGATAAGGTTACCAAATTCAATAAGCAGTCGGTGTTTATCGACCTGCTGGAGTTCCCCATTGGCAATAGTTATGCATTTGAAGGGTAAGATATTTCTGTATCAATTCCTTTAAACGGTAAATAACCTGCAACAGGCCGTTTTTTAGCGGCGCATTTTTTACAGATGTCCTTATTTTGCATCATTATTAACAACAGCTGTCTATGGTGAAGTATTACCCGGTTTCCTATGTACTCAACAAAGTAAAGAGGCGTGTTATTCCCGTGCCTCTTTTGTTGTTTTGTGCCGGATCGGGGAGCTTTATTTACTGGGCAGATCAAAAGGACCTGTCATTGTTTATTGGAATCCCTGTTTTAATCCTTACCTGGGTTCTGCCTTTCATTATCGGTTCTTATTTATACAACAAATGGCGTATCTGGGCATATGAGCGGGTTGATGATCTTTTTGAATTGATCCGCAGGGCCGATTCAGGATTTGGGTCAAAACTCCGCGTTGTTCCGGGAAAATGGGCCATAATCGCTGCAAAGGACCGGGCAAAGATCAACAGGATCCTCATCGAACGCGTACGCCAGAAAAGCGTAGTAGTGGATACGGAAGATGATGCTGCCGTTCCGGAAGAAACAATTGTACAGGGATCGAAACAGTATTACCTGGGACTCGTTGCTTTTGGGATCCTGGTCATCCCGTTTTTTGCGTATATCCGCTATGAAAAGGCTGGCCGTTTCGTTATGGATGCTGCTGCCTGGTTTACGATTGCTGTATTTGTTCCTATCGCTTTATACGGGTGCTTTAAATATTTTAATCCCGTAGTGAAGTTTACACTTTCGGCAATGGGATTCAGTACGCCCAAAAAAGGTTTTTTCCCATGGAACGCCATTCATAAGATCTATATAGACTATGATGATTTACTGGAAGGTGCGCATTCGGGTCAGTATAAGGAGGAATATCTTGTGGTAAGCCCGGCTGCCGTTCCCGGAGTGGCGGAAAACACATCTATTGAGATCCGTTTGAAAAATAATAACTTCCCTCCGGCCGAAATAGAACGCCGCATTAAAATTTACCTTACCCGGTACAACAAAAACGCGATGGCAAAACTGACATTTGGCAAAAAAGCCGTTTAGTGTTTTGCATGGTAGTACAGGGTGCTGCTGTTTTCTTCCCGGAATATCTTTTGTGCCGTTGCCTGAATGTCCTGCGTGGTAACGGCACTGTACCGGTCCAGCTCTGTATTCATCATACCGGCATCACCCAGCAGTTCATAAAAAGCCAGGCTGTTGGCGCGGTTCAAGAGGCTCATATCTTCAAAGGCCATCATACTTTCCGTTTTGTTCTTTACCTTTTGCAGCTCTGTTTCCATGATGGGCGCTTCCTTTAAATGCTGCAGGATGGTTTCGATCGCCGCTTCGGCTATCTTCATATCCACTCCCTTTACCAGCTTTCCTTCAATGCAGATGATACCCGGGTCAATACTACCCATATGATAACACTGGATGTTTACAAAGAGCTGTAGCTCCTTTACCAGTTTTTCAAACAGGCGGGAAGATTCGCCGCCGCCCAGGATATCGGTGAGCAGGTCTGCTACATAATACTCCGGGCTCAGCCGGTCGCCGATATGCCAGCATTTATAAAAGGCATCCAGCGGAACATCTGCAGTAACTGTTTCTTTACGGGCGGCCGTCTGCGGCAGCTCCACCGGCAACTGCCGGCTTTGGGGATCTCCCGCCGGGATATCGCCAAACCATTTTTCGGCCAGGGTTTTTACCGCTTCCGTGGTAATGTTGCCGGCCACCACCATTACGGCATTATTGGGGCGGTAGTGTTTAAAAAAGAAGCGCTTTACATCCTCCAGCTGTGCCTGCTCAATATGTGAGAGCTCCTTCCCGATGGTCATCCAGCGGTAAGGGTGCTGTTTATAGACCAGTTCGCGCATTTTGAACCAGGCGTCGCCGTAAGGCTTTTCGAGGTAATGTTCCTTAAACTCCTCGCATACCACTTTACGCTGTACTTCCAGGCTCTTTTCGCTGAAGGCCAGGGATAGCATGCGGTCGCTTTCCAGCCAAAAGGCGGTTTCTATATTTTCTTTGGGGATCTGTATATAATAGTTGGTGAGGTCGTTGGTGGTGTAGGCGTTGTTCTCGCCTCCGGCCAGCTGCAGTGGTTCATCATATTCAGGGATGTTTACCGAGCCCCCAAACATCAGGTGCTCAAAAAGGTGTGCAAAGCCTGTTTGCTCCGGCACTTCATCCCGTGCGCCTACGTTATACAAAATGTTCATTACCACAGTTGGGGTAGCCGTATCCTGGTGTACGATCACCCGTAATCCGTTCGCTAAAGTAAATCTGTCAAACCGTATCATTTGGCAAATGTAAGGTGAATGCCGTTTCCGGGGATAAGAAAAGCGTGTATTCCTGATCTGATCCGGAGGAGCAGATCTCCGGTATATGAAAGAACGTTACCAGGTTAACAAAGGACGTGGCAGTAAAAATGGTATTGTTCCGGTATGACCGCCACGGGAAAACTGATCCTCTTTTTTAAAATCAAGGCAGCAAATTGAAAATGTACTTGAAAGAAAAAGCCGCCTCCCAAAGGAGACGGCTGTATTCAGGGTTTACATATAATTATTTTTTCAGAAGCCGTACCGAAGTTCTCCGGTCTGCGGCCCTGGCCTCGTCTGCGGCATTTTCATCTACCTGTGCCAGCGTTTCGCCATAGCCTTCGGCTTCGGGCACCTGGGCGCCCACACCGGCGGCTTTTAAGGCGGCCTGTACGGCCTTGGCCCTGCCATCGGAAAGTTTCAGGTTGGCTGCATCATCGCCTTTTTTATCGGTGTACCCGCCTACCTTGATCTTTGCATCGGGGAAGGCTTTTAAGATGGCAGCGATATTGTCCAGCTGACGTTTGGAAGAATCGGTCAGTTTTGTGGTGCCGAACTCAAAGTTGAGATCGTCAAAATTGAACCATTTTTCTTTCAGTGTGCTGTCCGTCGCTGTTTTATAGGCATCCGACTGGATGAACTGTATCAGCTGGTCTTCAATACCGCCCGGGTAAGCCTGCAGTTTTACACCATTAGGCAGGGTAACCTCTGTAAGTGTTTTTGCAGGAGCGGCCGCGGGCTCGGGTGTGGTTGTAAGCGTATCTGTAGGTGCAACGGCCGTGGTGTCGGACTCTGCGCTGGTGGTTGCCGTGTTGTTACAGCCTTTTCCGAGGAAATACCATAATGCAAGGGCAATAACTGCAAGCAGGAGAAGCGGCAACAGCCATTTGGCTCCGCCACCCGCTTTGCGGGCTTCCTGGTCTGCGTAATTATAGGTTGAAGCGGCGGTTTCCTGAACATTAGAAACGGTCTGCTGCACCCCCTCGCTGATGGAGTTCAACCCGAGGGCTGCGCCCAGGGAGCTCAATCCGGAGGGCAGTGCGCCGAGGATATTGCTTTTTTGATTGCCCAGGAAACTTGAAAACCCACTGGCACTCATGTTGTTATCAGTGGCGTGTTTTCCAAGCAGTCCTGATACGAGTGGAACGATCATGCTGATAAGGGATCCCGATGAAGCGGATTTGATCCCCGCGAAATTAGCAATGCTGTCGATAACAAAATTGGTTTTGTCGCCCAGCAATCCTTTAAAAAGGCTGGTGCCCTTTGATAAAAGGTCGGCATTGCCAAACAGCGACCCGATGTTGCTCAGGATACCGCTGTTGGAAAATCCTTTGGCCGTATCCAGTACCTCAGCAGCCCCCTGCTCGCCGGATGATGCTTTGGAGGCAAATAAACCCAGGACTGCAGGGATAATACCGGAAACCGCGTTGGAAACGTTTCCTTCGCTTTCATTGAGAGCGGATCCGGCCTTTGCAATCAAATCCTGTGAAACATAGTTCTTAACAAGATCTACAATGTTGATTGACATAGTTTGCGTTTTTAGTTTGATTAAAAGTCAGCGCATTTTGGTGGCGCCATTCATTTCTATCTAAAAATATGCCATTTTTATAGAATACTTAAAATGAACGGGCTAAGGCTGAAACTTAATAAAAAAGAAACCCCCGTTTTCAGGAGGCGGAAGATGGTCCGGATAAAAGAAACCGTTATCTTTCAAATATTAAATTTTACCAGGATGAAAAAACGCTTCATTTGGCTATCCGGGATCATTTTAGTGCTGCTGGCGCTGACGCCGAAACCCGAGAACCGGTTAACAGGCATCTGGGAGCTGCAGATGGATGGCGCGTCTACCGGGTTGCTGAAGCTGTACAATGCAGACGGCACTACCACCAATATTGGCCTGGGGAACGACGGGTTTGGTATCTCCATGGAAGGGTCGTACGCATTGCAATCGGCGAACAGCTACCTGGAAAAGACGGTCCGGTCGGCCTTTCCGGAACAGGTCGGCGCCCAGAAACTGGTCCAGTTCCGGTTAACCGGCGACAGCCTGCTGCACCTTTCCTATAAGATATCCGGCGAAACGTATACCGAAGACTATAAAAGACTGCAACTGATCAGCGGGCAGTAAGATGTTCCCGGATCCAGCAGCAAAGAAAAGGGCGGTGTCAACAGATTTGTTTTTTGACACCGCCCTTTTTAATAAGAACGTTTTATTTACACCACTACGTTCACCATTTTGTTCTTTACAAAAATGATCTTTTTGGGCGGTTTGCCGTCCAGCCATTTCTGCACGATCTCATTGTTCAGCACCAGTTGTTCCACTTCCGGCTGGGAGGCTTCGAGGGAGATCGTCATGGTGGTACGCATTTTTCCATTAATGGAAATGGGATATTCTTTATCCGATTCTTTGATGTATTTTTCTTCAAATACCGGGAAGGAGGCATCCAGCACGCTGGAATCATTGCCCAGTGTATGCCAGAGCTCTTCCGAAATATGGGGTGCATAGGAAGACAGCATGATCAGCATCGGTTCCAGTACCTGTTTTTTATGACATTTCAGATCGGTAAGCTCATTTACCAGGATCATAAAGGCACTCACACCGGTATTAAAGCTGAACCGTTCGTTATCGTCTTCGATTTTTTTGATGCTCTTGTGCAGTGCTTTCAGTTCGGCTGCGGTGGGTGCATCGTTTGTCCAGATAGCGGTAAAGCTGCCATCCGTATTTTCTTTATAAAACAGGCGCCATAATTTTTTCAGGAAGCGGTGCACCCCTTCAATACCCTTGGTATCCCAGGGTTTGCTCATTTCCACGGGGCCCAGGAACATTTCATACATGCGGAAGGTATCCGCCCCATATTTATTAACCAGGTCGTCCGGGTTTACCGTATTGAACTTGGACTTGGACATTTTATCCGAGACAGAATATAAACTTATTTTGTCAGGTATTGCCTCTCCTTTATCACTTAATTTATTGATGTATTTGACCTGGGCCAATGTGAAGGGCAAATTTTCTTCGTGTAAGGAGAACCAACTTACAAAATCTTGATATTGTATATAGGGGGAAACACCATCATTTTTTACAAGACTAATGATGTCCTTTAATCTGAACTTTTCAAAAGAAACTTGGCTACTTAAATCGACTTCATATTTTTCATCCTTATAATATATTTCATTACCCTGACTCAAAAAGTCTTCATGATTCCCATAGACAACTACTTCTTTTGGTACGCCTTTTTTCTCTCTGTCGCTTTCGATTTCATTAACAATATCAGGAGTAAGCTGTTCGGATGAATATTTAAAATATTGTGAGTAACGTAAATCGGCCCTAAAGGGTTGTAAAAAATAGGAAAATGATGTTATCATACCCTGGTTCACCAGCCGTTTAAACGGTTCATCAAACCCGATATAACCGAGGTCATAGAGCGCCTTTGTCCACATACGGCTGTACAGCAGGTGGCCTACGGCATGTTCGGTACCGCCAATGTAAAGGTCTACCTGGTTCCAGTAATCGGTAGCGGCACGGCCGGCAAATTCCTGGTCGTTTTTGGGATCCATATAACGGAGAAAATACCAGCTGGATCCGGCGTAACCGGGCATGGTATTGGTTTCCAGCTCCCGGGCCACCCATTCCGGTATATTGGCCAGGGGGCCCTCTCCTTCCGGTCCGGGTTTATAGCTTTCTACCGTTGGCAGCTCCAGCGGCAAGGTGGCTGCGTCCATCGGGTAGGCCGTTCCTTTTTTCCACTGAATGGGGAAGGGCTCGCCCCAGTAACGCTGGCGGCTGAAGGCGGCATCCCGCATCTTATAATTCACTTTACGGGTTCCGATCCCTTTTTCCTCGATGGCCTTAATCACCAGCTCCATGGCTTCCCGCATGGGTACACCGTTTAAGAAGCCCGAGTTTTCCAGCACGGCATCCTTGGTGGCATTGGCGTCTTCCCCGTTAAAATGACTGCCGATGATATTGGTGATGGGGATATTGAAATGTTTGGCAAATTTAAAATCGCGCTCATCGCCGCAGGGCACGGCCATTATGGCCCCTGTTCCGTAACCTGCCAGTACATATTCGCTGATCCAGATGGGGATCTCGCGGCCATCAAAGGGGTTAACGGCATAGGCTCCGGTAAATACACCGCTGATCTTTTTTTCCGCCATCCGTTCCCGCTCACTCCTGCTTTTTACATAGGCAATGTATGCGTCTACGTCTGCAGCCTGCTCCGGTGTTTTGATCTGGTCTACCAGGTCCAGCTCCGGTGCAATCACCATAAAGTCCACCCCAAAAATGGTATCGGGGCGGGTCGTGTATACGGTTAATGAGGATTGAGCGTTGAGAATTGCGAATTTGATCTCCGCTCCGCTGGATTTGCCGATCCAGTTGCTTTGCATTTCTTTCATGGCTTCGCTGAAATCCACCCGTTGCAGGCCTTCCAGCAGGCGATCCGCATATTCTGTAATGCGCAGGTACCATTGGCGCAGTTTCTTTTTCACCACCGGGTAGCCGCCGCGTTCGCTTACGCCGTTCACTACTTCATCATTGGCCAGTACGGTGCCCAAGGCCTCGCACCAGTTTACCTCGCCATAACCGCAATAGGCCAGGCGGTATTCCATGAGTATTGCCTGTTGCGTGGTTTCATCAAAGCTGTTCCATTCTTCTGCTGTGAATACCCGGGATTTGAGATCTGGGATCTGAGATTTTTCGTTGGGAACAGGGTGGTTCCTGTTGCCTTCCTGCTGAAACAGTTCAATCAGCTGCTGAATTGCCGCTGCTTTTTGCGCTTTACGGTTGAACCAGCTTTCAAATAATTGCAGAAAGATCCACTGCGTCCATTTGTAATAGGCGGGGTCGCTGGTACGCACTTCCCGGGTCCAGTCAAAACAAAAACCGATATTGTCCAGCTGTTTCCGGAATGTGGTTATATTTTTTTCGGTAGAAACGGCCGGGTGGATGCCGTTCTCAATCGCATATTGCTCCGCCGGAAGGCCAAACGCATCATAACCCATGGGGTGTAGTACATTAAAGCCCTTCAGGCGTTTATAACGGGCATAGATATCGCTGGCGATGTAGCCCAGCGGATGTCCTACGTGCAGCCCCGCCCCGCTGGGGTAGGGAAACATGTCCAGCACATAGTATTTGGGTTTATTACTTTCATTGGAAACGGTGTAGGTGCCATTATCGGCCCAGAAACGCTGCCAGTTTTTCTCTATTTCATTAAAGTTGTACTCCATAATCCTTGTATTGATCCGGTCCCTTTTCTTTAGCCAGTGAAAAGGATTTTGTGCTTCATTTTCAACAAATAATGAGGAAACCGGACTTGGGGGGCAAATTTAAGCATTGTATGTTCAAAAAAGCCGGTCTGGTGCGTATTTTGAGCGCAAAAACCGCAGATTTGCGGAAACGGTTTGAGACCGGGTTGAGGCAGCAGGTATTGTATGGAAGCAACCGGCACATGAGCGGCAATTTCCCGGGTTTTTATAAAAATTAATTAAATGAGCACAGATTTGCCCGCCCGGATCCCGGCATTGCTTATAATATATTATATTGCAACCCTAAAATCGTCGGCATATGACCACTTCAACAAATGGTGCAGCTTCAATGTTCTCAAAATCCAATTATACCTGGATGCTGATCGGGGCAATAGTAATTGCCCTGGGTATGTTCTTAATGTCCGGCGGTAAAAGTGATGATCCGCATGTATTTAACAGGGATGCGGTATACAGCACCACGCGTATCACTATTGCGCCGATCATTATTTTTATAGGACTGGCGATTGAGGTATATGCTATTTTTAAAAAATCACCCTCGGAAAAAAAATAAAGAAGTTTCAATAAAAGAATGATAAGGCGGCTACTTTTGTGTCGCCTTATTTTTTAAAGACCGATTATGAGCATTATTCAGGCTATCATTATTGCGATCGTTGAGGGCATAACGGAATACCTCCCTATTTCATCTACCGGGCATATGATCATTGCCAGTTCCTTTATGGGGATCGAAAAGGAAGAATTTACCAAACTGTTCGAAGTGGCCATTCAGCTGGGAGCGATCCTGGCAGTAGTAGTGCTGTACTGGCGCCGGTTCTTTCCTTCAAAGGCGCAGGGAGGCATCAACTGGTCGTTTTATTTTAAGCTCATTGTTGGGGTGATCCCTGCGCTGGTGCTGGGCTATTTGTTTTCCGATAAAATTGATGAACTGCTGGAAAGCCCCACCGTGGTGGCGACCACACTGCTGATCGGCGGGTTTGTGCTGCTGTTCATCGACAAAATGTTTAACCATCCAACGGTTAAAACGGTCGATCAGATCTCGTATCCCAAGGCGTTTATTACCGGCCTGTGGCAGGTGATAGCCATGATCCCCGGTGTAAGCCGCAGCGCGGCCTCTATTATCGGCGGTATGCAGCAGAAGATGACCCGTAATATCGCAGCCGAATTTTCCTTCTTCCTCGCGGTTCCTACCATGGCTGCGGCAACCCTGTATTCCTTGTTCCTGAAAAAATGGAACCAGGGTGGTATTACCCAAAAAGGGTATGAGCTTATCCTGGCCTCAAAAGAAAATACCATCGCCTTTATAGTAGGCAATGTAGTGGCCTTTGTAGTAGCCATCCTGGCGATCAGATTCTTTATCGATTTCCTGAAAAAATACGGGTTTAAAGCATTTGGCTGGTACCGGATCATTGCCGGTGCCCTTTTGCTGATATTGATTTACAAGGGGGCGATTGCATAGGGCTGTTCAACGTTTCAGATTACACTCCTAGAAACTTAGCCCATCCGCATGTAGATGGTTCAGATCATTGATCAGCGCTTTTATGGTCTTTTTTGGTAACGTACTAATGTCATAATTGGTTACTTCAAACTCATTGGTAATTACCTGTAGAAGAGGACGCTTCAAAAAAAAATCCCGCACCTGGTAGATTGAAGACAGTGGATAGGAGCGTACACACCCCGTTCCAAAGGCTTTTTCAATGATCAATGCATCTTCTTCTATTTTCACCTTGTTCGGGAATTTCCAGAGGAAAAACAGGATCAAAAGAAAAGGAATTATCATTACTGCAACTAAAACATTATTTTTTCCCCATCCGGCTGATATCAATGTGATCGTAATGAAAAGGGTCAATACGGTTGTAAAAAAATGACCGGAAAGAATATTATATCCTGTATATTTTTTATCGTTGGCGGATATAGCATGAAGCAGCAGATGTGGGCCCGTTGCTGCCTGTTCAAGTGCTTTCGGATTTGAAAGAATAAACCGGGTAAGCTGTAAATAGTTCTTATAATAATCAGGGTAGACCACCTGTTTTTTTGATTGCTGATCCACAAACTCAATTGCAAGTACCGGGTATCCCAGGTGGAAATAATCCGTATTAAAACGGATGGTGCGGATATTGCCCCAGTTCAGGAATTTTTGACCCCAAAAAATACCGGATTGGTCAAATTTTATTGGAGGAACCCGTTTGATCAGGGCTATTGAAAAGTATAAGGCCAACAGTGCCGCTCCGATCAGTAATAAGGCTGCTAATGTTTTTCGGTCGAGAGAGCTGTTTCCTGCAAGGATCAGCGCGGTGGCCCCAATGGCCCCGGAGCACACAATCCAAAGTGTTATTAACAGCAGATGATATTTAATGGTACTTCGCTTTAGCCGGATCATTACAGGTTCTTTGGTTACGGTATAAATTTACAATTTTATGAGCTATTTTTGGGCGTTTAAGAACGGTTAAAGTGCATAACGCTATTCAACCGGCAGATCGCAAAGCATTAAAATATTGTATTGACCCATGTATACATACGAGTCCAGCAGATCCTTATTCGAACGTGCGCAGCACAGCATTCCCGGTGGTGTAAATTCTCCCGTACGGGCCTTTAAAAGTGTGGGTGGTACCCCGGTGTTTTTTGAAAAAGCAAAGGGGGCCTATCTCTATGATGTGGCCGCACAGCGCTATATCGACTATATTGCTTCCTGGGGCCCCATGATCCTGGGGCATGGCTACGAACCGGTAACCAGGGCCATTCAGCAACAGGTGGAGAAAGCGACTTCTTTTGGTGCCCCTACGGAAATTGAAGTGGAGATGGCGGAGCTGATCAAATCCATGGTGCCCAATGTAGACCTGATCCGTATGGTGAACAGCGGTACCGAGGCCTGTATGAGCGCACTGCGGGTGGCCCGGGGCTATACCGGCCGGAATAAGTTTATCAAGTTTGAAGGCTGTTATCACGGCCATGCCGATCCCTTCCTGGTAAAGGCAGGCAGCGGGGTAGCTACGTTTAATATTCAAACCGTTCCGGGCATTACTGCCGGTGCGGCTAACGACACGCTCACCTGTGCCTATAATGATCTGGCAGCTGTTGAGCAACTGGTTAACAGGCACAAGGGTGAAATTGCTGCCATTATTGTAGAACCGGTGGCCGGTAATATGGGGTGTATCCTTCCCGGGCCCGGATTCCTGGAGGGGCTGCGCCGTATCTGCGATGAAGAACAGATCATACTGATCTTTGATGAGGTGATGAACGGTTTTCGCCTGGCATTGGGTGGGGCACAGGAACGTTTGGGTATTGATGCAGACCTGGTAACCTATGGTAAGGTGATCGGGGCCGGAATGCCGGTGGGGGCTTTTGGCGGTAAAAAGCATATTATGGAAGTGGTGGCTCCCCTGGGTGGTGTATACCAGGCGGGCACCCTGAGCGGTAACCCGGTGGCAATGACGGCAGGGCTTACCCTGTTGACGGCGCTGAAGGAAAATCCGCAATTGCTGACCGAGGTCGACGAAAAAACCACGTACCTGAAAAACGGGCTGGAACAGGTGTTTAAGGCCTGGGGTCAACCCTATGTGATCAACCAGCTGGGCAGCATGATCAGCGTTCATTTCTCCGGTGAGCCGGTGGTAAATTTTGCTACAGCAGCGGCATCGGATATTGCACGGTTTAACCGGTTCTTCCACGCCTTGCTAAAGCGTGGTATTTACCTGCCACCTTCTGCTTTTGAAAGCTGGTTCCTGAACAACGCATTAACAACGGAGGATCTGGATCAGACCATAAAGGCGGTAAAGGAAAGCCTGGAGGAGCCGGACCTTTAAGGTATAAAAATGCTTCCTGGTGCCTGTTCCGGGTTTTCAGGCGGAACAAGGGTGACCGGTGCGCCCCTGGCATTGGTCTAAGTCCGCTCCGTCACAAAGCCCCACCACACGCTCCGGCTATAATACAATATTATTTTTTGGACCGATCGGTTCCGGAAGCCCGGTTTCATCGAGCATATCCCGCATGTCTATTTCAATAGTGCGGCTGATCTGCGTTATGGGGATATCGTTGGCGCTGCCTTCAAACGGGTTTACGGCGCTTTCTCCAATGGTGTCCAGTATGTGAAAGGCCCAGGTTACCACCGCAGAAAAGGGAATGTTAAACCAGATGGTATAACCTTCTAAAAAAGTGCCGTCGCCCAGTTTGCTGTATTCTTTTAAAAGACCAAAGGGCAACAGCACAATAAAAATAAAAAGCAGGTAAGTGGTTACAGAAGCAAAATTGCGGGGGTAAGGAAAATTTTTGATCCGTTCTGCCTTTCCCTGACCGTCGGTAAACTTCATGATCCCGTTCTGGAGCTCGCGCCACTCGAAATCGTCGATGTTGCCGTTTTCCTTCAGTGCCGCCAGCGTTTCGGATTGCAGGGCGATGAGCTGCGTTGCGCGGTTCTTTTTTGAAAGGATGTACTGCAACTCGTCTTCCTGCAGATATTTCTGAAGCTCCTTTTCCAGGCTGCTCTCCCGTTCCGGTATGGTATACCGGCCATTCAGAAAGTCCTGGTTGCTGTGCCGCTGCATGTTCTCCCAGCTACGCGGTTCCCGAAGCTGAAAGCGCAGGGCCGTTAGCCAGGCGAAATGACGATAAAACATTTTTTTTACCACTTCCGCCTGTTTACCACCTGAGGTATCCCGTAGCGTATAGGCAAAGCTCCGGCTGTCGTTAATGATACCTCCGTAGATCTGCCGGGCTTCCCAGATGCGGCCATAACTGGCGTTATTCTTAAAGCCTACAATAAAGGCCAGAGCCGTGCCTAAAATGGCGATGGGTTGCCAGGGCAGGGCAATAAAGGAAAGCCCCAGTTGAAACAAAACGGTTGGAACGGCGGCAATCAACAACAGCCAGAGGGTATCTTTTAAGGACCACCTGAAAAACTCGTAAGGGGTATAACGTTTGCCGGTGTGCATATGCGGATATAAGTTTTAACGTTCGGCGGTGCGGGCCCTGTTATTATACGGGTTCAACTGCTGCCGTCTTATCCCGCACTGATATGGAGTCTGGAAAGCCGGGCAATATCCTTTACTTCAACTACGGACGTTGGGTTACCCTGAAGCACTACATTGATCATGGCCCTGCCCACTTCTTCAAGGGTTAAAAAATAAGTGTGATTGAATGCCCGGAATAGTGGGAACAGCAGGAGGATTACCCTGTAAATGCTTTTTACATTCCGCGCTCCTTTTGTAGGTTTCATAACTGCGGGTCTGAAGTTATACACTGCTTTAAAAGGTAACTTCAGCAGGCCGTTTTCTGTTTTCCCCTTTACCCTGGCCCACATCTGCCTGCCCTGTTCCGTGCTGTCGGTTCCGGCGCCGGATACATAGCAGAACGTCATTTGAGGATTCAGGTCCGCCAATGTGCGCGCAAAATTTAAAGTAAGGGTATAAGTAACCGCATAGTAATCCGGTTCCTTCATGCCGACCGATGAAACGCCCAGGCAAAAATAGCAGGCGTCATAACCTTTAACACGGTCTGCAATGGAGCCGATGTCATTGAAATTGCTGTGCAGGAGCTCCTCGATCTTGGGGTGGGAATAGCCGCTTGGTTTCCGGTTGATGAGCAGGATCTTTTCTACCGACGGGTTCACCATGCATTCCTGCAATACGCCTTCTCCCACCATTCCGGTGGCGCCGGTTATAATTACCTTTAAGTGCATCTTTGTCTTTTTATAAGGCAGGACAGAACAACAACACGTTTTAAACCCCTTTTGATATAGCCTCCTGCTATTGTAAAAATAAAACATCCCTGCGGCTGTTTTACATTTTTCTCAAAAAATACCGGGTATCCATTTGTACGATATGCGGCTAAAAAAGCAAGCTGTTGAATAAAAAGCGGGTTTATCGCTGTATACCCCGGGGCTTGTTTACACCCACGCTTGCCTTTACATCTTTTTCCGGGTGTTCAATAAGGGATGCAATATAGGTTGCCACGGCTTTCCGGGCTACTTCAGCGCCGGTGAAGGGCTCGCCTTTTTGAGTGGTTTCGTAGCCCGTTTCATCTTTGTCGGTCAGCCAGGATGGGCGTACCACGGTATAATCCAGCCGAGACGTTTCAATTACATCGGCAGCCTGCCGGTACCGGACCAGGTCTGCCCCGATCATGTTCGTGTTCCATTTGCCAAAGGCGCCGGGGATCTTCTTATAAATACCCGTACTTGCAACAAAGATCAGGAGTCAGACATCGTTTTTTTGCATGGCAGAACGAATGAAACTTTTTGCTGATTTACACCATGCCGGCGCAATAAACCCCGGCAATTGTCGTTAAATGCTCCTGATGGGTATGTGTTCGTTTGTTATTTTTACGGCAGACAAAATATACCATCATTAAAACCTCATAGAATGTCATTTCAGGCATATATCGACAATATCAAAAAGAAGACCGGAAAAGGTCCGGAAGATTTTAAGAAGCTGGCAGAAAAGAAGGGATTTGTAAAGGACGGGCAAATCGTTGCCGGGGTAAAAGCAACGGCGGTCACCAATTGGCTCAAAGAGGAATTTGAACTGGGGCACGGACATGCTATGGCTATATATGCAACGTTCAAAGGGAAGACCGCCTGATCAAAAGGCTGGCGGCATCAATGACGGATGCTTTTACCACACAAAACGTTCTTATTTTTATTCAGAAGCAAGGAATCGGTTTTAATCATGCAGCAATTAATCCAGGCGATCAGGTCGCTTGTTCCGCTGAGTTCAAAAGAGGAGCAGGTTATTGGTCAGTTTTTTACCCGTAAAAATTACAAAAAGGGATCGTTCTTTTTATCGGAAGGTGCCATCTGTAAATACGCGGGTTTTGTCAATAGGGGCCTGATGCGTTTTTATATTAATGTGGATGGGGAGGAAAAGACCTACGGTTTTTTGCAGGAGCACCAATTTATAAGCAACTACGGCAGCTTTGTTCCCCGGGTACCATCACAGCAGGTGATACAGGCACTGGAAGATAGCGAACTTTATGTTATCACCCATGCTGATCTGCAAAAACTGTATCAGGAATTAAAATACGGTGAACGGATGGGCCGGATCATTATTGAGCAGGTATTCATCCAGGCGCTGGCAGACCTTAACTCTTTTTACACCGATACCCCGGAAGCCCGGTACCGGAAATTCATTACGGAACATCCGGACCTGGGTCAGCGGGTATCCCAATACCATATAGCCTCCTTTGTAGGCGTAAAGCCTCAGTCTCTCAGCCGTATTCGCAAAAGAATCCTTCAGGGAGCTAAAGAGTCCTGAAGCAGGGTGCAAATCATTTATTAACCCAGGTGCATCAATTGCCGGTATACCTGTCTGAATTTTGTTGTCGAAACAAATAAAAAAATATGACAACAAAAATTGTATTGGCTGTTTGCCTGCTTACCGGTCTGGGTTTATTATTTATCGGGGCCCGCTTTTTGCTGGATCCTGAAGTTGCAATGCGTGCCTACGGCATCAACGTTGATACAGGAGGCGAGCTTTCTTTTCACCGGATCAAAGGCATCCGGGACCTCTTTTCCGGTCTGCTGGTTGTATTGCTTGTTTGCACCGGTCAGCGCCGCGCGTTGGGGATCAGTCTGCTGGCCGCAACGGTGGTGCCTTTGGGCGATCTGCTGATCGTATGGAACAAAAGCGATCAGTTACAGCTGCTGATTCCGCATCTCATTGCGGTGCTCGTTTGCATAATCATCGGCCCATTATTGCTTGTACGCAAAAAGAAGGTACCCGTTGCAGTACGGGACCCGGCGCAGATCATTCGTTCTGCCGCCAGTTATGCAGAAACGGTTACAGAAGCCATAATTTATCCGGGAGATAAAACACCCTGGCATTATCACACGTTGTTTGCAGAAACGTTTGAATTACTGGAAGGAGGCCTTCAGGTTGGCAGGAGCGGTAATTATTATCAATTGAAAAAGGGAGACCGCATTACGATCCGCGCCCGTGAGCAACATTCATTTTATAATAACACGGGCGAGAGTTGCCGGGTAAGAACGGTTATACAGCCCGGAAGCCTTCGGTTTGAACAGGCCGGGCAGATCCTGAACGGACTGGCCAATGATGGTTTGGCAAATAAAAGAGGTATTCCTAAAAGGTTAACCGACCTGGCGTTGTTTTTATACCTGAACGATTCCAAACTGGTGGGCATGGCTAAAATGGCTGCACCATTGTTTGCTTTTCTCGTATGGCGGGGCAGGAAATGCGGCCGGCTAAATACACTGATCGGGCGCTACTGTTTTTCTTCGCCTGTCTGATAGGCGGAAGTGCAAGATGCAAACATGGCTTAAAATTTGTAATCTATTAAGGGTAATCGATCCTTTCATGTAAAAACCAAGCACTATGGGATTTGATCAATACCATGAGCCACCTCAGGAGCTCTCACAACCGGTACGCACTTTTGCACGTATGATACAATCGCTGATCGAAGAAGCGGAAGCCATCGACTGGTATGAGCAACGCATCCACGTTGAAAAAGACCGGGAAGCCAAAAAAATAATGCAGCATGCACAACAGGAAGAGTTCATCCACTTTGCTATGGACCTGGAGTTCCTGTTACGTAAAAAGAAAAATTGGCGCCTTGTTGTAAAGAACATATTATTCAAGGAAGGAGATATTATAGAGAATGCAGAAAAGGCCGAAGACAAGGCGGAAGGCGCTTAGCCTGTAACCGTAACTCCGGAAATATTTATCGGTTTATTCAGCCGCTCCCGGTTGCTGAGAGTTATCCTGTTGGTGTAAGGGAACGATCTGCGGTGCCGGGCTGTATGGGTGCACCCGGGCAAACGAGCGCTTCACTGAGCCGGCTGTTCCGGACAAGTCCATGCGGGGGACACAATAAGTTTATAAAATTGCCGTAATCCTTAATGGCTTATAAATAATAACGGCTGCTAATGTAAAAAGGAGCCTTTTACAATCATCAACTACCGCTGCTTTATAGCGCGGTAAGCTGCGAATTATCTTTCTGTTAACAGCATCGCATCGCAAAGCATTTGCCTACTTTAGATGTATGAATACATCAGCCTTTGCAACAGAATTACAGGAACACACCAGCGGTATCGTTTTTATAAGTGAATCGGAATATCCCTTTGAAGCGCAGCAACTGGGTGTGCTGCCACCGGATACGATCGCTGCTAAGGTAGCAGCTTTATCCGGTGCGCAACCTGCACAGGTAAAAATACTTACCGCAGAACAATTTTTTTCCAAAATTGAACGCAACGCAGATCCGGGCGATGCGCCCGTTACGGCAAACGCAAAAAAGATAAAAGCACTTTATGCGTTTTTAAATACCCAACTGGATCGTTTGCAGGTATATCGCGTAGAAGCCGGGGTACAGGTACCTGTTTATATCCTGGGTATATTGCCGGACCAGACCATCGCCGGCGTAAAGACCGTTTCCATAGAATCGTAAACCCGCAGTTATGAAAAAAATAAACGCCTTCTTAACGCTACTGCTCCTGGTAGCCCTCTACAGTTGTTCCAAGTATCCGCCCATAGAACCACCCGTTGTAAAAGACAGCAGTTACCTGGTTACGGAAAGTTTTGAATCCGGCAGAAAAGCGGCCTATGCCCTGGCCGATGTGGAATTGAAAACGGGCAGCTGGTCTTTTAATGATGCCCTCATCGGAAATACGGCTGCCGATACAAAAGACAGCTCCTGGTCGATACGGCTGCGGGGCGGAAGTATCACCACCAATTTTAAAATCGATGGTCTTCAAAAAGTATATGTACTGTCGGCTACCTATGGGTCCGATGGGCCGTCCACCTGGAATTTTCAGACCAGTACCGATGGACAGAACTTTACCAGTATCGGCAGCCCGGTTACCGTAAACAGTAAGGTCTTCCGGCTGGACAGCTTCCTCCTTACCGGTACGCAGCCGGTACAGGTGCGCATCATTAAGACCGGTACCACCCGGGTAAACATCGACAATATTATTTTTTCCGGGGCCTCAGATAACCCGGGATTTAAAAACCCTGCGGACACGGTACCGGGAGGCGGCGACACCACGGTTCCCGCAGCAGGACGCTATGTTATAGCCGGGCCCGATGCTCCGCCGCTTTCGGGTGATAACTCCAATCTTTTATTCGGAAATCCTTCCGGTGCAGATTCCGTGCTTACGATGGCTGATAACTACCTTATTAACCAGCATTATTATATTGAATCGTACTCCAGCTCAAGGGCAACGCCAAACTGGGTGGCCTGGCATATTGATGCCGGCAATATTACCGGCGCGGCAGACCGCCAGGATAATTTTGCAGCCTGGGCGGGCCTGTACAGCGGATGGTATAAGGTGCAATCCAGCTCATATATGGGCTCTGGTTACGACCGTGGACATAACTGTCCGAGTGCCGACCGAACCAGCAGCGTGGAGGCAAATGCTGCCACATTCCTCATGACCAATATGATTCCGCAAACGCCGCAGAACAACCAACAGACCTGGAACAACCTGGAGCAATACATCCGCACACAGGTTACCGGGGGTAAGGAGGCCTATGTGATCATGGGAAGCTATGGCAATGCTGCAACCATTGATAACGGTAAAATTACGGTGCCCACCAATGTATGGAAGGTAGTTGTGTTTATAGATAACGGGGATAATGATCTTGACCGGGTAACTGCCGGTACACGGGTGCTGGCGGTGAATACGCCTAATACCAATACCGTAAACGCAGACTGGAAACAATACATAACCACTGTGCGCGACATTGAAACGGCAACCGGGTACAACCTGCTCTCCAAACTGGGTACAGCCATCCAGGATGCCGTAGAAACAAAGAAGGACCCCGGATAACACAATTGCTTGAACTGACTTTAAACCCGCTCTTTACAGGGCGGGTTTTTTGAGAACCCTATTGCGGCCGGTTTTTAAAAACAATACCCGTTTGTCTGCTAAAAAGAAGATATTTGCCGGTGATATTGCATCTGAAAAAACAAAACGCTTATGGTCCCGTTCTTTAAGAAATACTGGATTAATATTTTGGCGGCTTCCGTTTTGTTATTGGTATTGTTTTGTCTTTCTGATGAACAAGACCGTTATCTGCGCCTGGATTTCAGGGCCCTGAGAGACCGGTCCCGGACAGTCTTTTTATGGATCAATATTGCAGGAGGATTGCTCGTTTTTTTACTGGGTATACCGAGGGATCATAAGCGTAAAAAAATCCTTAATTGGGGCTTCAGGTGTGTACTGGGGGCACTCTTCTCCTTACTATCGTTTCGAGACGCAGTCGTATCTGCTACGCTGTTTGTGAACCGTTCCTCAAACCGGGGTACGGTGGAAAAAGCCTACGTTGTGGTGCATACCTATCCCGGTTCAAAATGGCCCCTGCTCCTGAAAGACAGCAGTCTGAATAAGAACTTTTCTACAAAGCAACTCAAAAACGGAAATGCGCATATTAAAGAGGACGATACGCTTATCATTGTTTTTTCAAAAGGGCTGTTTAATGTTGATTTTGACCCCCGGATCAAAGAGGTAAGGAAGGCGATGATCGGTCCTGTATCTCAGGCTGGCAGGGATGTTGAACAGGGGCTTTAATAGCTGCCTATCTGTTTTATCCGTTCCGGGGCGGAATATTTGCTGTAAATTTATCCTTCTACACTGATATGCTATGTATATAAGATCGCTGTTATTTACAACTTATACGCTTTTAATAGCCGGTTGTTTCTCCTGTGCATCGCGCAAACCGCTTACTGCCACAACACAACCGGTTCAACAGACTGCTCCGGTGCCGCAGGTGTCCAGGGAATTCAGGGCCGCCTGGGTGGCCACGGTGGCCAATATCAGCTGGCCCTCCAAACCGGGGTTGCCGGTGGAGCAGCAGCAAAAAGAGGCGATTGCATTACTGGATTTTTTGCAGAGCCATAACTTTAATGCCGTTATTTTCCAGGTGCGGCCACAGGCAGATGCGTTGTATAAAAGTGCGCTGGAGCCCTGGTCGTATTTTCTTACCGGCATACAGGGTAGGGCACCCGAGCCTTTTTACGATCCACTGCAGTTCTGGATCGATGCTGCACATGCAAGGGGGCTGGAGCTGCATGTTTGGCTTAACCCCTACCGGGCCCATCATGTTTCCGGCGGCCCCGTATCAGAACACTCGCTGGTAAAAACACGGCCGGAACTGGTGGTGCCGCTTAAAGAGGGATACTGGTGGTTTGATCCCTCATTGAAAGCAACGCAGGATCATGGAGTAAATGTGGTAATGGATATTGTAAAGCGCTATGACATCGATGGGGTTCATTTCGATGATTATTTTTATCCCTATCCTTCCTATAACGGAAACGCGGATTTTCCGGATAGTCTTAGCTGGGCACAATATCAGAAGGGAGGCGGCAGCTTGTCCCGGAGTGATTGGCGGCGGCAAAGCGTCAATACCTTTATACAGCGGCTGTATACTGAAATAAAAAAGGAAAAGAAATATGTTAAGTTCGGCATCAGCCCGTTTGGTATCTGGCGCCCGGGTTACCCGGAGTCGGTATCCGGTTTTGATCAGTATAATGAACTGTATGCAGATGCCCGCTTGTGGCTGAATAAAGGCTGGGTCGATTATTTTTCACCGCAACTCTACTGGCCTGTCAGCCGGTTGGGGCAAAGCTACCCGGTATTGCTGGGCTGGTGGACCCGTGAAAATACGCAACAGCGCCACGTATGGCCCGGCATCAGTGTAGGCCGGGATACCAGTACCGCGAATGTGACCGAGGTCATTAACCAGATCATGATCGACCGGGGGATGCAGCCCAACAGCAGCGGCGTGGTGCATTGGAGCATTGCTTCCCTTACCAGGAACCCCCGCCTGGCAACGGCGCTGGTTGATGGTCCGTATAAGAAGCCGGCATTAGTACCCGCCAGTCCCTGGCTGGATGCGGACGCGCCGCAGGCACCCCGGGTATCGCTTACGCAACAGGCAAATGCGGTAAGGGTAAGCTGGTCGCATACCAATGGCAACGATGTATTCCGCTGGGTGGTTTATTATCAGTATGGTCATACCTGGGCATATATGATCCTCAATCAGCCGGATCATTCCCTGGAATTAAATATGCAGGAAGGGCCGCACACACTTCAACGCGTAGCGGTAAGTGCTGTTGACCGTACGGGCAATGAAAGTATGGCAACCGAAGCGTTACTGAATAAAGTAACCATCCTGCCGCGCAGCAGCTGGCAGGCAGCTCCCGCAAGGCCCTATAAACAACATACGCCGCTGCGCATCACAGTGCATCACGAGGGGGGTAAAATACTTTCGGATACTGCCAGTGGTGCCACCCGCTTAAAGAATATACAAACCTGGTGTATGGGGCCCGACCGCAAGTGGACGGATATCCCCTATCATTATCTGATAGCGCCGGATGGTACCGTGTATGAGGGGCGTAACCCGCTTACGGTTGGGGAAACCAATACCGAATATGACCCAACCGGGCATTTGCTCATTTGTTTTTTGGGCAATTATGAGCAGCAGGCATTTACACCCCATTTGCAGGATGTACTTACCCGGCTTATTGCACAGCTTTGTATACAGTACCATGTGTCGCCCGAAACCATTTCCACCCACCGGGATCACAGCAAAATGACCACCTGCCCCGGTAAGAACATTTATCCATTTTTTCAGAACGGTGCTATAAAGAACAGGGTAAAGGAACTGCTGAAAACGCAGCAGGGCGCGGCTGCCGGAAATGAATAACTTCAGGAAGCGGCCTTGCCTCCGGTGTGTTGCTTTTTATACTCAGAAGGGGTCAGTTTAAAAAACTCCTTAAAGCACTCCCGGAAATACTTCAGATCATTAAAACCCACTTCATAGGCGATCTGGGCGATGGTCATTTGCGATTGTACCATTAACACGCCCGCCTTTTTCAACCGGATCGTTCTGATGAACGTGGTAATGTTTTGACCGGTCAGCGCTTTTAGCTTGGTATATAAGACGGTGCGGCTCATGTACATCTGGGCGATGAACATGTTTGCATTAAAATCCGCGTTATCAATGTTCTGTTCCACCACTTCAATGGCCTTTCCCAAAAATACCTCATCCGGTGAGGTCAGGGTAAGTTGTTTCGGTTCTAAAATAGTATCCTTCTTAAACTTAAGGATGAGGTTTGCCCGGGTCTTTAGAACATTATCTATCCTCAGTTTCAGGATGGTTGCATCAAATGGTTTGGTAATATAGGCATCTGCACCAATATGATAGCCTTTTTGCTGGTGGGTAGGCGAGGTTTTGGCTGTAAGGAGGATCACGGAAATATGGCTGGTAACCAGGTTGGTTTTAATTTGCCGGCACAATTCAAACCCGTCCATCACCGGCATTTGCACGTCGCTGATGATGAGGTCAACCGGCTTTTGCTGTGCCAGGGTAATGGCTTCTGCCCCGTTCCCGGCCCGGAGGATATTATAGCTGCCGGTAAATAGCTGCCGGATAAAATGCAATACATCGGGGTTGTCTTCCACGATCAGTAAGGTGGGCTGCCCATTCTCCTCACCGTTGCCGGCCGGTTCATCTGTTTCTTCAACAGGCGGCGGCGCTGCAGGCAGGTCCTTGTTAAGGTATAAAGGTACTTCTGCCAGGTGCGTTTCACCGGTGCGCTCGGTTTCAGAAAGATGGGTGCTTCCGGACCGGAGCAGAACGGTAAAACGGGTTCCTTCATTTTCTGAGCTTTTCACCTGTATGACCCCTTTGTGAAGCTCTACCAGTTTTTTTACCAGGGATAACCCGATCCCCGATCCCAGGCTTTTGCTTTTGTGTTCCAGCTGGTAAAACGGATCAAAGATGCGACCGGCCTGTTCGTCTGAAAGCAGGGCGCCGGAATTGATAATGGAAATGCTTATCCCATCAAAAGGGGCGGCATCGATGCCTGCAGCTATCGGTGATACCGTTACGGTTATTTCACCGTCCTCCTCCGTAAATTTAAACGCATTGGACAAAAGATTAAACAGGACCTTCCTCAGCTGTACCCTGTCAAACCAAACCGGCAGCGGCTCCGCGTTGCCGGCAAACCGGTACCGGATCCTTCGTTTACCGGCCAGTTCATCAAAGGACTCTTTGATGTCCTCCACAAAAGGAACAATATCGTCCTGCACGGCACGCAGGGAAAGCGCGTCCGATTCTATTTTGGCAAAGTCCAGCACTTCATTAACCAGTTGCAGCAACATCCCGGCGTTCCGGTACATCATATCATGTTGCTGCCGGATATAAGGATCGCCCATGTTTTTATCGATCATTTCCTTTAAAGGACCTGCGATCAGTGTAAGCGGTGTCCGAAAATCGTGCGATACCTCCGTAAACAGGTTTAGCTTTAGCTGGTTGATCTCTTTTATCCGCTCTTTCTCCCGCCGTTCTTTTGTTCGTAACAGGATCAGTTTCCGGATGTATAAAAATATGCCGGTGCAGAGGGCAACGTAAAGAGTGTAAGCCCACCAGGTGCGCCAGGGCGCAGGCAGTATGCGGATCTTTATAAGATCGCCCTGTTCATTCCATACACCGTCACCGTTGGAGCCCTTTACTTTAAAGATATAATTACCTGCGGGGATATTGGTGTAAACGGCCTTACGCTGGTTGCCCACATAAACCCAGTCCTTATCAATGCCTTCCAGCTTATAGGCAAATTCACTTTTCTCCGGGTACATATAACTGAGCGCGGTAAAATCGAGGCTGAAATTGTTTTCATTGTGCTGCAGCTTTATTTGCCGCATGGCGTCGTTGATACGGGCATAGGGCATGTTATTTACCTCGATGCCGGTAATATCAATATTGGGTACAAAACCGTTCTTTTGAAGGTCTTTTGGGTTGAAGTAGGTGAGGCCGTTGGTACCGCCAAAAAACAGCTCCCCGCTGCGGGTCTTTAAAAAGGAGCCGTAATTGAACTCATTCCCCTGGAGCCCGTCTGCCTGGTCGTAGTTCTTGATCTTGTTAGAAGCGGTTTCCAGCCGGCTTATACCATTGTTGGTGCTGATCCAGATATTGCCCCCCTCGTCTGCCAGGATGCCGTATACGATATCATTGGGCAGTCCTTCCCTGGCTCCGTAAGCGGTGGTTTTATTTTTCTCCGGATCATAGCGGTACATGCCGTCGCCTTCTGTACCGATCCAGTAGTTGTTAAAGGGATCAATAAAAATACAGTTCACATTTAAGGCGCCCTCTTTGATCATGATTTTGTTTTGCGCTTTTGTGTTGATGTTCACTGTTTCCAGCCCGGTATTGCCGCCTACCAGCAGCAGGTCCGGGTTCTCTGTTTGCGCAATGCTCATGACCGTTTTGATCTCATGATCTACTTTCGACAATTGCTTTGTATGCACATCATAAAAGATCAATCCGCCTGTGAGGGTCCCGATCCAGATATTTCCCTTGTTGTCTTCATGCAGTGTCAGCACCTTGTACCCTCTTAACGGTACCGGGCTTCCTGCAGGGAAGTCGATCTGCGTAATGCTTTGCGGCCGGGCAGGGTTAAAATAGTTTAATCCCCCATCGTGCATGCCTACCCACACGGTTCCGTCCCGGCCTGTAACCACCCCTTTTACATTGTTTGCACTCAGGCTGTTTTTATTGCCGGGTTCGTTTTTATAATACGTAAACCGGCCGGTTTTCCTGTTGAAAAAGTTAAGCCCTCCGCCTTCCGTACCCAGCCATAAATTTCCGGCGGGGTCTTCGGCAATACCGCTTACCACGCGGTAGTTCAATTTATTGCTGGTAGTACCAAAGGCGATGTTTTTAAATGCCTGGTCATCTTTGTTATAGTAATTGAGGCCGTCGGCCCAGGTCCCGATCCATATATCTCCGCGGGAGTCCCGGATGATTTTGTAAATGGAGTTCTGGCTCAGGCTGGTGGCATTGTTTTCATCATGCACAATGTGCTGGAGGGCAGCGTGCCCGGCAGTTAACAGGTACAGACCGGAGTAGCTCCCGATCCATAAATTTCCGGAAAGGTCCTCACAAATGCTGCGCACAGCAGTGGGTACCGCTACCTGGTTGTTAAATTCAAAATCGGCAAACCGCTGCGTTTGCGGATCGTATACCGCAAGGCCCTGTTCATAGCCCAGCCACAGGGTGTTTTTGCGGTCGGTAAACAGCGTAGGAAGGTCATTTAAATGCGTGGTATTGCTGCTTTTCTTAGGATAGTCGATGTGTTTAAAGGTTTTTGTGGCTGGGTGATACACATCAATATACCGGGTATTGCAGATCCATATATCGCCGTCCCGGGCCTTCATAAAAAAGCGGATCTGGTCATCGCTCAGCGAGCGGGAAGCATCGCCTGTTTTTTTGATCCGCTCTACCTTGCCGGTTTTAATATGTATCTGCAGGATGCCGTTATCCGTTGCCGCCCATAAAAGCTCGCTGCTGATCTGCTCCATGCCCCGGATGGTGTTATCCGTAACCGTTCTGTTATCGCTTTGGGTATACGCCGTAAAATTATCGGTTTCGGGGTTGTACCTGTTGATCCCGCTTTGGGTGCCGATCCACAGGTTGCCGTGGCTATCTTCTAAAATAGAGTGAATATTATTGTTGCTGAGGCTTGCAGGGTCTCCGGCCTTATGCCGGTATACAATAAACCGGTACCCGTCAAATTTATTGAGCCCGTCCCGCGTGCCAAACCACAGGTAGCCTTTTTTGTCCTGTAAAATGGCCATTACCGATCGTTGCGACAAGCCGTTGGCCGAAGTGAAGTGTTTGAATTTAAGATCTCCTGCTATACCATCCGGCCCCTGGGCTTTTGCAAATGGCCTTCCCAAAAAAAAGCAAAGAATAAACAGCAGACAATAGCACCGCATCAGCTTACACATTAAGGGCGAATTTAGTAAAAAGTAATGCATATCGCAACCCCCGGGCCCGCTGATAGTGGTATGGTAAGGTTACCAGTCATCCGTACGGAATGAAGAAGCCGGCAGCCCGGCTGTATTGAACAGGCAGCCCTCCAGGTAATTTTCCCACCCGTACCGTACGGCTACAGGCTGGGGCACCGCATCGCTGTATACCGTAAGTACGCCTCTTTCAATGGTCGCTTTTGCGGGATAAAACTTTTTATCGGCGCCCGCTATCGTAAAATGGTTCAGTGCGTTGCCAAAACTGACAACACCTCCGGCAGCATAATCGAAGTTGAGCTGTAGCTTGTTTTGAACGGGTTTCATAGAACGGTATACCGGCCCGCAGAACTGTATGCCTTTGATGCCGTACGTTTTTGCCAGCGCCCAGTAAACCAGGCGTTGCGCCACTTCCTTTTTATGGGCGGGATGGATGCAATGCTCTTCGCCTATATCCAGCGTTACGGCCATACCGGTATTGGAAGTACTTAACATTGTTTGTAATTGGGCTTCGCGCAGGTAGGCTGAATTTATTTCGGGACTGTATTCAAAAGGGGCGATCTGAGTAAAATAGAACGGGAAATCGCCCAGCTCCCAGTCCTTACGCCAGCTGCGGATCATTGCAGAGAACCGGTCTTTATATTGCTGATGATTGACCCTGTTGGATTCTCCCTGGTACCAGACCACTCCTTTTATACCAAAGGGGATCAGCGGGTGGATCATGGCGTTGAACAGCACCGATGGATCGTTCTTATCCGGTACAACGCTGTCCTTTTTGCTGCTGAACGTGAACCCCGTTTCCGCAAGTACTTCCTTTTTTGTCCAGGCTTCCACACGGGTTCCTCCCACGCTGCTGCAGATAATGCCAACGGGCACGTTTAATAGCTTCTGAAGCTGCTGACCGTATAAATAAGCTACGGCGCTGAAATGCGCAACCGTTTCGGGGGCAGCAGCCTGCCAGGATCCTTCACAGGTGGACGCGGGTTCTTTTTCCCGGTGCGGCTTTACAGAATAAAGCCGCAGCTGTGTATTGGAGCTGTTTAAGATAAGCGCATTGCTTTCCATAACCGGCTGACCCTGAAATCCGCTTACCGGCATTTCCATATTGGACTGACCGGAGCATAACCATACCTCACCCAGCAGCACATCTTTAAGGGTTATGGTACGGGAGCCGCTTATGGTAAGCGTATAGGGTCCACCGGCATTGCCTGTTTTTATAAGCAACTTCCAGGTGCCGTCGTTTCCGGTTACCGTGGTGGCAGCAATGCCCCAGGATGTTTTTACCCGTACCCGGGTGCCCGGCCGGTCATGGCCCCACACCGCAACGTTTGAGCGCTGCTGAAGCACCATATGATCTTTAAAGAGGGAGGCAACAGCTGTTTGCGCGCCGGCAACGGGTGCCGCCAGCAGCAATGTCAGGATCAGGTAGAATCGGAGGCGCATACGTTTTATTTTTTTATTTTTTGGCGGATCGCAGGCAGGCGGGCTTACTGCCCTTTTTCTTTCAGCCGGGTAAGGGCTTCTATATAATAATAATCGGCATAGTTCAGCGGTACGTCTATTTCATTTCCATGGGGAATACTGCCTACGCTGTGCATCAGTATAAAATTGCCGTTTGTACCTGGTTTTGCCGTATAGACATCGCCGGACAATGTGTTCAGGATCTGCGCAGCGTTCTTAAGATATTTTCCGTTGGTATAATTGTTCAGCTCTGCCAGTGCCGATGCGATAATGGCCCCGGCCGAAGCATCTCTTTGCTCATTGGGGATATTGGGCGCATTAAAATCCCAGTAGGGTACCCCGTCTTTCGGGTAATTGGGATGATTCAGGATAAAGTGAGCGATCTTTTCAGCAAAGTCCAGGTATTTTTTATCCTTGGTGTACCGGTAGCACATCGTGTATGCATACAGCCCCCAGGCCTGTCCCCGCGCCCAGGCACTTTCATTTGCAAAGCCCTGCGCCGTAACCCGGGCGGCTATTTCCCCCGTTTCCGGATTGTAATCCACCACATGGTAGGAACTTCCGTCCGGCCGGAAATGATTCCGCATTGTGGTATTGGCGTGGGTAATGGCAATGGACCTGTATTTAGGATCCCCGGTTATCCGGGAGGCTTCAAAAAGCAGCTCCAGGTTCATGAGGTTATCAATGATCACCGGAAATTTCCAGCCCCTTTCCCGTTGCCAGCCGCTGGTAACATCCCAGCTTTGGATGCAGCCCACATTCCTGTTAAAACGGGTAATTAACGAATTGGATGCATCAATAAGCACCTGCCTGTACCGCTCGTCCCCCGTGATCCTGTAGGCTTTGCCAAAAGAATTATTAAAAATAAAGCCGAGATCGTGATCATTCGTCAGGTTTTTATGTGCCTCAAATATCTTTTGTGCAGCGATGGCCGCCTGTTTCCATTTTTCGTCCTGCGTTCTTTCAAAAAGCATCCAGCAGGTTCCGGGCCAAAAACCTTCCGTCCAGTCATAAGGCGTTTCAATCCAGCGAAGCGAATCGTTTTTTATGCTCCTCGGGATCCTGCCTGCTTCCATAGCCGTCTCGCGCAGTACGGTCAGTTGCGCTTCTGCTTTTTGCAGCCTCCGTTCGTTTTCTGTTGTGGTCTTGCAGCTAAAAATGCCAAAAGCAAAAAGAAGAAGGGATGTTTTAATCAGATTCATTATCGTTTTAATTTTTTAGATATGTATACCCGGGGCACCGGGCTACCGGCTGTTGCTATTTATATATGAAAGGATCGGTTGCCGCTATCCGGTTTTCCCGGAAGAGGGTAAACGCGTGTACTGTTTATGGCAGAAAACCGCCCATGCTGATGGAGGTCTGGTTTCATCGTTGATCTTTAAGCATGCAAAGTAGTGTATTTGCCTGCGGAAGAGGGAGGGTTAAATGCCTAAATGAACGGTGTAAAATGACGGTTTCTGTGCCCGGGAGGTCATATTGCCGCTTTTATGCCGCTGATTACCGGCTAAAATGAAAAAACCCCCGCATTTCAGACAATTACCCCCTTTTCACTGGAAGCGCTCCGTTCTATATTTGTTGCCGGCCCATCCGTCCGGAAATATCAAAACTTTTCAGCCGGGGGTGTTTATAAAAACGATTGAATTATGAAAAGAGATTCCCTTTTATTGCTGACGTATCTGCTGCTGCTGTTCTCGTGTAAAAAAAATGCTGATGCAGATGTGGTGAAAGCACCTTCCCACTTAAGATATGTAAATGTAGCAGACGCCCGCGAGGGCAGGGCTGTTACCACCCTGGCGCCTACTGTTGAAACGGGGGGGCTTGTGCCTGTATTTGAGCTCATCAGTATAAAGGATAGTGCCGGTACTCTTTTGGATGCTTCTTATCTGCAATATGTCCGCATCGGGGAAAGTGTACACAGCAGTGTGCCGGTAAAAGAAGGGACTGTGGATGGTAACGGGAACGCAGTTACTGCCGTTTCGGTTGTAAACTCTGCCGCCAACGGGGCCATTACCGTTGTGGCCGGGCATAAGTTCACTGCGGGAGATTATTATTTTACCATTAAAGTGACCACAAAGGAGGGCGGCAGGGAGTATACCACCGTTTTTGATAAGGGGTTTCACCTGCATGTGGCACCGCTGTTGCCTGCCACCCTGGTTTATTCCCCCAAAAATCAGAACCTGGTCTATGGAACCCCGGGCAGCAAGACCTCCGCTCCCATTATGCCCAATGCCAACCCGGATGTGTCGTTTGAACTGGCTGCCGGGGCCGATAAACTGGCCATCGACAAAAAAACAGGTGTGGTGTCCATTGCTTCCGGCTATACTTATACGAAATACGATACACTGAACCCCGTGATCCGGGTTGTGAGCAATATCAGCGGCGAAGCGGTTCTGTTTGAAAACAAGCTGCGGGTCATTATTACCGATAAACCGGAAATAATGCCCAGGGAGTCCATATATATCTTCTATCCAACCCTGAATGTGAGTACGGCATTTCCCAGCGGAGGGGTTGGTTATATTGTACAAACAGACTTACCGGGAGTAGCTCCGCGGGTATGGGGAAACAGGACAAACTCGGTTGCCTCTTACCTGGTGGCACCTGCGGAGCGGCCTGCGGCCAATACCGGCCAGACAATTATAGAAACTGCCACTTTCAACGGATCATCCACCAGGCCTTTAAGCACCTGGATGGTAACAACCACCCAGGATTTAACGCCATATCAATACGGGTTTAAGTTATCGTTCAACTACTACTACATGCCGGCCTATCAAACCTATATGAGCGACGGGCGTACGCCTACAGATCTGGAAGTATATATATCAACCGATTATACAGGAGGCGATATACAGGATGCTGCCGGAAACTGGCTGAACGGAACCTGGACAAAGATCAATGAGCAAATGATTTGCCAACGGTCTGAAGGTGTAAGCGGCAGCAACTCTATTGGCGCACCCTGGGGGCAGGAGTTTACCGGTACCCCTTATCCCGGAGACCAGAAAGGAGCAGACCCCGATAACAAAAAAAGACTGGCACTGGGCACTTTTTACGGCAAATGGGTTAAATGCGCCTATAACATCCCGGCTGAAAAGATCTCACAACAGTTTACGGTCGCCTTTAAAATTACCTCCTTTTTTGAAGGGGAACTGCTGAATAATACAACCGTACCGGGAAGGGGTGGTTCCTATTTCCTTTCAGATTTTAACTACAAAGCAGTAGAACCGGAAAATTAGCAGTGCCGCCCGGTTGCCGGCACTGTGTTCCTGCCAATATAAAACGGGCCGTGCCGCAGGGTATATAAAGATCCAATAAAATCCAATTTTAAACGCATGAAGTCAGTTCAACTATTTTTATTTTTATTTATCACCGGCATTGTGCCGGCAGTTGCCCAAAGAACGGTGCGGGGTACGGTTTCCGGCACAGATGGCAAACCGGTGGCCGGTGTAAGTATAATCGTTAAGGGAAGCACAAAAGGCACTACCACCAATAATGAAGGCAATTATAGCATAAATAATCTCGCGCCCGCCGATATACTGGTGTTCTCCCATACCGGTTTTGAGATACAGGAAAAAACCGTGCAGCAGCAGACCATTATTAATATTAAACTTAGCCAGGATGGCGGTAACCTTGATGAGGTTGTTGTGATCGGGTACGACGCAGTAAGAAAAAAAGACCTGACCGGCGCTGTGGGTGTAGTGAATCCCAAGGAACTGACGGATGCACCCATTGCCAATTTTGACCAGGCCCTGGCCGGGCGTATTGCGGGCGTGGACATTACCACCAATGACGGAACACCGGGAGATGATGTGGGGATTGTTATAAGAGGCGGTAACTCCATAACCGGCAGCAACGCGCCCTTGTTTGTGGTGGATGGTGTGCCTATGCCGGATTTTAATGTTTCCAGCCTGAACACCCGTGATATTAAAAGCTTTGATGTACTGAAGGATGCTTCGGCTACAGCTATTTACGGATCGCGCGGGGCCAACGGGGTTATTGTGATCACTACGGTAAACGGGCGGTCAGATGGTAAAACCGATATCAATTTCACCAGCTCCGGATGGTGGCAAACCATTCCCAACCGCCTGGATGTAATGAACCCCTATGAATATGTAACATACCAGCAGGCCATTGCCTATGCCAATGACAGCTATGTGCCGGGGGTGAATGTGAACCAGTTCATTGCCTCCTGGGTAGATCCTGAATTGTACCGGGATGTAAAAGGCACCAACTGGCAGGATGAAATATTCCGGACCGCTTTTGCCAATAACCATACCCTGTCATTAAGAACGGGTAACAAAAACACCACGCTGCTATACAGCGGTAACTACCTCAACCAGCAGGGAACCATTATTACGTCCTCGTTCAGGAAAATAAATAACCGGATAAAATTTACGCATAAAGTGTCCCGTAACCTGGAGGTGAACGGACAGGCGGATTACAGCCATATTAACTACGACGGCCTGCAGGTGGCGGGGCTCAACCGGGCCAGCGTGATCCGGGATGCGGTTTCGTACCGGCCGGTGAAGCCACTCAAACCCATCGATGATGAAGAAAGCCTCCTGGCAGCCAATGACCCCTACCTGATCAACCCGGTTACCTCCCTGCGTCAGACGGACCAGACACGTACCGATGATATCCTGTCCGGTACCCTGGGGCTTAATTATAAATTTTTAAAGAAATTCGATCTCAACCTGATCGGTAACTACCGGACCAATATCCGGGAAAACACGATCTTTTACAAGAAAGGAAGCTATGATGCAGAGCGTACGGACCGGGGTATCAACGGTTCTATTTCGGAATACCGGAATGATATCCTCTCTACCTCCAATACCCTGCGGTTTAAAGATCAGAAAGATAAACACGCTTATACCGCGCTGATCGGGTATGAGGCGCAGGTAAACAGCTCCAGGGCGTCTTCACTCCGGAATACCAATTTGCCTACAGATGAATTTGGCGTCAGCAACCTCGGCATTGCCACCACACCTACAATTGCCAGTTCTTCCACTTCTAAAAACGCATTGCTATCTTATTTCGGGCGTATCAACTATACCTATGATAACCGCTACCTGGCAACGGTAAACTTCAGAACAGACGGATCTTCAAAATTCAGGAAAGAGAACCGCTGGGGCTATTTTCCGTCCTTTTCACTGGCGTGGAAGCTGTCTGAGGAAAAATTCCTGCAAAGCGTATCAGCCATCACCGACCTCAAATTGCGCGGTGGCTGGGGCTTAACGGGTAACAATGGCATCGGGGATTTTGCCGCGTATAACTTATATACCATCAGTACCTCCAGCGGCTATATTTTAGGCGCGGGCCAAACCTACTCGCCCGGGGCTTACCAGAGTAATATGGCGGTACCCGACCTGCGCTGGGAAACCACGGCGCAAACAAATATCGGGCTGGACGTTGAACTGCTGAAGCGGTTTAACCTGACGGTAGATGTATACAAAAAGAATACAAAGGACCTTTTGCTAAATGCGGAAATGGCACTGAGCACCGGCTTTGGAAATGTACAGCAAAATGTAGGAGAAGTGTCTAACAAGGGTATTGAGTTTACCCTGGACGGGCAGCTGATAAAGAAAAAAGACTTTAGCTGGACCTCCCGGTTCAATATCTCGTTTAATAAAACAAAAACCATTAAGCTGAATACCGGCCAGGACCGGATTATAACCGATCCCCAATGGGATGCGCAGTTTATGCAAACGGAATACCAGTATATCACACAGGTAGGGCAGCCGGTTGGGATGATCTACGGGCTTCAGTTTGACGGGCTTTACCAGGCCGATGATTTTGTACAATCCGGCAGTACCTATCAGTTGAAAAAAGGCGTTCCATCCTACCAGACAAATATGCGGCCCGGTATGGTAAAATTCCGGGACATCAATGGTGATGGGATCATCAATACGAATGACCGTACCATTATCGGCAATCCCCAGCCGAAACATATCGGCGGTTTTTTTAATACCGTTAAGTATAAAGCGTTTGATGTACAGTTCCTGTTTCAATGGGCATATGATTTTGATATCCTTAACGGGAACAAGGCCGAGTTCGGGAATATTTATAATGCGGGCAGAAATGGTCTGCGGTCACTTACGGATATCTGGACCCCCACAAATACCGAAACAGATGTGGCCGGTATGCGTTATGACGGCATCAACCTGATTCCTCCATATGGGTATAAGCTCGATTCGAGGCATATCGAAGATGGCTCGTACCTGAAACTGAAAACGGTGGTACTGGGATATAGCCTTCCTGCTGCGCTGATGCGGAGGCTGCACCTTAAAAACTGCCGGCTGACATTATCGGCCCAGAACCTGCATACCTGGACAAAATATACGGGGTATGATCCGGATGTATCCGTGGGCCGCTACGGTGCCCTTACACCCAGGCTGGATTACTCCGCCTATCCGCAGGCAAGGACCATCTCCGGCGGGATAGATATCACATTTTAAAAAAACGATTCGCATTAAAAAAAATACAATGAAACGTAGCACTATTTGCCAGCCCCTTGTTCTGCTGTTTTTTCTTTTGTTTACCAGCTGTAACAAAATGCTGGATGTAACTCCCGGAGGAGCCTGGACAGATGAAACCTTTTATACGACCGCATACCAGGCAAACCTGGCCCTGTCCGGAATTTACAGCCAGCTGTCAAAAGAAGCATTGTACGGATATAAGTTCAACGTGATGCTGGAAGCCGGAACGGATGAAATGTATACCAATGATCCGGGAGCCACCTGGGCCGCTGCAAAATATGAATACACTTCGTCCAGTGATGAAATAAAAAATACCTGGTTGCAGTTTTACAGCTGTATCCAATTGGTGAACCAGCTGGAAAAAAACCTGAAGGCCGGCCTGTTTTCAGAACAGGAGTACAACAACATCCTGGCCAAGGCGCGATTTATGCGGGCCTTTTCCTACTTTACCCTGGCCAACTGGTTTGGACCGGTACCGCTGCGGCTAACACCCAGTACCTCGCAGAACGACAATGATTTTCCGCCCGCTCCCGTTTTTGATGTATACAGGCAGGTAGAGAAGGATCTTTTATTTGCAGCAGACCATCTCCTGCATTCCAAAGAGCCCGGCTATGTACCCGGTGAGCCCAATAAGATGGCGGCGCACGGGTTGCTGGCAAGGCTTTATTTAAGAATGGGTGGTTTTCAACCGTACTTATCCGCTAACGAGGCCGATTGTTTTTTTGAAAACCCGCAGCAGTATTTTGTAAAAGCAAAGGAGCA
>Ga0222424_100266_pt1 | contig 41400 bp, 37 predicted proteins | sample 2B2ome_FD_182468 | JGI IMG/M metagenome (GOLD analysis project Ga0222424, IMG submission 182468) | Enriched microbial communities from leaf-cutter ant dump, University of Wisconsin, Madison, United States - 2B200A (version 2) | ecosystem: Environmental > Terrestrial > Nest > Insects nest > Nest... | reverse complement strand
CTGCATTCGCTGCTGTTCATCTGGAAGCGCAAGTTTGCTGCTCAGTTGCAGCCGCAGACGGGCTGCATCGTCAGCCAGAGGGTGTGGGGGGAATCTATCGAAATACCTATTTAGCAATCCCCGATTTGGCTTGAAACTCTTACCGGGGCGGCTCACCCCAGGTGCACGCTGGCGCCCGCCACCTGGAAGTTCATCACCGGCGCGCTGGGCTCGTTGAACGACACCCCCAGCGCGATCCGGCCCGTGCCGTGCAGGATGCAGGCGTCCCGGCGCAGGCGCACGGGCGCGTCGCTGCCGTCGAAGCGCACCCAGGTGCCGAAGCTGCTCATGTCCGTGAGCACGAAGCCGCTGTTGCGCCAGTCGATGCGCGCATGCAGGCGGGACACCCGCGGGTCGTTGATGCACAGCTGGGCATGCGTGGCGCGGCCCACGTGCACGGGCGCGTCCGACGAGGTGAAGGACATGTCCACCCCGTGCCAGGAGAACTGGATCTGCCCCAGGATGGAGTCGGCCGGCGCGAAGCTGCTGACCAGCGCGGCCTGCATGGTGAGGGAGTCCGGCGCCTCGTCCTCGCGCCATTCCACCTGGTAGAGCATGAGCAGCTCGGCCTTGCCCCGGATGTCCATCATGCCCAGCTTGCGGTACCAGACGTCCGGCGCGGCCCCGGCCAGCAGCACGGTGGTCTCGGTGGCCCAGATCTCGGCCGGGCCGGCCCGCTCGCACAGGCGGGAGGCCACGTTGACGGCATCGCCATAGCAGTCGCCATCCACCTCCACCACCTCGCCGCTGGCCACGCCCACGCGCACGTCCATGCGCAGGGGGTGGGGCCAGCGGTCCTGCCGGCTCTGGTGCTGGCGCAGCATGGTGGTCATGGCCGCCACGGCGCTGGCGGCGTCGCCGAACACGCCCAGCACGCCGTCCCCGAGCTTCTTGACCACCCGCCCGCCGTGGGACTCGATGGCGTCGCCGATGCGCTGCGTGAGCTGCGTGACGGCCTCGGTGGCCCGCTCATTGCCCAGCGCTTCGTACAGGGCGGTGCTGCCCGATATGTCCGCAAAGACCATCGTCGAGAGCACGCTCATGAACGCGGTCCTACAAGTAACATCATGTGTCCCAGTTTAGACCAAGCCCCCGCGCAAGCCCACCGGAAAAGCGTCAAGAATCATTACCCGCCTTACCTGAACATACCGTTTTGCCCCGTGCGCGGAGAAAATCCGCAAACAGGTAAAAGTCCGCAACAAAGCGGGCGGGTGTGTTGTCTTTACGCAAAAACAGGAGCACGCCCCTTGCGCCGTTCATCGTGCCCGCGTACTTTGGCCGGTCCTGTTACAAAAACCGCATCGCCCCGCCCTTCATGCGCTGGAACAAGCCCAATTTCCGCAACAGCCTCCACGACCTGCTGGGCCGTGACAAGCCGTCCTCGACGGCCTGGGTGCGCGACCAGGGGCTGGAGGAGGTGCGCCGCGCCATGCTGCAGAGCCTGGCCGGCCTGGCCGGCTGCGAGGTGGCGCGCATGAACATGCGGCTGCGCTATGCGGCCGACATCGAGGCCCTATGGTACCTGCGCACCGATCTCTTCGGCACGCTGGTGCCCTTGCGCGGCGAGGCGGGGGCCCGGTGGGTGATCGACGAGGTCACCACGCTGTTCCAGGGCCAGCTGCCGCGCGCACTGCGCCCGCCGCTGGCGCCGCACGCATCCCGGGCGCTCCGCTGAGCAGCCTCAGTGCTGGTGGCCCCAGTAGATCAGCGCATCCCGCGATTCCACCGACAGCGACACCGTGGCGCCCACGGGCAGCAGCACCTTGGTCGGCACGTGGCCGAACGGCAAGTTCGTGAGCACGGGCGCCTTGATGCGGGCGCGCAGCCAGTCCACCACCGACTGCAGCTTGTAGCCCTTGTCGTGCGGCACCAGTTCGTAGTTGGTGAACTGCCCCAGCACCACCGCCTTCTGCCGCGCCAGCACGCCCGCGTATAGCAGCTGGGTGAGCATGCGTTCGACGCGGTACGGGTGTTCGTGCACGTCCTCCAGGAACAGCACGCCGCCCTGCACCTGCGGCAGGTAGGGCGTGCCCGCCAGCGAGGCCAGCATGGCCAGGTTGCCGCCCCAGAGCGTGGCGCTCTTCACGTACACGTCGGGCACGGCGGGCTTGCCGGTGGCGGCGTCGGGCTTCTCGGCGTGCATGCGCCAGCCCGTGCCTTCGCCGTGGCCGGTCAGCAGGTCGTCGAAGCATGCTTCCATGATGTCGTCCGGCGTGCCTTCCACGCCGAACGAGCCCAGGGATGGGCCCGCCCAGGTGGTGGCTCCCGTCTGGGCCAGCACGGCCAGCTGGAAGGCCGTGAAGTCGCTCAGCCCCACGAAGCGCGTGCCCTTGGCGATGGCCTTGGCCACGGCCTTGTAGCGGATGTCCGGCAGGATGCGCGACAGGCCGTAGCCCCCGCGCGAGATCAGCGCCACGTCCGCGCCGCTGGCGGCCGCGCGGTGGATGGCCGCCAGGCGCGTGGCGTCGTCGCCCGCGAAGCGGGTATGCGTGGCCAGCGCGTCGGCATCCACCTCCACCTCGTGGCCCAGGGCCTTCAGGCGCGCGATGCCGCGCTTGAACGCGGCCTTGTCCCGCACCGCGCTGGAGGGCGAGTAGATGTAGATGTGCTTGGGACCATGGTCGTGGTGGCACTGCGCATGGTCGTGGTCGTGATGGTCGTGCAAGGCGTCCAGGCCCGCCCGGGGGCCTGCTCCGTGAAGAAAGAAAAAGGGGGGGCCGTCAGGGCCGATGGTGCGCGAAGTATTCCACAGCCCGCGCGGCCGAGGCGGCGCTGGCATCGGGCACCTCCAGGACGCAAGCGCTGCCGTCCCAGGCCCAGCGGCCCCAGGCGCGCGGCCCGGCGCGGTGGCCCGCGTCGGGAAACGGCGCCCCGTCATCCCGCGCGTGTTCCAGCACGCACACCAGGGGCGCATCGGGCAGCGGCAGCACCGCGCCCGGCTGGGCCACCTGCACCACGTGGCGCAGGCCCAGCTGCCGCACCAGTTCGGCCAATGCCTGCCGGTGCGATGCCGGCGTGTGCACGGATTCCTTCTTGGGCTTGTCGCTGCGGCCGAAGCCGATCAGATCGGGCGCCACCACACGGTGGCCCGCCTGCGTGAACACAGGCAGCATGGGCCGCCAGACCTCGCTCCATGCGGGGCTGGCGTGCAGGCACAGCCACGTCAGCGGCGCATCGGGCGGGCCTTCGTCCAGGTAGTGCAGGCGCAGCCCGTCGAACATCAGGTAGCGGCCTGCGGGGCTGGCAAACCGTTCCTCGGGTGTGCGCAGCGCGTCCTCGCGCAGCGGCTGGGCCTGTTCGCGCCGGGCGCGGCGGCGTTCGCTGAAGAAGCCCTGCAGCAGCGCCGCGCATTCGTCAGCGAGCACGCCGCCCTGCACCACGGTCTGGTGGTTGATCTGCGCATGGCCGAACAGGTCGAGCACCGATCCGGCTGCGCCGGTCTTGGGGTCCGCCGCGCCGTAGACCACGCGGGACAGGCGCGCATGCAGCATGGCGCCGCTGCACATGGCGCAGGGCTCCAGCGTGACGTAGAGGGTGCAGCCGTCGAGCCGGTAGTTGCCCAGGTGCCGTGCGGCTTCGCGCAGCGCGGCGATCTCGGCGTGGGCCGTGGGGTCGTGCCCTTCGATGGGCGCATTGCGGCCGGTGGCGATGACCTGGCCGTCCTTGACCACCACGGCGCCCACGGGCACCTCGCCCGCGCGGCCGGCCTCCTGCGCTTGCGCGAGGGCCAGGCGCATCCAGTGCGCGTCTTGTTCGTTCACTACCTTATTCATAGCTGCCAGCGCTTGTCCAGCAAGCGCTGAAGGCCAGTTTCATCATTATTTTTCCAGATCCTCGGGCATGGGCCGCGCCTGCTGCATCAGGCTGTCCATCTGCTGCTTGACCTGTTGCTGCACCTGCTGGCTCTGCTCGCGCACGGAGCCCGTGGGCGCCGGGGCGCCCTGCTGCAATGCCGGCACAGGCGCCTTGGTGGCCGCCATCTGCTTCTTGACCAGCAGGCCCACCAGGGCCAGCACGATGACCAGGCCGATCAGGCCGAACGTTCCACGCATGGTGATTGCTCCTTGTGGCGCCGACTGTAAAGGCAAAAAAAAAGGCCGCGCAAGGCGGCCGTTCTGCCAGCGGGGAAGCCGCTCAGTTCAGCGCCACGCGGCGGCCGTCCTGGTACGTGTACAGCGTCACGGCAGGCGTGGTCAGCTCACCCTTGGCGGTGAAGGCGATGTTGGCCGTCACGCCCTTGTACTGGGTCTTGCCGATGAAGGGGATGTAGACCTTGGGGTCCACCGAGTCGGCGCGCTTCATGGCGTCGGCCAGCACCATGGCGGCGTCGTAGGCATAGGGGCTGTAGATCTGGAACTGGCCGGGGAACTTGGCGTCGTAGCGCTTCTTCCAGTCCGCGCCGCCCTGCATCTTGTCCACGGATGCGCCGCCCGTGGCGCAGGTCACGTTCTTGAGGGCCGGGGTCTTGCCCGACAGCTCGGGCAGCTTCTCGGTGCACAGCGCATCGCCGCCAAAGAACTTGACTTGCCCCAGGCCGAGCTGCTCCATCTGGCGCAGCATGGGGCCGGCCTGCGCGTCCAGGCCGCCGTAGAAGATGGCGTCGGGCTTCTTGTTCTTGATGGAGGTGAGGATGGCCATGAAGTCCGTGGCCTTGTCGTTGGTGAACTCCTCGGCCACCACCTTCAGGCCCCTCTGCAGCGCCGTGGCCTTGAAGACGGACGCCACGCCCTGGCCGTAGGCCGTGCGGTCGTCGATGATGGCCACGGCCTTGAGCTTGAGGTGGTCCGCCGCGAACAGCGCCAGCGCCGCGCCCAGCGCGTTGTCGTTGGCGATCAGGCGGTAGGTGGTCTTGTAGCCGGGCTTGGTCAAATCGGGGTTGGTGGCGGCGGCGGTGATGTGGGGAATGCCGCAGCGGTCGTACACGGTCGCGGCGGGGATGGAGGTGCCCGACTGCAGGTGGCCGACCACGCCCGCGACCTTCTGGTCGCACAGCTTCTGCGCCACGGCGGTGGCCTGGCGCGGGTCGCCCGCGTCGTCCTCGGCGGCGATCTCGAACCGGATCTTCTTGCCGCCGATGACCAGGTTCTGCGCGTTCAGGTCGTCCAGCGCGAGGCGCACGCCATTCTCGGTGTCCTTGCCGATGTGGGCAATGCCGCCCGAGATGGGGCCGGCGTGGGCGATCTTGACGACCTGCGCGTCCTGCGCCAGCGCAGGGGCGGCAACGGTGACAGTAGCCAGCACGCAGGCGGCGGACAACAGGGACAGCGAGAAGCGGGAAGTACGGGCCACGGTCGAAAATCTCCAGGAATGCGGGGCCTGCATCCTAGCCAGCGCCAGCCCGGTTTCCCGGCAGATGCTATGCAAACATAGCAATTCGAGCCGGCCATTAAAACGGCTAATGCAGGGCGTGGGACAGGCTGGGATAATTGCGCCCCTATGTCCCTACTGCCCCACCAGCTCGAACTGCTCGCGCCCGCACGCGATGCCGACATCGGCATCGAAGCCGTCAACCATGGCGCGGATGCCGTCTACATCGGCGGCCCGGCCTTCGGCGCGCGGGCGAGCGCGGGCAACGGCATCCGCGACATCGAGCGGCTGGTGTAGCACGCGCACCGCTTCAACAGCCGCATCTTCATCACGCTCAACACCATCCTGCGCGACGACGAGCTGGAGGCCGCGCGCCGCATGGCCTGGCAGGTGTACGAGGCGGGCGCGGACGCGCTCATCATCCAGGACATGGGCCTGTTGGAAATCGACCTGCCGCCCATCCAGCTCCACGCCAGCACGCAGACCGACATCCGCACGCCCGAGAAGGCGCGCTTCCTGCAGGATGCGGGCCTGTCGCAGATCGTGCTGGCACGCGAGCTGACGGTGCAGCAGATCGCGGCCGTGCACAAGGCGCTGGGCCCCGTCGATGCCCCCGGCCGCGCCAACATCGAGTTCTTCATCCACGGCGCGCTGTGCGTGGCCTATAGCGGCCAGTGCAACATCAGCCACGCGCAGACGGGCCGCAGCGCCAACCGGGGCGACTGCAGCCAGGCCTGCCGCCTGCCCTACCAGGTGACGGACGCGCAGGGCCGCTTCATCGCGCACGACAAGCACGTGCTCTCCATGAAGGACAACAACCAGAGCGACAACCTGCGCGCCCTCATCGCCGCGGGCGTGCGCAGCTTCAAGATCGAGGGGCGCTACAAGGACATGGGCTACGTGAAGAACATCACCGCCCACTACCGCACGCTGCTCGACGAAATCATCGAGGAGCGCGAGGCGCAGGGAATGCCGCTGGCCCGCTCGTCCAGCGGGCGCACCACCTTCACCTTCACGCCCGACCCGCTGCAGAACTTCAACCGCGAGTTCACCGACTACTTCGTGACCGGCCGCAAGCAGGACATCGGCGCCTTCGACACCCCCAAGAACCCCGGCCAGGCCATCGGCTGGGTGACCAAGGTCGGCCCCGACTTCGTGGAGCTGGAACTGACCGACCCCGCCACCGTGCTGCACAACGGCGACGGCCTGTGCTACTACGACCTGCACAAGGAACTGGTGGGCATGGCCATCAACGTGGCCGAGCCCGTGTCGGCACGCAGCGTGGGCCAGTGGCGCGTGTACCCGAAGGACCCCATGGAGGGCTTCAAGGACCTGCGCAAGGGCACGGAGGTCAACCGCAACCGCGACATGGACTGGGTGCGCACGCTGGAGAAGAAGTCCAGCGACCGCCGCATCGGCCTGTGGGCGCACTTCGCGGAAACGCCCGGCGGCTTCAGCCTGATGCTGACCGACGAGGACGGCCACGTGGGCTGTGCCGAGGTGCAGCAGCCGCACCAGAGCGCCACGGATGCCGCCAAGGCGCAGGCCAGCCTGCGCGAGCAGCTGGGCCGCTTCGGCGCCACCATCTTCACGGTGCACGACATCGCGGTGCAACTGTCGCAGCCCTGGTTCGTGCCCGCCTCGGTGCTCAACGCGCTGCGCCGCGATGCGGTGGCCGATCTGGAAGCCAACCGCGCCGCCGGCTTCCTGCGCCTGCAGCGCGCCGCGCCCGTGCAGCCGCCCGTGCCTTACCCCGAGGACACGCTCTCCTACCTGGGCAACGTGTTCAACCAGAAGGCGCACGACTTCTACGCGCGCCACGGCGTGAAGGTGATAGACGCCGCCTACGAGGCGCACGAGGAGGAAGGCGAGGTCAGCCTGATGATCACCAAGCACTGCGTGCGCTTTTCCATGAGCCTGTGCCCCAAGCAGGCCAAGGGCGTGACGGGCGTGCAGGGCACCATCAAGGCCGAACCATTGATGCTCATCAACGGCAAGGAAAAGCTCACCCTGCGCTTCGACTGCAAGCCCTGCGAGATGCACGTGGTGGGCAAGATGAAGAAGTCCGTGCTGAACCAGCACACGAGGGAGATGCAAACCCAGCCCCTGCAGTTCTACCGGACGCGGCCTCTGGGCAATATGCTCTCGAAACAATAGCTACCGATGCTTGCTGGACAAGCGCTGGAGGCCAAAAACACCCAAAATCCCAAAGCGGCGACCCGCGCATAAGCTCATAGCCAACGATTCGACCCATGCGCACCTTCCCGGTGCAAGAATGGCCCCGCCATTTTTCTTTCATCCAACCGGGAGACCCAAGCGCATGAAGATCGAAACCCTCGCCGTCCACGCCGGCTACACGCCCGACCCCACGACCAAGTCCGTGGCCGTGCCCATCTACCAGACGGTGGCCTACGCCTTCGACAGCGCCCAGCACGGCGCCGACCTGTTCGATTTGAAGGTGCCGGGCAACATCTACACCCGCATCATGAACCCGACCAACGACGTGCTGGAAAAGCGCCTCGCGGCGCTCGAAGGCGGCATCGCGGCGCTGGCGCTGGCCTCGGGCATGGCGGCCATCACCTACGCCATCCAGACCATCGCCGAGGCTGGCGACAACATCGTCTCGGCCAGCACGCTCTACGGCGGCACCTACAACCTGTTCGCCCACACCTTCCCGCAGCAGGGCATCGAGGTGCGCTTCGCCGACCCGCGCGACCCGGCCAGCTTCGCGCCGCTGATCGACGCACGCACCAAGGCCGTGTTCGTCGAATCCATCGGCAACCCGCTGGGCAACGTGACCGACATCGCCGCGCTGGCGAAGGTGGCGCACGACCACGGCGTGCCGCTGATCGTGGACAACACCGTGCCCAGCCCCTACCTGCTGCGCCCCATCGAGCACGGCGCCGACATCGTGGTGCACGCGCTCACCAAGTACCTGGGGGGCCACGGCAACAGCATCGGCGGCGCCATCATCGACAGCGGCAAGTTCCCGTGGGCGGAGCACAAGGCGCGCTTCAAGCGCCTGAACGAGCCCGACGTGAGCTACCACGGCGTGGTCTACACCGAGGCCCTGGGGCCTGCCGCCTTCATCGGCCGCGCGCGCGTGGTGCCGCTGCGCAATACCGGCGCGGCGCTGTCGCCGTTCAACGCCTTCCTGATCCTGCAGGGCATCGAGACGCTGGCGCTGCGCATGGACCGCATCGGCGACAACACCCTGGCCATCGCCCAGTACCTGCAGGGCCACCCCAAGGTGGAATGGGTGCGCTACGCGGGCCTGCCCGACCACCCGGACCACGCGCTGGTGCAGCGCCAGTCGGGCGGCAAGGCGTCGGGCATCCTGTCGTTCAGCCTGAAGGCCAGCGGCACCAGCACCGACAGCGACCCGCGCGCCGCCGGGGCGCGCTTCCTCGATGCGCTGCAGCTCTTCACCCGCCTCGTGAACATCGGCGACGCGAAGTCGCTGGCCACGCACCCGGCATCGACCACGCACCGCCAGCTCAACCCCGAGGAACTGGCCAAGGCGGGCGTGAGCGAGGGCATGGTGCGGCTGTCGGTGGGCATCGAGCACATCGACGACCTGCGCGCCGACCTGGCGCAGGCGCTCGACAAGGTTTGAAGCCTTTTTGGTCTCCAGCGCTTGTCCAGCAAGCGCTGGCAGCTATTCAAACCGTAGCAATCAAAGATCCCGTGCGAGCCGCAGCCCCGTGAACTGCCAACGCGCAGTGGCCGGGAAGAAGTTGCGGTAGGTCAGCCGCTCGTGCCCCGCCGGCGTGGCGCACGAGCCGCCGCGCAGCACGTACTGGTTGACCATGAACTTGCCGTTGTACTCGCCCACCGCGCCCGCCGCGGGGCGAAAGCCCGGGTACGGCGCGTAGCTCGACTGCGTCCACTGCCACGCGGCACCGAAGCACTGCGCGAAGCCGCCCGCATGCCTCTGGGCCGCGTGCTCCCATTCCGCCTCGGTCGGCAGCCGCGCGCCCACCCAGCGCGCGTAGGCGTCGGCCTCGTAGTACGAGAGGTGGATGGCGGGCTGCGCCGGGTCCAGCGGCTGCAGGCCCGCGAGCGTGAAGGCATGCCAGCCGCTTTCCGCGCGCTGCCAGTACAGCGGCTGCGTGAAACCCTGCGCCACGCGCCAGTCCCAGCCCTCGGCCAGCCAGCAGGCCGGGTCGCCATAGCCGCCACCCTCGACGAAGGCGGCGAACTCGGCGTTGGTCACGAGGCGCGAGGCCAGCGCGCAGGGATGCAGGTAGACGCGGTGGCGCGGGCTCTCGTTGTCGAACGCGAAGCCCTCGACCGCGTGGCCGATCTCGGCCAGCCCGCCTTCCAGCGGCAGCCATTCCAATGCGCCGGATGCCTGCAGCGGCACGGGTGCATCGGAGTCGTAGGCGGGGTACAGCGGGTTGCACGACAGAAGGTGCTTCACATCGGTAAGCAGCAGCTCCTGGTGCTGCTGCTCGTGCTGCAGGCCCAGCTCCACCAGCGCGCACAGCGCAGCATCGCGCACCACGGCAGGCAGCAGGCGCTGCATGCGAGCATCCACATCCGCACGGTAGGCCAGCACCTCGGCCAGCGCGGGCCGCGTGAGCAGGCCGCGCTGCGGGCGCGGGTGCTTGGCGCCCACGCCGTTGTAGTAGGAGTTGAACAGCACGCGGAACGCGGGGTGGAACGGCGCGAAGCCGGGCTCGTTCGGCTCCAGCACGAAGGTCTCGAAGAACCAGGTGGTGTGGGCAAGGTGCCACTTCACGGGACTGGCGTCGGGCATGGACTGCGCGCCGCAGTCCTCGGCCGACAGGGGCGCGGCCAGCGCCAGCGAGTGCTGGCGGATGGCGGTGTAGCGCGCAAGCAGTTCGGCAACGGCGTTCATGGCGGGCTCCCTGGTCATGGGCGTGCATGCACCACGGCGAACCAGCCGCGCTCATCGGTCCAGGCCTGGGCCTGCGTGAAGCCTGCGCGCGCGAGCATGGCGGTGAACACAGGCAGCGGGTACTTGTAGCTGTTCTCGGTGTGGATGCGCTCGCCCCGGTCGAACCGGCGGCCGCCGCCGGGCCAGCGCACCTCCGAGTCGGCCAGCGCCTCCAGGTGCATCTCGATGCGCGATGCGTCCTGGTTGAAGAACGCGCGGTGCCCCCACTGTTCCACGTCGAAGTCGCTGCCGATGAGGCGGTTCACGTGGGTCAGCACGTTGCGGTTGAAGGCCGCCGTCACGCCCGCCGCGTCGTCGTAGGCGGCTTCGAGCACGGCCACGTCCTTGGGCAGGTCGATGCCGATCAGCAGGCCGCCGTCGTCATCGACCAGTTCGCGCATGTGGGCCAGCAGCTCCAGCGCGTGCGGCGGGTCGAAGTTGCCGATGGACGAGCCCGGGTAGAACACCAGCCGGCCGGCGCGCGGGATGTCGCCGGGCAACTGCACGCCCTGCGTCATGTCGCCGCCCAGCGCCCGCGCGTCCAGGCCCGGGAAATCCTCGCGCAGGCCCTGCACCGCCGCATTCAGGAAGTCCGCCGAGATGTCCACACCCACGAAGCAGGCGGGCCGCACCAGCCGGCACAGCGCGCGCGCCTTCTGGCAGTTGCCCGCGCCCAGCTCCACCACGGTGCGCCCCGTGCCCACGGCCCGCGCGATGTCGGCCGCGTGCTGCTGCATGACGGCGTTCTCGGTGCGCGTGGGGTAGTACTCGGGCAGGCGGGTGATCTCCTCGAACAGCCGCGAGCCGTGCTGGTCGTAGAAGTACTTGGGGGAGATGCAGGCGGGGCGGCGGCGCAGGCCGTGCGTGATGTCTTCGGTGGTGCTGGGCATGGGTCGTGGGGTGTCTTGCTGGCGGCACAGGAGCCCGGCGGCCCCGCAACCAAGAACCATTGTGCGCCGCCCGCACGGCCGCGCATGTAGGCCAATTCCCATGGGTGCGTGTACTGGCCGCATTCGCGAGCATCTGTACCTTGCCGGCCCCGCGCGCCGGCCCTACGCTGGGCGTTTTCAACCCGGACCTGCCCACACCATGCTCCAGATGCGCTCCCGCCGCGGGGTGGCGGCATGACGCCCGCCACGCTGCTGGTCTTTTCGCTGGTGGCCCTGGTCGCCATCGCCACCCCCGGCCCCACGGTGCTGCTCGCGCTGGCCAATGGCTCGCGCTATGGCATACGCCGTTCGCTGCCGGGCATGCTGGGGGCCATGGCGTCCGACTGCGTGCTGGTGGGCGCGGTGGCGCTGGGCCTGGGCGCGCTGCTGGCGGCCTCGGAGTTCTGGTTCGCGGTGGTGAAGTGGCTGGGCGCCGCCTACCTGGCCTGGCTGGGCGTGCGCCTGCTGCGCTCGCAAGGGAGCCTGGACGCCGCTTCGGCGCCGGCCGGCGGGGGTACGCCGCGCGGCATCTTCGCGCGCTCGTTCTTGGTGGCCGTGACCAACCCCAAGGGCTACCTGTTCTGCTCGGCCCTGCTGCCGCAGTTCATCGACGCCGGCGCGCCGCAGTGGCCGCAGTACTCCACCATTGCCGTGGTGTTCGCCGGCCTCGATTTCGCGGTGATGCTGGCCTACGCCGTGGCAGGCGCCCGCGCGGTCAGGCTGCTGCGCCGCCATGCGGTGCTGTGGCTGGACCGCTGCTGCGGCGGCGCGCTGCTGGCGCTGGCCGGCTCGCTGGCGTTCTACCGCCGCGGCGCCAGCTGAAGGTGACGGGCGGTCAGAAGCGCCAGCCCAGGCCCACGCCCACCAGCACGGGGTCGGCCTTGAAGGTGCCCAGCTTGGCGCCGCCCGCGCTCACGTCGGTCTTGATGAAGACCTTCTTCACGTCGAAGTTCAGGTACAGGTTCTTCTGCAGCGGAATGTCCACGCCGGCCTGCAGCGCGGGGCCGAAGCTGTTGCGGTCGATGTCCACACCGGCGGGCAGCCGCACGCTGGAAAAGCGCGTGTAGTTCAGGCCCGCGCCCACATAGGGCTTGAAGCCGGGGGCGTTGAAGTGGTACTGCAGCAGCAGCGTGGGCGGCAGGTGCTTGAGCGAGCCGATGGCGGCGCCCGCCGCGCTCAGCGTGTGCTTCTGGGGCACGGTCAGGATCAGCTCGGCCGCCAGGTTGGGGCTGAAGAAGTAGGTGACGTCGACTTCGGGGATGGTCTTGTCGTTGATGGACAGGCCCAGGGGCGTGCTGTCCTTGTTGGCGCTGTCCAGGTGCACGGCGCGCGCGCGGACCATCCAGGGGCCCTCGGCCTGTTGCGCGAAGGCGGCGCCCGAAGCGGCGGTCAATGCACACAGGGCGGCTGCGGCCAGCAGGTTCTTTTTGTTCATGGCGATTCTCGTTTCTTCCATCGGTTGGACGGGGACGACCCCCGTGCCACCATTGAACCGCCACGCCCTTCAGCGGGCCTTGCCCTAACTCAAGACACTGGTACTAACCCTTAGACCTGGATCAATGCGCGGCGGACTTGCCGCGCAGGCGCTGCACCAGCGTCACGCCCGCGAGCACCAGTCCGCCCGCCACGATGCCCACCACCGCGTTGAGCAGGTTGGGCACCAGCAGGCCCCACAGCCCGCCCACGGGCCACAGCGCCGCGGCGCTGCCGGCCCCTTCCACCAGGTGGTGCAGCGGCGGCACGCCATGCACCAGGATGCCGCCGCCGACCAGGAACATGGCCGCCGTGCCCGCCACCGACAGGCCCTTCATGAGCCAGGGCGCCGCGCGCAGGATGCCCGCCCCCACGGCCTGCGCCACGCCGCTGGCGCGGCGGCTGAGCCACAGGCCCAGGTCGTCCAGCTTGACGATGCCGGCCACCAGCCCGTACACGCCCGCCGTCATGATCACGGCGATGCCCGACAGCACCGCCACCTGCTGCGCGAACGGCGCCGTGGCCACGGTGCCCAGGGTGATGGCGATGATTTCGGCCGACAGGATGAAGTCGGTGCGCACCGCGCCCTTGATCTTGGCTTTTTCGAACGCCACCAGGTCCACCGCCGGGTTGGCATTGGCCTGGGCGTGGCTCTCGTGCTCGGCGGCGTCCGTGTGCGGGGCGTGCAGCAGCTTGTGGGCCAGCTTCTCGAAGCCTTCGAAGCACAGGAAGGCGCCCCCCACCATCAGCAGCGGCGTGACCGCCCAGGGTGCAAAGGCGCTGATGAGCAGCGCCAGCGGCACCAGGATGACCTTGTTCACCAACGAGCCCTTGGCCACCGCCCACACCACGGGGATCTCGCGCTCGGCGCGCACGCCGGCCACCTGCTGGGCGTTGAGCGCGAGGTCGTCGCCCAGCACGCCCGCCGTCTTCTGCGCCGCCACCTTGGTCATGACCGACACGTCGTCGGCCATGGTGGCGCTCTTCTTGGCGGCCACCTTGGTCATGAGGGCCACGTCGTCGAGGATGGTGGCGATGTCGTCGAGCAGGGTCAGAAGGCTGGCACCGGCCATGGTCGTCCTTGGGCAAAGATGGGCAAGAATGGATCCGCACCGCGCGGGTGCAAAGGACTATGGTAATCGTACGGCTGCGAGGCTTGCCGCGCCGTCTGAACGGCTGTGCCTGCCCGTGCCAGGCTCCCCTCTACCCTTGCCGGGAAGAAGCGCTTTTCGGTGGTCTTGCGCCATTGAAGCACCGCGCTGGTCCGCCGGAACCCGGCGACGCGCAGCGCGGTGCATCTTCGTTCAGAACGCATCGTGGCGGCAGGGACGCGCCGCGCACATCTCTCTGGAGACAATTGCCGCCGCGGATGGTCACATTTTGCAAAGCGGGGATGCCGCCGGGGTGATGCTGGCGGGGTAGCTTTGCTCGATCACAGGGCGCAGCACTCCATCGGCAACCTTCACGCGGGCCACATAGTTGGGGATCAGCAACTGGTTGTCCGCCGCCCTGATTTCCGCCTTGCCGTACAAGGTGTCCACCGTCGCCCCGCGCAGCGCCTTGGTCACGTCCTCGGGCTTGACGCTCTTGGCCAACGCGATGCCCTGGAAGAGCACCATCGCACCGTTGTAGGCCTGGCCTTCGGTGTCGGATGGCAGGCGGTTGTGCTTGGCCTTGAACGCGGCGGCGAAAGCCTTGCTCTGCGGCGTGTCGATATCGGGCGTGTAGCCCACGTTGCCCGGCACGTTGCTGAGCGACTGGCCCGTGGCATTGACCACAAAATTCGACAGGAGCGCGTGGCCGATCAGTGGCGTCTGGGGGATGAGACCGAAGTCAGTGGCCTGCTTGGTGAATGCGATGGCGCCTGAAACGTCCGCGACCCAGATAGCATCTGCCTTGGCGGCCTTTAGCTGCTGGATGTAAGGCGCGTAGTCCTTGGTGCCAAGTGGCACGAAGAGCTTGGTTGTGACCTTCTTGCCCTGGGCTGCGACCGCTGCCTCGAATGACTTGGCCGAGTCCTGGCCCCATACATAGTCGGCCGCCATGACGGCGAAGTTGTTGCCCGGAATGCCTTTGACCCATTCGTTGATCATGGCAAGATCCATCGCATCGGAGTGGTTGGTGCGGATGAATCGCGGGCTACAGGCATCCTGCGTGAGCTTGTCAGCCTTGCTGATGGTGCCGATGAAGGCAGCGTCCCAGCGTGCCAGGTTGGCACTGACGGCCAGCGAGATCGACGAGGTGATGGGGCCGATCAGCAGGTTGTGGCCTTCGCGTGCCAGCTTTTCTGCAGCGCGCCGGCCGGCGTCGGGCGTGCTCTCGTCATCGGCCTCTGCCACCACGATCTTGCGGCCATCCACGCCGCCCTTGGCGTTGGCCTCATCCACGGCAAAGCGGATGCCGTTGAGCACGTCCGCGCCCATGGTCGAGAACGCGCCCGACTTGGATGTCACCAGCCCCAGCTTGACGGGGTCCTTGGCCTGGGCCGCCGCTACCAATGGCAGGGCCGCGATGAGCGCCACGCCTGCCAACTTTTGTTGAAACTGCGTTGTCTTCTTGAACATGTTTGTCTCCTAGTTTTTCTCACCGGAAACGGCCCGGCTGCCACTCCACCACGCGCCAGGGCGCGTCACACGGTTACGTGTTCCTCCAGGGCCTTAAGTCCTTGCGGCCCCGCCTGCACCTCGCCCGCCGCCACCACAGCCCCTTTCGCCATGGCCGCGTAGCGGTGCGCTACTCGCACCACCAGGCTCAGGTTCTGCTCGATCAACAGCAAGGCCGTGCCTTGGTCTGCCACATGGTTGAAGATGTCCGCGAGCTGGTCCACGATGACGGGCGCAAGGCCCTCGGTCGGCTCGTCGAGCAGGATCAGCGCGGGGTTCGCCATCAGTGCGCGCCCCACGGCCAGCATCTGCTGCTGCCCGCCGGACAGCGCGGTGCCGGGCGTCTGCGCCCGCTCTTGCAGGATGGGGAACAGGCGGTAGATCTGCGCCAGATCCCACGGCCCCTTGCGGCCCACGGCAGCACCGAGTTGCAGGTTTTCTTGCACGGTCAGGTTGGCGACGATGCGCCGCCCCTGCGACACGACGGCGATACCGTGCCGCGCGGCGACGTAGGGACGGGGGCGGCTGACATCCGCCCCGCCCAGCGTGATGCGGCCCTGGCGCATGTGCGCGAGGCCCAGGATGGTGTTAACCGCGGTGGTCTTGCCCACGCCGTTGCGCCCGATCAGCGCCACGCGCTCGGCGGCGGACACTTGCAGGCTCAGGCCATGCAGGATATGGGCCGCGCCGTAGTAGGCATGCACGCCCTCCAGGTTCAGCAGATTGGCGCTCATGCCGCGCTCCCCAGATAGGCTTCGCGCACGCGGGGGTCGGCGCGCACGGCGGCAGGCTCGCCGCTGGCGATGACGCGGCCCAGCTCGAACACCGTGACCGCATCGGAGATGCCGAACACCACGTCCATGTCGTGCTCCACCAGCAGCACCGACACCTCCCAGCGCGAGGTGAGCGCCTTCAGGTGCCGGGCCAAGTCCAGCGATTCCTGCACCGACAGGCCCGCCATGGGTTCGTCCAGCATCAAGAGCTTGGGGCGGCCCACCAGCGCCAGGGCGAGGTCGAGGCGGCGCTGCTCGCCATAGCCCAGGTCGCCCGCGATGGCGTCGCCCAGGCGGGCCAAGTCCAGCTCTTGCAGCACGGCCTCGGCGTCCTGGGCGGAATCGGCCACGCCCATCTTGTGCGACGCCAGTTCCACCTGCTGGCGCACGCCCATGCCGCCAAAGATGCTGGTGCGCTGAAAGCTGCGCGACAGGCCGCGCTGGCGGCGCTGCACCGCGCCCAGGTGGCTCACGTCTTCACCCGCCAGCAGCACCTTGCCGCGTGTGAGCGGCCTGCGCCCGGTGATGGCGTCGATGACGGTGGATTTGCCCGCGCCGTTCGGGCCTATCAGCCCGCGTATCTGGCCTTTTTCCAGCGTCAGCGCCACGCCGTCGAGCGCCTTCACGCCGCCGTAGTGGATGGCTACGTCCTGCGCTTCGAGCACGTAAGAGGGGTTGTTGCTCGTCATGCCCTGCCCTCCCCTTTTTTTTGTTGCCACAGGCGCTGAAATAGGCGCTGCGCCGCGCCGGTGATGCCGTCGGGCGAGAACACGATGACCGCGATCAGCGCCGCGCCAAAGATCGCCATGGAATGCGTGGCGTATTCGCCCAGCAAGTCCTTGAACAGAAAGTAGATGACGGCCCCCACGATCGGCCCCATAGGCTTGCGGAAGCCGCCCACCACCACCATCAGCAGGGTGATGGCCGACACGCTCCAGTGCAGGTTTTCGGGCGAGACGAAGCCGGTGTTGAGCGACGACAGCAGCCCCGCCACGCCCGTGACCACGGCCGACAGCGCATACACCAGCGCACGCGGCACGGTGGTGCGGATGCCGATGAAGCGGGCGCGCTCTTCGTTGTCGCGGATGGCCTCGGTAATGGCGCCGAAGCGCGTGCGCAGCAGGCAGGCCAGCGCCACGGCCACGGCCACCAGCACCACCCACGACACCATGAACAGCACGCTGGGCTTGAGCAGCACCGACTGCGGCACGCCGAACAGCGTGTTCGGCCACGGAATGCTCATGCCGTCCGCCCCACCCGTCAGGCCCCGCGCCCGCGCCGCCAGCAAATAGGCCATTTGCCCGATGGCAAGCGTGAGCATGCCGAAGGCGATGCCGGGCACGCGCACGATGACCAGCCCAATCAAAAAGGCCGCCGCGCCCAGCGCTGCCAGCACCAGGGGCATGGCGAGTTCGGCAGGCATCCAGCCAAGCGTGAGCACCACGCCCATGCCGTACCCCGCCGCGCCGAAGTACAGCGCATGGCCAAAGCTGACCAGCCCGTTCTGCCGCAGCAGCACGCCCACGCCCAGCGCAAAGATGGCGTAGATGACCGCCTGCGTGAACATGCCCAGCAGGCTGTTGGAGCGCGTGACCAGCACGATGGCCGCGCCAGCGGCCAGGGCCAGCAGGGGCCACGAGAGCATTCGGAGCAGGTGCGCCATAGGTGCCGCCCTCCCCGCTCAGGTGCGGCTTCCGGCCAGCCCGGAGGGCTTCCAGATCAGCACGGCAATCATGAAGATAAAGGGCAGCAGCACCGACACTTCGGGCAGATAGACCGCGCCGATGGACTGCATCATGCCCAGCAGCAAAGCGGCGGCAAACGCGCCCGCCAGCGAGCCAAGGCCGCCAATCACCACCACCACGAAGGAGTCGATCAGCACGTCCGAACTCATGTGCGGCGACAGCGACAGGAAGGGCGCGGCCACCACGCCCGCCAGCCCCGCCAGCGCGCTGCCCAGCCCCACCACACCAGCGCTCAGGCGGTCGGTGTTGACGCCCTGCATGGACGTGGTAACGGGGTCGGTGCTGGCGGCGCGCACGAACAGCCCGGCCTTGGAAAAGCGCAGCCACAGCGTCAGCCCCAGCGCCACGGCCGCGCCCACCACGATCACGCCGATGCGGTAGGCGGGCAGGTCGTGCCCCATGAAGCGCACCGAGAACGCCAGCAGCTCGGGCGTGAACAGCGAGTAGTTGGCCTTGCCCCAGATGAAGGCCACGAGGTCTTCCAGAATCAGCAGCAGGCCGAAGGTGACGAGCATCACGTTCAGCGGCTCGTGGTCTTGCAGCGGCTGGAAGACGTAGCGGTCCAGCAGCACGCCGACCACGGCCATCGCCAGCGGCGCAACGCACAGGGCCACCCAGAAGTTGCTGTGCATCGCCACCGTGTAGCCGATGTACGCGCCCAGCATGTAGAGCGCGCCGTGCGCAAAGTTGACCACGCGCCGCAGCCCGTAGATCAGCGCCAGCCCGGAACTCATCACGATGAGCAGCGCGCCATACACCAGCCCGTTGAACAGATTGACCGCCAACATATCCCGTCTCCTGCTCACTATGTTTTTAGTAGCTTCCAGCGCTTGTCCATCAAGCGCTAGAGGCCGATTTCATTCAGAAACCTTCATCATCTCGCGCAGCTTGAATTTCTGAATCTTTCCCGACGGCGTGGTGGGCATGGCCTCGGCAACGACCAGCTTTTCGGGGATGTATTGCAGGGCGACCTTCTGCTCTTTGAGGAAGGCTTGGATGGCGGCCAAGTCCAGCGTCTGCCCCGGCTTGGGCACCACCACGGCGCAGGCGCGCTCGCCCAGGCGCTCGTCGGGGTAGGCCACGATGGCGGCCATTGCCACGCCGGGGTGGCGGTAGAGCAGGGATTCGATCTCGACCACGGGAATGTTCTCGCCGCCGCGAATGATGACGTCCTTGCTGCGGCCCGTGATGCGGATGTAGCCGCGCTCGTCGATGCGCGCCAAATCGCCGGTGTCGAACCAGTCGTCGGCGTCGGTGCCGTTGAGGTGCAGCCTGTGCAAATAGCCGCCGAAGTTGGAGCACGAGCGCAGCATCAGCTTGCCCACGCTGCCGACCGGGAGCGTGCTGCCGTCCACGTCCGTCACCTTCACCTCCACGCCCGGCAGCGGGCAGCCGTCGGTGTTGAAGGAGCGCTCGTCGTCGTCGTCCAGTTGCGTGAGCGTGACCGCGCCGTTCTCCGTCATGCCCCAGGCGGAGACGATCTTCGCGCCCAGCGCGGCGCGGGCCTGCTCCACCAGCGGCCCCGGAATGGGCGCACCCGCGCACAGAAAGGTGCGCAGGCTGGGTACGCCCTGGCCGGTTTCGGCCACGGTCTTCGCCAAGTCGGTCAGGAAGGGCGTGGAGGCCATGGTGAAGGTCACGCCGTGCTCGCGGATGAGGGCGATGGCCTTATTCGGCTCCCACACGTCTTGCAGCACCACGCCCGTGCGCAGCATGACGGGCATGAGCAGGCCATACATGAAGCCCGTCTGGTGCGCCATGGGCGAGGCCATGAGCACGGTGTCTTGCGCGCCCAGGCGCAGGCGCTCGGCGTAGGGAACGATGTTCGCCATGACGGTGTTGGCCGAGTGCATGACGCCCTTGGGTTCGCCCGTGGTGCCCGATGTGTAGATGAGCTGCGTCACGTCGTCCGGCCCTGGGCGGTGGCGCGTGAGGATGTCGCGGGCGTCCGCCGCGTCTTCCCACGCGGGGCCGCTCAGAAGGGCCTCGTAGCTGTTCGCGCCCTCGCCGCCCACGATGACGAGGTGTTGCAGGCTGGGCAGGCTGGCCTTCAGGCCGTTCGCCATGCTTTCAAAGTCGAAGCCGCGAAAGCTCTGGGGCGCGATCAGCACCTTGGCCTCGCCGTGCTTGAGCATGAACGACAGCTCGCGCTCGCGGAAGATGTGCATCAGCGGGTTCATCACCGCGCCGATGCGCGAGCACGCAAGGTAGGTCACCGTGAACTGCCACCAGTTGGGCAACTGGCAGGCCACCACGTCGTTTTGGCCCACGCCCAGCCGCGACAGGCCCACGGCCACGCGGTCTGCCATGCGCGCCAGTTCGCGGTAGCTGAACTGCGTGACCGCGCCCGTCTCCACGCGCAGCGCGGTCAGCGCCCGCTTGTCGGGGCACTGCTCCACGCAGGCGTCCAGTTCGTCGTTGATGGTGCGGTCGTGCCAGAGTCCTTGGGCGACCATGCGGGCGCGGCGCGGGGGCAGCAGTACGGCATCGAATTCCATGGCTTGTCTCCTGGGGTGTGGTTGTCGTTGTGTCGTCTCAAAAAAAAACTTCAGGCGGGAACGTGCTGCCTGCCTGCCCGCACGCGGGCGATGATGGTTTTCATGATCTGCGCCGTGCCGTCGCCAATCTGGAAGCCCAGCACGTCGCGCAGGCGCTGCTCCATCGGCCCCCGGTCATAGCCGCCATGGCCGAAGCACAGCAGGCACTGGTGGATCACGTCATAGGCCAGCTTCGGCCCCCACCACTTCGCCATGCCCGCCTCGGCGGTGTGGGGCAGGCCCTGGTCCTTCAGCCACAGGCCCTGCAAACACAGCAGGCGTGCGCCCTCCACTTCGGTGTCGAACTGCGCCAGCGGGTGCGTCACGCCCTGGAAGGCCGACAGCGGCTGGCCGAAGGCTTGGCGTTCGGTGATGTATTGCCAGGTTTCCTCCAGCGACACGCGGGCCACGGCCAGGCACTGCAAGCCGATGAGCGAGCGCGAAAAATCAAAGCCGTGCATCACCTGCACGAAGCCCTTGTTCTCGTCGCCCAGGCGGTGGCTGACTGGCACGCGCACGTTCTCGAAGAAGATCGACCCGCGCCCGATGGCGCGCTGGCCGTGGCAGTCGAAACGGCTGGTGGTGACGCCCGGCGTGTTCATGGGCACCAAAAGCGCCGTCACGCCGTGCGCGCCCGATTCGGGCGTGCCCGTGCGGCCAAACACCACGGTGATGTCGGCCTGGTCGGCGGCGGAGATGGAGGTCTTTTCGCCGTTGATGACGTATTCATCTCCCACGCGCTCGATGCGCAGGCGCAGGTTGGCCGCGTCGGAGCCGCCACGCGGCTCGGTCAGCGCAATGGCGCAGATCGACTCGCCCTGCACGATCTTTTGCAGCCAGGGCTGCACCACGTCCGGCTGGCCGTAGCGGGACAGGATTTGGCTGTTGAGCGATGCCAGCAGGTTGACGTAAGAAAAGCTGAGGTCGGCGCGGGCGATCTCTTCATGGATCACGCCCGCCGCGAGGCAGCCCATGCCCAGGCCACCGAACTGCTCGGGCAGCTCGGGCACGATGAAGCCCAGTTGCCCCATCTCGCGCATCAGGGCGCGGTCAAAGGCGCGGGTCTTGTCGCGCTCCAGAAAGCCGGGGGCCACGCGCTCCTGCGCGAAGCGGCGCACCGTGTCGGCCAGCGTTTGCAGGTCTTCGGTGATGTAGGGGTTGGCTTGCATCGGCGGGCCTTTGCGTCCTACTTCACGTACTTGCGGAACTCGGGCTTGCGCTTTTCCGTCAGCGCCGCCACGCCTTCGCGGGATTCGTCGGTGTCGTAATACAGCTTGAGCGCGTACATGCCCAGGCCCGCAATGCCCGCTTGGTGGGCCGTGTCGGCGTTGAAGCTGCGCTTGGCAATCGCCAGCGCCGTGGGGCTGCGCTCGCACAGCTCTTCGCCAATCTTCTGCACTTCGGCATCGAGCTGGTCATGCGGCACGCAGAAGTTGGCAAGGCCCATGGCGACGGCTTCTGCGCCGCTGTAGCGGCGGTTCAGGTACCAAATCTCGCGGGCCTTCTTCTCGCCCACCACGCGGGCCAGGAAGGCCGTGCCATAGCCAGGATCCACCGACCCCATCTTGGGGCCGACTTGGCCGAACTGCGCCTTGTCGGAGCAGATGGTGAGGTCGCAAATGGTGGCCAGCACGTTGCCGCCGCCGATGGCATAGCCCTGCACGCGGGCGATGACGGGCTTGGGCACGTCGCGGATGGCGGTGTGCAGCTCTTCCATCGGCAGGCCGATGGTGCCGCGCCCGTCGTAGTTGCCGTTGTGGGCCGACTGGTCGCCGCCGGTGCAGAAAGCGCGGTCGCCCGCGCCCGCCAGCACGATCGCGCCCACCGACTTGTCGTAGCCCGCCTTGTTCAGCGCCCGGATGATCTCGTCGCAGGTCTGGCCGCGAAAGGCGTTCATCTTGTCGGGCCGGTTGATGGTGATCCAGGCCACGCCGTTGCGCACTTCGTACAGGATGTCTTCAAAATTCATGTCGGTCTCCGTAATCGTTGTGGGGGTTCCAGGCCGTCAGCCGACCATGCTCAGGCCGCCCGAGACACTGAGCACCTGCCCCGTGACGTAGGCCGCGTCGTCGCTGGCGAAGAAGAGAATGGCGCCGGGCAGGTCCGTCGGCTGGCCGATGCGGCCCAGCGGAATGGAGCGCTTGAAGGCTTCCTCCAGCTTCTCGGGGTTGCCCGCGCCTTCCTTGTAGTCAGCAAACAGGGCCGTGTCGGTGGGGCCGGGGCACACCACGTTCACGGTGATGCCGTGGCGCGCATGCTCCCGCGCAATGGTTTTGGAGAACGACACCAGCCCGCCCTTGCAGGCGGCATACACGGCCTCGCCCGACGACCCCACGCGGGCGGCGTCGGAGGCGATGTTGACGATGCGCTTGCCGCCCCCGGCCGCCACCATCACCGGCAGCACGGCGTGGTGCATGTGCAGCGCGCCGGTCAGGTTGATGGCGATGAGCTTGTCCCACTGCACCGGCTCGGTCTTGGCGAAGGGCTTGAACACGTCCCACCCCGCGTTGTTGACCAGCACGTCGATACCGCCCCAGGCGGCCTGCACGCCGGCCACCATGGCATCCACGTCCGAGCGCACGGTGATGTCGCAGCGGAACGCCTTGGCCTGCCCGCCTGCGGCGGTGATTTTGTCCACGGTGGCCTGCGCGGCGTCCAGGTTCATGTCGCACACGGCTACATTCGCACCCTCCTGGGCAAAGCGGGCGCAGGTGGCACCGCCAATGCCGCCGCCGCCGCCCGTCACGATGACCGTCTTACCGCTGAATCTTTGCATTGCACACTCCATGGATCAGGGCGAACCGCACGCCCATCAAATTAAGTAAATATGTTGCCTTATATTAAGTACAGCACTAGAGTTTCACAACCGAAGAATCGAGGATAAGATCATGGATAACCCTAATCAACGCCAGCACTTCACGCGTATGGAGCTATCCAACCGCGTTTTCTTTCGGATGTATCAATGCGCCAACATGATGCATAAAACCGGTACACGCGCCGTGGCAACGGAGGGCTTGACCACGCAGCAGTGGGCCGTGCTGGGCGCGCTGTCACACCCTAAGGCGCAAGGGGGCATGAGCGTGGGCGACTTGGCCCGCTACCTAATGGTGAGCCGCCAGAACTTGTCGGGCCTCATAAGCCGCATGGAGCGCGACGGCCGCGTGCAAAGCGCCCCGGACGGGCGCGACCGCCGGTCCCGTCTGGTGAGCATGACGCCCGAGGGTCGCAAGGTGTGGCAGGAGCAGGCCACGCCGCAAATCGAGGCGTATTACGAGCAGGTGATGACGGACTTTTCGGTGAGCGACATCTCACACATGCTGCACTACCTGCTCAAGATGCTGAACAGCATGAAGCAGATTGATCTGGCGGAAGACACCGGCGACGCCGATGATGCGCCGATGGAGCCATAGAACCACCGCGCGCCAGAAGGAGTTCCAGGCTGCAGCGCTAGGTAGCTACAAAAAGTAGAGCTACCAGCGCTTGAAATGAAAGGGGTAGAGCCTAAAAATGCTCAAAATCTGAAAGCGCGCCATGGCGCGGCGCTATCACCCCGCCACCCACTTGCGCGCATTGCGCCAGATGCGCATCCACGGGCTGAACTGGCTGCGGTCGCCGCTGGTCCAGCTCATCTGCACGTTGCGGAACACGCGCTCGGGGTGCGGCATCAGCGCGGTGAAGCGGCCGTCGGCGGTGGTCACGCTGGTCAGGCCGCCGGGGCTGCCGTTGGGGTTGAAGGGGTACTGCTCGGTGGCCGCGCCGTGGTGGTCCACGTAGCGCATCGCGGCGATGGCCTTGTCCGGGTTGCCGCGGTACTTGAAGTTGGCAAAGCCCTCGCCGTGCGCCACCGCGATGGGCAGGCGGCTGCCGGCCATGCCCGCGAAGAACAGGCTGGGCGAATCAAGCACTTCCACCAGCGACAGGCGGGCCTCGAAGCGCTCGCTCTGGTTGGTGGTGAAGCGCGGCCAGTCTTCCGCACCCGGGATGATGCCGGCCAGCTCCGCGAACATCTGGCAGCCGTTGCACACGCCCAGGCCGAAGGTGTCCGCGCGGTGGAAGAAGCCCTGGAACTGCTCGGCCAGCCGCGGGTTGAAGGTGATGCTGCGCGCCCAGCCGATGCCCGCGCCCAGCGTGTCGCCGTAGCTGAAGCCGCCGCAGGCAACCACGCCCTTGAAGTCCTGCAGTTGGACGCGGCCGGTCTGCAGGTCGGTCATGTGCACGTCGAAGGCCTCGAAGCCCGCCTCGGTGAAGGTGTAGGCCATCTCCACGTGCGAGTTCACGCCCTGCTCGCGCAGGATGGCGACCTTGGGGCGGGCCAGGTTCAGGAACGGCGCAGCCACGTCCTCGGCCGGGTCGAACGCCAGGTGAACGTGCAGGCCGGGGTCGGCGGGCTCGCCCGCCGCGGCGTGTTCTGCATCGGCCGTGGCGGGGTTGTCGCGCTGCTGGCAGATCTTCCAGCTCACGGCGTCCCACACCTGGTGCAGGTCTTCGAGCCGGGCGCTGAACACGGCCTTGGCGTCGCGCCAGACCTGCAGCTCGCCCTTGCCCGCGTCGATGGGGGACGATGCGGGGCGGGTCTTGCCGATGAAGTGGCTCCACTTGGAGAGGCCGTGCTCGCGCAGCAACTGCATCACGTCGTTGCGGTCCGCCGTGCGCACCTGCAGCACCACGCCCAGCTCTTCGCTGAACAGGGCCTTGAGCGTCAGCTCCTCGCGGCGGGCGCTGATCTGCTGGGCCCAGTTCTTGGCGTCGCCGGTTTCCATGCGGCTGTCGCTGATGCCGTCGCCCTCGGTGACGAGCAGGTCGACGTTGAGCGCCACGCCCACGTGGCCCGCGAAGGCCATCTCGGCCACCGCCGCCAGCAGGCCGCCGTCGCTGCGGTCGTGGTAGGCCAGGATGTGCCCTTTAGCGCGCAGGGCGTTGACGGCATTGACCAGGTTGACGAGGTCTTGCGGGTCATCGAGGTCGGGCACTTCGTCGCCACTTTGCTCCAGCGTCTGGCCCAGGATGCTGCCGCCCATGCGGTTCTGGCCCTTGCCGAGGTCGATGAGGATCAGCGTGGTGTCTTCTTGCGCCGCGTCCAGTTGCGGCGTGAGCGTGCCGCGCACGTCGGCCAGCGAGGCGAAGGCACTCACGATCAGGCTGACGGGCGAGGTGACCTTTTTCTTGTCACTGCCTTCGGACCATTGCGTGCGCATGGACAGCGAATCCTTGCCGACCGGAATGCTGATGCCCAGCGCGGGGCACAGCTCCATGCCCACGGCCTTCACGGTTTCGTACAGCGCGGCGTCCTCGCCGGGTTCGCCGCAGGCGGCCATCCAGTTGGCGGAGAGCTTCACGCGCGGCAGCTCGATGGGCGCGGCCAGCAGGTTGGTGATGGCCTCGGCCACGGCCATGCGGCCCGAGGCGGGAGCGTTGATGGCGGCCAGCGGCGTGCGCTCGCCCATGCTCATGGCCTCGCCGGCGAAGCCCTTGTAGTCGGCCAGCGTCACGGCGCAGTCGGCCACGGGCACCTGCCAGGGGCCGACCATCTGGTCGCGGTGGGTGAGGCCGCCCACCGTGCGGTCGCCGATGGTGATGAGGAAGCGCTTGGACGCCACCGTGGGGTGCGCCAGCACGTCGATGACGGCCTTTTGCAGCGGCACGCCGGTCAGGTTGATGGGCGCAAATTCGCGCGTCACGGTCGCCACGTCGCGGTGCATCTTGGGCGGCTTGCCCAGCAGCACGTCCATGGGCATGTCCACGGGGTACTTCTGGTCGCCGGCCGCCACGGCAGTGTCTTCCAGCACCAGCTGGCGCTGCTCGGTGGCGGTGCCGATCACGGCGAAGGGGCAGCGCTCGCGCTCGCAGAAGGCCTTGAAGAGGGGCAGCGATTCGGGCGCGATGGCCAGCACGTAGCGCTCCTGGCTTTCGTTGCTCCAGATTTCCTTGGGCGCCATGCCGGACTCTTCGAGCGGCACGGCGCGCAGGTCGAAGCGCGCGCCCCGGCCTGCGTCATTGGTCAGCTCGGGGAAGGCGTTGGACAGGCCGCCCGCGCCGACGTCGTGGATGGCCAGGATGGGGTTTTGCGCACCCTGCGCCCAGCAGTGGTTGATGACCTCCTGCGCGCGGCGCTCGATCTCGGGGTTGCCGCGCTGCACGGAGTCGAAGTCCAGCTCCGCCGCATTCGTGCCCGTGGCCATGGAGCTGGCCGCGCTGCCGCCCATGCCGATGCGCATGCCGGGGCCGCCCAACTGGATGAGCAGCGAGCCGGCGGGGAATTCGATCTTCTTCGTCAGTTCCGCATCGATCACGCCCACGCCGCCCGCGATCATGATGGGCTTGTGGTAGCCGCGCTGCACGCCACCGACGTTCTGCTCGTACTCGCGGAAGTAGCCTGCGAGGTTGGGCCGGCCGAATTCGTTGTTGAACGCCGCACCGCCGAGGGGCCCTTCCACCATGATCTGCAGCGGGCTCGCGATGTGCTCGGGCTTGCCCACGTGGGAGCCCCAGAGCCGGGACACCGTGAAGCCCGTCAGCCCCGCCTTGGGCTTGGAGCCGCGCCCCGTGGCGCCCTCGTCGCGGATCTCGCCGCCCGCGCCGGTGGACGCGCCCGGGAAGGGCGAGATGGCCGTGGGGTGGTTGTGCGTCTCCACCTTCATCAGCACGTGGTGGGTTGCACTACTTTTTTGATAGCTGCTTGCGCCCGCTCCATCTGCGCTGGAGGCCATTTTGGCCATGAAACGCTCGACGGCATGGCCTTCCATGATGGAGGCGTTGTCCGAGTACGCCACCACCGTGTGCTGCGGCGCGAGCTGGTGCGTGTTGCGGATCATGCCGAACAGGCTCTTGTCCTGCGCCACGCCGTCGATGGTGAACTGGGCGTTGAAGATCTTGTGGCGGCAGTGCTCGCTGTTGGCCTGGGCGAACATCATCAGCTCCACGTCCGTGGGGTTGCGCGCCAGGCCGGTGAAGGCGTTCACCAGGTAGTCGATCTCGTCCTCGGCCAGCGCCAGGCCGAAGCGGGCGTTGGCGGCTTCCAGCGCCGCGCGGCCGCCGCCCAGCACGTTGACGTGCTCCATGGGCGCGGGCTGCAGCTCGGTGAACAGCGCGGCCGCGGCGGCGCGGCCGGCCACCACGGATTCGGTCATGCGGTCGTGCAGCAGGGCCGCCACCTGGGCGAGCAGCTCGGCGCTCAGCTCGGGCGCTCCGCCCAGCAAGCCGTGCCGCAGGTGCAGGCGGTATTCGGTGATGCGCTCCACGCGGCGGATGGCGATGCCGCAGTTGCGCGCGATGTCCGTGGCCTTGCTCGCCCAGGGCGAGAGCGTGCCCAGGCGCGGCGTGACGATGACGGCGGCGCCCTCCGCCGGGCCTTCGTACGGGTCGCCGTAGGTCAGCAGGGCCGCCAGGCGCTCCTGCTCGGCCGGCGTGGGGGCCGCGTCCGTGGCGACCAGGTGCACGAAGCGCGCCGCGATGCCTTCGATCCGGGGGTGGATGGCTCGCAGGGCGGGTTGGAGTTGCTGGGCGCGGAAGGAGCTGAGGGCATTGCCGCCCTCCAGCGTGGTCAAGTGCAAGGTCACGGTAGCGGCCTGTTGGGGGTGTGAGGTACGGAAGAGGCGAGGCGCCGACCCGAAGGGCCCGGACCGGTGGGCCTGGGCGGGTGGGCAGCCCGGCATTTTACCGGGCGTGCCGCCCGCGCCAGCGGGCAGCGGGGGCCGATGGGATAATTGGGGGCATGAGCATCACCATCAAAAGCGCCGAGGACATCGAGGGCATGCGCCTGGCATGCCGCCTTGCCTCCGAAGTGCTGGACTACATCGCCCCCCACATCAAGCCCGGCATCACCACCAAGGAAATCGACCGCCTGGGCGCGGAATGCATGGCCCTGCAGGGCACCGTGTCCGCCACCATCGGCTACCAGCCCCCGGGCTACCCGCCCTACCCCGGGCACCTGTGCACCTCCGTCAACCACGTGGTGTGCCACGGCATCCCGAACGAGAAGCCGCTGAAGAAGGGCGACATCCTGAACGTGGACGTCACCGTCATCACCAAGGACGGCTGGTACGGCGACAACAGCCGCATGTACCTGATCGGCGAATGCTCCATCGCGGCCAAGCGCCTGTCGGCGCTGACCTTCGAGGCGATGTGGCTCGGCATCCAGCAGGTCAAGCCCGGCGCGCGCCTGGGCGACGTGGGCCATGCGATCCAGAAGTTCGCCGAAGGGCACGGCCTGTCGGTGGTGCGCGAGTTCTGCGGCCACGGCATCGGCCAGAAGTTCCACGAGGAGCCCCAGGTGCTGCACTACGGCCGCCCCGGCACGGGGGAGGAACTGGTGCCGGGCATGACCTTCACCATCGAGCCCATGCTCAACCTGGGCCGCCGCGAGGTCAAGGAACACGGCAACGACGGCTGGACCATCGTGACCAAGGACCACAGCCTGTCCGCGCAGTGGGAGCACACGGTGCTGGTCACGGAGACCGGCTACGACGTGCTGACGCTGTCGGCCGGCTCGCCCGCCCTGCCCGCCTTCGTGGCGGCCACGGCCACCTGACCCCAGGCGCGCCGGCGCAGCAGCCCCTGACGGCCCCCGGCGCGCACGACTCTTGCATGGCTTTTCGCATGGCCTTCCACCCGCGCGCTCCCCGACCATGACCGAACTCCATGCCCTGCGGGACGCCTACCGCAGCGACAAAGCCGCCCTGCTGGCCGCCATGCAGGCCACGGGCGCTTCCACCCGCGGCATCCGCGTGCTGCTGCGCAAGCTCTCCACGCTGGCGGGCCAGCTGCTGCAGACCCTGTGGCAGCGCGCCGGGCTGCCCGCCGACATGGCCCTGGTGGCCGTGGGGGGCTTCGGGCGGGACCAGCTCTTTCCATACTCGGACGTCGATGTCCTGCTGCTGATGCCCGACGGCGCCGCGCCCGAGGCCGGCAGCGCGCTGCGCACGCGGCTGGAGGGCTTCATCGGCAGCTGCTGGGACGCGGGGCTGGAGATCGGCTCCAGCGTGCGCACCGTGGCCGAGTGCCTGGCCGAGAGCGCGGGCGACGTGACGGTGCAGACATCGCTGCTCGAATCGCGCCTGGTCTGCGGCAACGCGGCGCTGTTCGCCGAGTTCCAGCGCCGCTACCGCGAGCAGATGAACCCCCAGGCCTTCCTGGTGGCCAAGACGCTGGAGATGCGCCAGCGCCACACCAAGTACGAGAACACGCCCTACGCGCTGGAGCCCAACTGCAAGGAGTCGCCCGGCGGGCTGCGCGACCTGCAGATGATCCTGTGGGTGTCCCAGGCCGCGGGCCTGGGCCGCAACTGGAAGGAACTAGCCGCCAGCGGCATGGCCACGGCCTTCGAGGTGCGGCAGATCGAGCGCAACGAGGCCCTGCTGTGTCTCATCCGCGCGCGCCTGCACGCCGCGGCGGGGCGCCACGAAGACCGCCTAGTGTTCGACCTGCAGACCGCCGTGGCCGAGTCCTTCGGCTACCGCTCGCAGGCGCCCGACGGCTCGCGCCTGCCCATGCGCGCCAGCGAAAGCCTGATGCGCCGCTACTACTGGGCGGCCAAGGCCGTGTCGCAGCTCAGCCAGATCCTGCTGCTGAACATCGAGGAGCGGCTGAACCCTTCCACGCACGAGCCGCGCCCGATCAACGCGCGCTTCTTCGAGAAGGCCGGGCTCATCGAGGTCGCGAGCGACGACCTGTACCAGCGCGACCCGCACGCCATCCTCGAAACCTTTTTGCTCTACCAGACCACGGTGGGGCTGAAGGACCTGTCGGCGCGCACGCTGCGCGCGCTGTACAACGCGCGCGGCGTGATGGACGCCGCCTTCCGCCGCGACCCGGTGAACCGCGCCGCCTTCATGCGCATCCTGCAGCAGCCCTCGGGCATCACGCACGCGATGCGGCTCATGAACCAGACCTCGGTGCTGGGGCGCTACCTGTGGCCGTTCCGCCGCATCGTGGGGCAGATGCAGCACGACCTGTTCCACGTCTACACGGTGGACCAGCACATCCTGATGGTGCTGCGCAACGTGCGCCGCTTCTTCATGGCGGAGCACGCACACGAATACCCGTTCTGCTCGCAGCTCGCGGGCGGCTGGGACAAGCCGTGGATCCTGTACGTGGCCGCGCTGTTCCACGACATCGGCAAGGGGCGCGGCGGCGACCATTCGCAGATCGGCGCCGTGGAAGTGCGGCGCTTTGGCCGCCAGCACGGCGTGGACCGCGAGGACGCGAAGCTCATCGAGTTCCTGGTGCGCGAGCACCTGACCATGAGCACCGTGGCCCAGAAGCAGGACCTGGCCGACCCCGACGTGATCGGCGCCTTCGCGCGGCGCGTGGGCAACGAGCGCTACCTCACGGCGCTGTACCTGCTCACCGTGGCCGACATCCGCGGCACCAGCCCCAAGGTGTGGAACGCCTGGAAGGGCAAGCTGCTGGAAGACCTGTACCGCGCCACGCTGCGCACCCTGGGCGGTCGCGCGCCCGACGCCGCCGCCGAGATCGAGGCGCGCAAGCGCGAGGCGCTGGTACAGCTGGCGCTGAGCGCCCAGCCGTTCGAGGCGCACAAGAAGCTGTGGGACACGCTGGACGTGAGCTACTTCATGCGCCACGAGGCCGCCGACATCGCCTGGCACACGCGCCACCTCTCGCGCCACGTGGGCGCAGCCAAGCCCGTGGTGCGCGCGCGCCAGTCGCTGGCGGGCGACGGGCTGCAGGTCATGGTCTACGCAGCCGACCAGCCCGACCTGTTCGCGCGCATCTGCGGCTATTTCGACCGCGCGGGCTTCTCCATCCTGGACGCGCGCGTGCACACCGCCAACAACGGCTACGCGCTCGACACCTTCCAGGTCGTGGCCTCGTCCCAGCCGGGGCACTACCGCGAGCTGACGCACATGGTCGAGAGCGACCTGATGCACGCCATCGAGGCCGGCGGCCCGCTGCCCGAGCCTGCCCGCAAGCGGCTGTCGCGCCGGGTCAAGAGCTTTCCGGTGGCGCCGCGCGTCACCTTGCGGCCCGACGAGAAGGCCCAGCGCTGGCTGCTCGCCATCTCGGCCAGCGACCGGGCGGGACTGCTCTACCTGGTGGCGCGCATCCTGGCCCGCCACCACCTGAGCGTGCAGCTCGCCAAGGTCAGCACGCTGGGCGAGCGGGTGGAAGACACCTTCCTGGTGCAGGGGCCCGAGCTGCAGAACAACGCGCGGCAGATCCAGATCGAGACGGAACTGCTGCGCGAGCTGTCGGCCTGAAACTCCCGTATTGATAGCTGCCAGCGCTTGCTGGACAAGCGCTGGAGGCCTATTTGACCAAAGGCAACGCTGAACAGGTTTCGCGCACGTCGCATCCCTGGCTTGGGCGGTCTGCGGCGTTGCAAATGCTCGCAATAGCTCTGGCTATTGCTGTGCTTTGCGCCTTGCAGCCCATCCCAACCCAAGGCGCGTCGCATCGCGAAACCTGTTCAGCATTGCCTTAATCATCTTCCGTCGCGCTGATGTCCGGGAACAGGATCTCCGTGAAGCCGAACTGCGTGAAATCGCGCACCCGCATCGGGTACAGCGTGCCGATGAGGTGGTCGCACTCGTGCTGCACTACGCGAGCGTGGAAGCCGTCCACCGTGCGGTCGATGGGGTCGCCGTACGGGTCGAAGCCGGTATAGCGGATGCGCGACCAGCGCGGCACCTTGCCGCGCAGGCCGGGCACCGAAAGGCAGCCTTCCCAGTCCTCTTCCTCCTCGTCGCCCAGCGGCGTGATGACCGGGTTGAGCAGCACCGTGGGCGGCACCAGCGGCCGGTCGGGGTAGCGCGGGTTGCGCGCGTTGGAGCCGAAGATCACCAACTGCAAGTCCACGCCGATCTGCGGCGCCGCCAGCCCCGCGCCGTTCACGGCATGCATGGTCTCGAACATGTCGCGCACCAGCAGGTGCAGTTCATCGGTGTCGAACGCGGTCACGGGCTGGGCCACGCGCAGCAGGCGCGGGTCGCCCATCTTCAGGATGGTGTGGATGGTCATGGGGCGGACGGATCGAAAGAAGCCCCCCCAGCATAGCGCCACAATAGCCCCCATGACCCCGCCCAGCGACGACGAGAGCTCCGCCGCACCGCGCCCCCTGCCCTGGCCGGTGCGCTGGCTGCTGCTGGCTTTCGCCGTGCTGAGCCTGGCGCTGGGCATCATCGGCATCGTCGTGCCGGGCCTGCCCACCACCGTCTTCATCCTCATGGCGGCCTGGGCGGCGGCGCGCAGCTCGCCCCGGCTCTACCGCTGGCTCTGGAACCACCGCCTGTTCGGCCCCTCGCTGCGCAACTGGGCCCAGGGCGGCAAGGTGAGCCGCCGCGCCAAGTGGAGCGCGACCGCCGCCATGGCGGCCAGCGCCGTCATCCTGCTGCTGTTCGGCCCGCGCAACTGGGCGCTCTACTTCGCGCTGGGCAGCATGGCCTGCGTGCTGGCCTGGCTGTGGCGCAGGCCCGAGCCCTGAAAAACAAAACCCGCCATGCGCGGGCACATGGCGGGTTCTGGTTGCTGGCTCCTCAACCTGGGCTCGAACCAGGGACCTACGGATTAACAGTCCGGCGCTCTACCGACTGAGCTATTGAGGAATGATCGGTACTTTGATGCAAAAGGCCCCGCGTACACATGCAGGGCCTGCAGAATTCTGGCTCCTCAACCTGGGCTCGAACCAGGGACCTACGGATTAACAGTCCGGCGCTCTACCGACTGAGCTATTGAGGAACAAGACTTAGATTATATACACAAAAACACCGCATACCGGACAATAGCGCCCCATGTCTTCGCAACTGCCCTGGCTGGAGCCGGGCGACCCCTTGCCTCGCCCCGCCAGTGCCTGGGGTTCCGACGATCCCGCGCCCGGCCTGCTGGCCGCAGGCGGGGCACTTGACGTGCCCACGCTGTGCGCCGCCTACGCGCAGGCCACCTTCCCCTGGTACGGTCCCGGCCAGCCCATTCTGTGGTGGTCGCCCGACCCGCGCATGGTGCTGCCCGTGGCGCAGTTCCGGCTGCACCGCTCGCTGCGCAAGACGCTGCAGGCCTTCCACGCCCGCGCCGATTGCGAGATCCGCGTGGACAGCGCGTTCGAGGCCGTCATCACCGCCTGCGCCACCAAGGAGCGCAGCGGCCAGGCCGGCACGTGGATCGTGCCCGAGATGGTCGAAGCCTACACGGACCTGCACGCGGCGGGCCATGCCCACAGCGTGGAAACCTGGGTGGGCGGCGAGCTGGTGGGCGGCCTGTACTGCGTGGCGCTGGGGCGCGCCGTCTTCGGCGAATCCATGTTCGCCCATGCCACCGATGCGTCCAAGATCGCGCTGGCGGCACTGGTCTCCCTGTGCCGCCGCCACGGCGTGGAGATGATCGACTGCCAGCAGAACACGCGCCACCTTGCCTCGCTGGGCGCCTTGGAAATGCCGCGCGGGCGCTTCCTGGCCCACGTGGAGCAGGCCTGCCGCCAGCCTGGGCCGCCCTGGCAGTTCGACCCCCTATACTGGAACGCACTGCTTCCATGACGCAACTCAACGACCTTCCGCTGCAGACCCTGCAGTTCTACGCGACGGCTCCCTACCCCTGCAGCTACCTGCCGGACCGGCAGGCGCGGTCGCAGGTCGCCACGCCCAGCCACCTGATCCAGAGCGACATCTATTCGGACCTCGTCGCCAAGGGGTTCCGCCGCAGTGGCATGTTCACCTACCGCCCCTACTGCGACGGCTGCCAGGCCTGCACCCCGCTGCGCATCCTGGTGAACGAATTCCGGCCGGACCGGAGCCAGCGGCGCGCCGCCGCCCGCCACGGCAACCTGCAGGCGCGCGTGCTGCGCCTGTGCTTCGTGCCGGAGCACTACCAGCTGTACCTGCGCTACCAGAACGGCCGCCACGCGGGCGGCGGCATGGACCACGACAGCATCGACCAGTACACGCAGTTCCTGCTGCAAAGCCGCGTGAATTCGCGCCTGGTGGAGTTCCGCGAGGTGGACGCGGCCACGGGCGAGCCGGGCGCGCTCAAGATGGTCTCCATCCTGGATGTGCTGGACGACGGGCTGTCGGCGGTCTATACGTTCTACGAGCCCGAGCCCCATCGCAGCTACGGCACCTACAACGTGATGTGGCAGATCGAACAGGCGCGCTCCCTGGGCCTGCCCCACGTATACCTGGGCTACTGGATCGAGGCCAGCCCCAAGATGAACTACAAGGCGCGCTTCCATCCGCACGAGGTGCGCACGGAGGGCGCGTGGCGCCGTGCGGTCCGCCCGGCGGCGCCGGACACCTGACTGCGGATTTGTATTTCACAAGATAAAATGCAGCGGCCGTCACTGCATCGCCGCCCATGAAAAAGATCGACCCCAGCGTCCCTGCTAAGCCCAGCGTCCAGGTGCTGGAGCGCATGTTCACGCTGATCGACGTGCTGGCATCGCGCGAAGAGGCCATCTCGCTCAAGGAGATCAGCGAGAAGACGGGGCTGCACCCCTCCACCACGCACCGCATCCTCAACGACCTGACCATCGGCCGTTTCGTGGACCGCCCCGAATCCGGCAGCTACCGCCTGGGCATGCGCCTGCTGGAGCTGGGCAACCTGGTCAAGGCCCGCCTGAGCGTGCGCGACGCGGCGCTCACCCCCATGCGCAACCTGCACAAGCTGATCCAGCAGCCGGTCAACCTGAGCATGCGGCAGGGCGATGAAATCGTCTATGTGGAGCGCGCCTACAGCGAGCGCTCGGGCATGCAGGTGGTGCGCGCCATCGGCGGCCGCGCGCCGCTGCACCTGACCTCCACGGGCAAGCTCTTCCTGGCGCTGGACGACCCGCAGCGCGTGCGCGCCTACGCCACCCGCACCGGCCTGGCGGGCCACACGCGCAACAGCATCACCCAGTTGCCGATTCTCGAACGCGAACTCGCCAAGGCCCGGCAGTACGGCATGGCGCGCGACAACGAGGAGCTGGAGCTGGGCGTGCGCTGCATGGCCGCCGGCGTGTACGACGACCAGGGCAAGCTGGTGGCGGGCCTGTCCATCTCCGCCCCGGCCGACCGGCTGGATGAGGGCTGGCTGCCCAAGCTACAGGCCACGGCCCATGAAATCTCGCTGGCGCTGGGCTATGCGCCCAGCACCGACGCCCCAGGCGAAGCCGGCACACGCCACGGGCCCCGCCCCTGAAGCACAAAGGCCGCGCCCAGGGGCGCGGCCTTTGATCCCTGGAAGGAAGAAACGCTAGCCGTTGCCGCCGGCACGCGCCTGCAGCGGCGCCGTCAGCGACGACGGCAGGGACTCCACCCAGTGGCGCACGCGCTCCGCGTCGCCCAGGCGGCTGAACTTGCCCGCCGAGTCGAGGAACACCATGATCAGCTTGCGCCCGGCGATCTGGGTCTGCATCACGAGGCAGCGGCCGGCCTCCGAGATATAGCCGGTCTTCTGCAGGCCGATGTCCCAGGTGGGGTTCTTCACCAGCCCGTTGGTGTTGTTGTACTGCAGGGTCCTCTGCCCCACCGCCACCTCAAAGCCCGGGGAGGTGGACAGCTCGCGCAGCAAGGGGTCGCCATGCGCCACGTTCACCAGGGTGGCCAGGTCGCGGGCGCTGGACTGGTTGCGGCTCGACAGGCCGGTGGGCTCCACGTAGCGGGTGTCCGTCATGCCCAGCAGGCGGGCCTTGGCGTTCATGTGCGCCACGAAGGCCTCCAGCCCGCCCGGAAAGGTGCGCCCCAGCGCATGCGCGGCACGGTTCTCGCTGGACATCAGCGCCAGATGCAGCATCTCGCCGCGCGTCAGCGTGGTGCCCACGACGAGGCGCGAGCTGCTGCCTTTTTCGGTGTCCACGTCGTCCTGCGTGATGGTGATCGGCTCGTCCATCGGCAGCTTGGCCTGGGAAATGATCATGCCCGTCATGAGCTTGGTCAGCGACGCGATGGGCAGCACGGCGTGGTCGTTCTTGCTGAGCAGGACTTCGTGCGTGTCCTGGTCGATGACGAGCGCCACGCTGGACTTCAGGTCCAGCGGGTCGTTCACCTCGTGCAGACCGGCCAGTTGCCCGAAGGACGGCTTGGCGGGCACGTAGGCCACGCGGGTCGCCGCCTTGGAGGTCTTGGCCGTGACGCGCACCGCCTTGCTGTTGCTGGCCGCCACCTTGCGCGGCGCCACGGCCCGCTTGGCGACGGAAGAACTGGCCTGCTGCTTCTTGGCGGGCGCTTTCTTGCGCTCCCCGGCATGCGCCCCGGGCGCAATCAGGGCCGCGCTCACGACGGCAAGGCCCACCCATTGGACAAGACGGTTCACTGCGGCGCGGTAGGGATGGTGCATCCAGGTGCTCCAAACGGTAAAAAGTGTTGGGCAGTGTACAGAATCAAAAAAAGTCGCGCAAGATCAAGACCTTGCGCGACTTTCCGAGAAAGTGAATGAAATTATAAATCGGCAGCTCAGCCTTGTGCCGCCACCCGGTCGGCTTTACTTTGTAACTTGTTCAGCGCGCTCAGATAGGCCTTCGCCGAAGCGACCACGATGTCCGGGTCGGCCCCCACGCCGTTGACCACCCGGCCACTGTTCTGCAGGCGCACGGTGACTTCGCCCTGACTCTCGGTGGAGCCGCTGATCGCGTTCACCGAATACAGCACCATCTCGGCGCCGCTCTTCACGTGCGACTCGATGGCCTTGAGCGACGCGTCGACCGGCCCGTTGCCGTCGGATTCGCCGCGCACCTCCTGGCCGTCCACCGTGAACACGATGGTGGCCTGCGGCCGCTCGCCGGTTTCGCTGTGCTGCGCCAGCGAGACGAAGCCGTACTGCTCCTTCTCGCTGGTCACGCTCTCGTCGCTGACCAGGGCCAGGATGTCCTCGTCGAAGATCTCGCTCTTGCGGTCCGCCAGCTCCTTGAACTTGGCGAAGGCGACGTTGATCTCGGTTTCGCTCTCCAGCTGCACACCCAGTTCCTGCAGGCGCTGCTTGAAGGCGTTGCGGCCGCTCAACTTGCCCAGCACGATCTTGTTGGCCGTCCAGCCCACGTCCTCGGCGCGCATGATCTCGTAGGTGTCGCGCGCCTTGAGCACGCCGTCCTGGTGGATGCCCGAGGCGTGCGCGAAGGCGTTGGCGCCCACCACGGCCTTGTTGGGCTGCACCACGAAGCCGGTGGTCTGGCTGACCATGCGGCTGGCGGCCACGATGTGCTGGGTGTCGATGTTGAGGTCGAGGTTGAAGTAGTCCTTGCGGGTCCTCACCGCCATCACCACCTCTTCGAGCGAGCAGTTACCCGCACGCTCGCCGAGGCCGTTGATGGTGCATTCCACCTGGCGCGCGCCGCCGATCTTCACGCCCGCGAGCGAATTGGCCACAGCCATGCCCAGGTCGTTGTGGCAGTGTACGGACCAGACGGCCTTGTCCGAATTGGGAATGCGCTCGCGCAGCGTCTTGATGAAGTTGCCGTACAGCTCGGGGATGGCGTAGCCCACGGTGTCGGGCACGTTGATGGTGGTGGCGCCCTCGGTGATCACCGTCTCCAGCACGCGGCACAGGAAGTCCACGTCGCTGCGGTAGCCGTCCTCGGGGCTGAACTCGATGTCGCCCACCAGGTTGCGGGCAAAGCGCACCGACTGCTTGGCCTGCTCCAGCACCTGCTCGGGCGTCATGCGCAGCTTCTTCTCCATGTGCAGGGGGCTGGTGGCGATGAAGGTGTGGATGCGCCCGCTGTTGGCGCCCTTGAGCGCTTCCGCCGCGCGCGCGATGTCGCGGTCGTTGGCGCGCGACAGCGAGCAGATGGTGGAGTCCTTGATGGCATGGGCGATGGCCTGCACGCACTCGAAGTCGCCGTTGGAACTGGCGGCGAAGCCGGCCTCGATCACGTCCACCTTCAGGCGCTCCAGCTGGCGCGCGATGCGCAGCTTTTCGTCCTTGGTCATCGAGGCGCCGGGGGACTGCTCGCCGTCGCGCAAGGTGGTGTCGAAAATGATGAGTTTGTCAGCCATGTCGTTCTCCTGGTATCGGTGGTGGGGTGCCCGCTTCGGTCAAGATTCTGGGAGCCAAAACAAAAGGCCCGCTGCGGGTGCATACGGGCCTTTGTGGAAAAAGTGTGCGCGTGCGCCTACCGTCTCCGCCCGTGAGGAGGTAGCAGTAGGGCCAGTGCCAACGTGTTCATGCGGTGCAATGTAGCACAACAACAAGCCGCACGCCGCCGCCGTCACTTGTGCAGCCCGCGCTCGTCGGGTTCGTCGGTGGAGGTGCTGATGACGCTGCTGTGCTGGCCCTTGGCCTTGCGCCAGGCATAGACGCCGTAGCCCGACAGGCCGTAGAACACGAACACGGCGAACAGCACCGTGGGCGGGTGGATGTTGATGACAGCGATGCCCAAGGCGATGAGCACGATGGCCGCGAAGGGCACGCTCTTTTTCATTTGCACGTCCTTGAAGCTGTAGAACGGCACGTTGGTCACCATGGTGAGCCCCGCGTACAGCGTGAAGGCGAACATGATCCACGTGATCTGCGACCAGGTGAGCCATGCATCCTCGCCCGGGCGCACGCCCAGCTCGGTCATCAGCCAGATGAAACCCGCCACCAGCGCAGCGGCGGCCGGCGACGGCAGGCCCTGGAAGTAGCGCTTGTCCACCACGCCAGTGTTCACGTTGAAGCGCGCCAGCCGCAGCGCCGCGCAGGCGCAGTACACGAAGGCCGCGATCCAGCCCCAGCGGCCCAGGCCCTGCAGCGACCACTCGTAGGCGATGAGCGCGGGCGCCGCGCCGAAGGACACCATGTCGGACAGCGAATCCATCTGCTCGCCGAAAGCGCTTTGCGTGTTGGTCATGCGCGCCACGCGCCCGTCCAGGCTGTCGAGCACCATGGCGCAGAACACGCCGACGGCCGCCTGGTCGAAGCGCCCGTTCATGGCCATCACGATGGAATAGAAACCGCCGAACAGCGCCGCCAGCGTGAACAGGTTGGGCAGGATGTAGATGCCCTTGCGCCGTTTGCGCACCATCACGCCGGTGTCTTCGGCAGATCCATTCCCGTCATGCATCAAATTGGCCTCCAGCGCTTGCTGTATAAGCGAAAGCAGCTATCATATTCATAGTTTTTGGCAGCCCCCGGCATTGCGCGGGCGAAGGGTGGATTTTAGCGCCCACGAAAAAGGCCACCGAAGTGGCCTTTTGCTCGGATGCTTCCCGGGGAAGGATCAGTTGCGCGTCTGGTCCACCAGCTTGTTCTTGGCGATCCAGGGCATCATGGCGCGCAGTTTGCCGCCCACCACTTCGATGCTGTGCTCGGCCGTGTTGCGGCGGCGAGCCGTCATGCTGGGGTAGTTCAGGCGGCCTTCCTGGATGAACATCTTGGCGTAGTCGCCGTTCTGGATGCGCTTGAGGGCATTGCGCATGGCGGCGCGTGACTGCTCGTTGATGACCTCGGGGCCCGTCACGTACTCGCCGAACTCGGCGTTGTTCGAGATCGAGTAGTTCATGTTGGCGATGCCGCCTTCGTAGATCAGGTCCACGATGAGCTTGAGCTCGTGCAGGCACTCGAAGTAGGCCATCTCGGGCGCGTAGCCGGCTTCGACCAGGGTCTCGTAGCCCATCTTGATCAGTTCGACCGCGCCGCCGCACAGCACGGCCTGTTCGCCGAACAGGTCGGTCTCGGTCTCTTCCTTGAAGTTGGTCTCGATGATGCCGGCCTTGCCGCCGCCGTTGGCCATGGCGTAGGACAGGGCCAGGTCGCGCGCCTTGCCGCTCTGGTCCTGGTGCACGGCCACGAGGTGGGGCACGCCGCCGCCCTGGGTGTAGGTGCTGCGCACAGTGTGGCCGGGGGCCTTGGGGGCGACCATCCACACGTCCAGGTCGGCACGGGGCACGACCTGGTTGTAGTGCACGTTGAAGCCGTGGGCGAAGGCCAGCGACGCGCCCTGCTTGATGTTGGGCTCCACGTTGTTCTTGTAGACCTCGGCGATCTGCTCGTCGGGCAGCAGGATCATGACCACGTCGGCGGCCTTCACGGCGTCGTTGACTTCCAGCACGTTCAGGCCGGCCTTGCCGACCTTGTCCCAGCTCGCGCCGCCCTTGCGCAGGCCGACCACGACCTTCACGCCGCTGTCGTTCAGGTTCTGTGCATGGGCGTGGCCTTGCGAGCCGTAGCCGATGATGGCCACGGTCTTGCCCTTGATGAGGCTCAGGTCACAGTCTTTGTCGTAGAAAACTTTCATGGGTCGCTCCGGTTGAAATGCGTTGTTCGGGTTGGAAATAAAAACGGTGGATTGTCTTACACGCGCAGGATGCGCTCGCCGCGGCCGATGCCGCTGGCGCCCGTGCGCACGGTCTCCAGGATGGCCGTGCGGTCGATGGCCTGCAGGAAGGCGTCGTTCTTGCTCTGGTCGCCGGTGAGCTCGATGGTGTAGCTCTTCTCGGTCACGTCGATGATGCGGCCGCGGAAGATGTCGGCCATGCGCTTCATCTCCTCGCGCTCCTTGCCCACGGCGCGCACCTTCACCATCATGAGCTCGCGCTCGGTGTAGGCGCCCTCGGTGAGGTCGACCACCTTCACGACCTCGATGAGGCGGTTCAGGTGCTTGGTGATCTGCTCGATCACGTCGTCGGAGCCCGTTGTCTGGATGGTCATGCGCGAGAGCGATGCATCCTCGGTGGGCGCCACGGTGAGCGATTCGATGTTGTAGCCACGGGCCGAGAACAGGCCCACCACGCGCGAGAGGGCGCCGGCTTCGTTTTCCAGCAGAACGGCAATGATGTGTTTCATGATGAAGATTCCTCTTTTCGCTGCCCTCCCCTGGCGCCGGTAAGCGCCAAGCTCGGCAGGCAATAGATTCGTCAAAAAAGATAGCTACTAGCGCTTGATGAGCAAGCGCTGGAGGCCGATTTGATACTCAAAGGTCTTCCGACCCCAGCAGCATTTCGGTGATGCCCTTGCCGGCCTGCACCATCGGGAACACGTTCTCGGTGGGGTCGGTGCGGAAGTCCATGAACACCGTGCGGTCCTTGAGCTTGCGGGCCTCGCGCAGCGCGGGCTCCACGTCCTTGGGGTGCTCGATGAGCATGCCCACGTGGCCGTAGGCCTCGGCCAGCTTCACGAAGTTGGGCAACGCGTCCATGTAGCTGTGGCTGTAGCGGCCGGAGTATTCGATCTCCTGCCACTGACGCACCATGCC
>Ga0222424_100263_pt1 | contig 41930 bp, 40 predicted proteins | sample 2B2ome_FD_182468 | JGI IMG/M metagenome (GOLD analysis project Ga0222424, IMG submission 182468) | Enriched microbial communities from leaf-cutter ant dump, University of Wisconsin, Madison, United States - 2B200A (version 2) | ecosystem: Environmental > Terrestrial > Nest > Insects nest > Nest... | reverse complement strand
AGCTTGGCGGCCTGCTGCTTGGCGAGCTTGGTGTTGCGGAACTTGCCAGCGCGGTAGGTGGCGATTTCGCGCGCACGGCGCTCGTCGGACATCACCATGAACTCGTCGCCCGCCTGCGGAACGTCCGACAGGCCCTGGATTTCCACCGGAATGGATGGGCCCGCCGTCTTGGCCGGCTTGCCGTTTTCGTCGAGCATGGCGCGCACGCGGCCCGAGGTCTGGCCCGCCAGCACCACGTCGCCCACCTTGAGCGTGCCGGACTGCACCAGCACGGTCGCGACCGGGCCACGGCCCTTGTCGAGCTGGGCTTCGATCACCAGGCCCTTGGCCAGGGACTCCACGGGCGCCTTGAGCTCCAGCACTTCGGCCTGCAGCAGCACTTGTTCCAGCAGATCGTCGATGCCCATGCCAGTCTTGGACGACACGGCCACGAAGGGCGAATCGCCGCCGTACTCTTCGGGCACGACCTCCTCGACCACCAGCTCCTGCTTGACGCGGTCGGGGTTGGCATCGGGCTTGTCGGCCTTGGTGATGGCCACCACGATCGGCACCTTGGCAGCCTTGGCGTGCTTGATGGCTTCCTTGGTCTGGGGCATGACGCCGTCGTCCGCCGCCACCACCAGGATGACGATGTCGGTCGCCTGCGCGCCACGGGCACGCATGGCCGTGAAGGCCTCGTGGCCGGGGGTGTCGAGGAAGGACACCATGCCGCGCGGCGTTTCCACATGGTAGGCGCCGATGTGCTGCGTGATGCCGCCGGCCTCGCCCGCCGCCACCTTGGCGCGGCGGATGTAGTCCAAGAGCGAGGTCTTGCCGTGGTCCACGTGGCCCATGACGGTGACCACCGGGGCGCGGGGCAGGACTTCGGCGTTCTGCTGCGCGGCCTCGTCGTCGGTGAAGGCCTCGGGGTCGTCCAGCGCGGCCACCAGGGCCTTGTGGCCCATTTCCTCCACCACGATCATCGCGGTGTCCTGGTCCAGCGGCTGGTTGATGGTGACCATCTGGCCCATCTTCATCAGGGCCTTGATGACCTCGGACGCCTTGATGGACATCTTGTGCGCCAGCTCGGCCACGGTGATGGTCTCGGGCACGTGCACTTCGATGATGCGCGCCTCGACCGGCGCGGACTGGTGCTGGCGGTCGTCGTCGCGGTCGTTGCCACGGCGGCCGCGCGGGCCTCCGCGCCAGTTGTTGCGGCCCACGCCACCACTGCTGTCGCCGCGGGTCTTGATTTCCTTCTTCTTGGCGGTGTCGCCGGCCCAGCTGGACGACAGCTTGGCGGACTTGACTTCCTTGCCGGCACCGGGCGCAGCGGCGCCTGCCGAAGCACCGGCGCGTGCGCCGCCCGTGCCCACAGCGGGCTTGTGCAGCGTACCCTTCTTGGCGTCGCCCGTGGCGGCGGGCTTGGCCGCCGGCTTGGGTTCCTCGGGCTTCTTGGCCACCATGACGGCCTTCTTGGGCGTGGCCATCATGGCGCGGATGGCCTCGGCCTCGGCCAGGGCCTTGCGGCGGCGCTCTTCCAGGTCGCGGGCGCGGGCTGCCTCTTCGTCCGCACGGGCCTTAGCCTCGGCCTGGGCCTTTTCGCGGGCCTCGGCCTGGGCGGCCACGCGGGCGGCGGCTTCGGCGGCCTGTTCGCGGGTGGCTTCCTGCTTCTCGGCGCTGGCCTGGGCCTTCTTCTCGGCCTCCTGGGCCGCATAGGCGGCGGCACGCTCCTCGGCCTCGGCCTCGCGCTTCTCGCGGGCCTCGCGCTCGGCGCGCTTCTCGGCCAGCTCGGCCTCCTGGCGGCGGATCAGCTCGGCCTGACGGCGGGCTTCTTCCTCGCGGCGGGCCAGTTCGAGGTCCTCGCTCGAAGGCGCGGCGTCGGCCGCTGCCGATGCCTCTTCGGTCTCGGCGGAGCCGCCCACGTCGTCATCGCGCTTGATGAAGGTGCGCTTCTTGCGCACTTCCACCTGGATGGTGCGGGCCTTGCCCGTGGCGTCGGCCTGCTTGATTTCGCTGGTGGACTTCTTGGTCAGCGTGATCTTCTTGCGGTCGGCCGAGGCCGTGCCGTGGCTGGCCTGCAGGTAGGCGAGCAGCTTCTGCTTGTCCGACTCGGTCAATGCGTCGGAGGGAGCGGCCTTGCCCACGCCCGCAGCCTTGAGCTGGTCGAGCAGGGTTTCAGGCGATTTCTTGAGTTCGGTGGCGAACTCGGCGACAGTATTACTGGACATATTTCGTTCGTGCCTCCCTGACCCTTACTCTTGCTGCCCCGCGAACCAGTGTTCGCGCGCCTTCATGATCAAGGCCTTGGCTTCGTCTTCGGACTGTCCGGTCAGGTCGGTCAGTTCATCAATGGCCAGATCGGCCAGGTCGTCGCGGGTATGTACCCCGCCCTCGGCCAGCTTGGCGATCAGCTCGGGGGTGAGGCCTTCGAGGTCGCGCAGGTCCTGCGACACCTCGTCCACGCTTTCCTCACGGGCGATTTCCATGGTGAGCAGCGCATCCTTGGCGCGGGCGCGCAGCTCGTTGACGGTGTCTTCGTCGAAGGACTCGATCTCCAGCATTTCCTGCAGCGGCACGTAGGCCACTTCCTCCAGGCTGGCAAAGCCTTCGGAAATCAGGATGTCGGCGATTTCCTCGTCCACATCGAGCTTTTCCATGAACAGCTTGCGGGCCGCGTCGGTCTCGTTGGCCTGCTTCTGCGCGCTTTCGGCGGCGTCCATGATGTTGATCTTCCAGCCGGTCAGATCGGATGCCAGGCGCACGTTCTGGCCGCCGCGACCGATGGCGATGGCGAGGTTCTCCTCGTCCACCACCACGTCCATGGCGTGCTTTTCTTCATCGACCACGATGGAGGACACGTTGGCCGGGGCCAGCGCGCCGATCACGAACTGGGCCGGGTCCTCGGACCACAGCACGATGTCCACGCGCTCGCCGGCGAGCTCGTTGGTCACGGCATTGACGCGCGTGCCGCGCACACCCACGCAGGTGCCGATGGGGTCCACGCGCTTGTCGTGGGAGAGCACGGCGATCTTGGCGCGCGAGCCGGGGTCGCGGGCGCAGGACTTGATCTCCAGCAGGCCCTGCTCGATCTCGGGCACTTCGTTGCGGAACAGCTCGATCATGAACTCGGGCGCCGAGCGCGACAGGATGATGGGTGCGCCGCGCAGCGTCAGGTCCACCTCCATGATCATCGCGCGCACGCGGTCGCCGCTGCGCAGGTTTTCCTTGGGGATCATCTCGGAGCGGCGCAGGCGGCCTTCCACGCGGCCGGACTCGACGATGATGTCGCCCTTGTCCATGCGCTTGACGGTGCCGGTGAAGATCTTCTCGCCGCGCGACATGAAGTCGTTGAGCAGCATCTCTCGCTCGGCGTCGCGGATCTTCTGCAGGATGACCTGCTTGGCGGCCATGGCGCCGATGCGGCCGATGGGCACGGATTCGACGCCTTCCTCGATGTATTCGCCGACCTCGATGTCGGGGATGCGGTCCTTCGCATCCATCAGCAGTTCTTCGGCGTCGGGGTTCTGCAGGCCAGCATCGTCGGGTACGACCAGCCAGCGGCGGAAAGTCTCGTAGTTGCCGCTGTCGCGGTCGACGGACACGCGGATGTCCACCTCGCCCTGGTACAGCTTCTTGGTGGCCTGGGCCAGGGCCGACTCCACGGCGCCCAAGACCACGTCACGCTCCACGTTCTTCTCGCGCGAAATGGCCTCAACCAACATCAACAATTCGCGATTCATGCGACGACTCTCCTATTTCAATCACCCAAGGGCGGCGAACCGCCCCATGTTCATTCGGTTGCAGCAGCCCCGGCCTTGCCGGCACGGCCCTTGAAGTTCACGATGGGCGCCAGGCGGGCGTCCTTGATCTCATCCAGGGAAAAGCCCAGCGCCTGCAGGGGGGCGGGCACGCGCTTCTTGCTGACCTTCTGGCCCGGCTTCACGGGCGGCTCGTCGCTCCAGACGATCTGCCAGCCACCGGCCTCGGCGCGCTCGAGCGTGCCGCGAAATTTCTTGCGGGTGGCATTGACCTGCCCCCCGGCTGCGGCGCCGATGGGCGCCTTCAAGGTGATGTCGATGACCGAGCCCGCGAAGCGCACGAAGTCCTGCTCGTGGCGCAGGGGGCGGTCGATGCCGGGGGAGGACACTTCCAGGCGCTTGTATTCGACGCCGTCCACTTCCAGCGCAAACTGCAGCTGGCGCGTGACCTTCTCGCAGTCCTCGACGGTGACGAACTGGTCCGCCAGCGGCGCGGGTGCATCGGCGGCGGGCGGGGCCCAGGGCAAGTCGATGGTGACGCGCAGCAGGCCGCCGGCGGAGCGCTCGATCTCCACCAGGTCATAGTCCAGGCCGGTCACGGTTTGTTCAACGACTTGCTGCAATGCCACTTACTTCAGTTCCATCCCGGAAAAACAAAAAACCCGATAACCCCCGGAGACCTTCTCCGACAGCTTCGAGCTCCAAAAGAAAGCGACCAAAAAAAACGGGCGGTTGGTACCCGCCCGTTTGGTCGTGAGAGTCGTATTGTAGCCTGTAACGCCTTGATTTGCAAAGGCACGGTGTTGCAAACGCATTCCGTGCCGCGCCGGCCAGATTTGGCATGAAATCGGCCTCCAGCGCTTGCTGGTCAAGCGCCAGCAGCTATCAGAAAAGAAGCAATCCTTCAATTGCCGCCGTGGGCCGCACGCACGCGCTCGAAAACCGCTTGCGCCTCGCGCCCCGCGCCGGTGCCGCCCTGGCCTGCGCGCAGGCTGTCCAGTAGCCGCGCCAGCACGGGCGCCTGCGGCAGCAGCGGGCCCAGGAAGCGCGCCGTGGCGCCGTCGGCGATGAGCAGCGTGGGGAAGGTCTCCACGTCCAAGTCGCCCGCGAGGTCGGACTCGTCCTCGATGTCCACCCAGACGAAACGCGCGCCGGGGTGCTCGCGCGCCAGGGCGTCGAACAGGGGGCGGTACTCGCGGCAGGTGCCGCACCAGTCCGCGCACAGGCACACCACCCACCAGGGCGCGCTGCGTTCATCCATCAGCCAGGTTCCTTCACAACCCGCGCCGCTCGCGGGCCCGGTAGACGTCGATGGTACCCACACCGGGCGCTTGGTTGCCCCAGCTGTTGCGCACGTAGGTGGCCACGGCAGCCACGTCCTCGTCGGACAGCAGGTGCTGGAACGGCGGCATGCCATGCGGGCGCGGGTTGCCGGCCGTGGCGGGCAGGTAGCCGCCCTGCAGCACCACGCGCAGCAGGTTGATGGGGTCGGCCAGCACCACGGCGCGGTTGCCGGCCAGGGCCGGGAAGGCGCCGGGCTCGCCCTGGCCCTGGTCCCCATGGCACTGCGCGCACTGCTGCTCATAGACCTTGCCGCCGCGCGCCAGGGCAGCGGCCGGCGGCGCGGACGGCGCGGGGGCCGCGCGGTCGTGCTGCGGCAGGGCCTGCAGGTAGACGGCCATGGCACGGGCGTCGGCGTCGGTCAGGTACTGGGTGCTGCGGAACACCACCTCGGCCATCGGGCCCAGCACCGAACCGTGCGGGGCCACGCCGGTCTTGAGCAGCGCCACCACGTCCTCCGTGGGCCACTGCTTCACACCGGCCTCGTTGACGGCATTGAGTGCAGGGGCATACCAGTTCTGCACGGGGATCAGCCCGCCCGTGAAGGCCCGCGCCTCGGTGGTGGCACCCAGCGCGTTGCGCGGCGTATGGCAGGCCGTGCAATGGCCCAGGCCATTGACCAGGTAGGCGCCGCGGTTGTATTCCGCCGTCTGCGTAGGCTCCGCCACGGGCTCGCCCGGCGTGAAGAACAGGGCGCGCCACACGGCCAGCGCGGCCTGGGTGTCGTAGGGGAAGCGCAGCGCGTGCGGCCGGTTGGCATCGGGCGCGGCGGGCAGGCTTTGCAGGTAGGCGTAGATGGCGTCCGCATCCTCGCGCGTGACCTGGGTGTAGTTGGGGTACGGGAAGGCGGGGTACAGCAGCCGCCCGTCCTTGCTGCGGCCATGGTGCATGGCGCGCCAGAACTCGGCGGAGGTCCAGCCGCCGATGCCGTGGGCCTTGTCAGGGGTGAGATTGGAGCTGTGCACCACGCCGAACGGCGTCTCGATGCCGCGCCCGCCCGCGAACGGCGCACCGCCCTGCACGGTGTGGCAGGCCATGCAGTTGCCGGCGCGGGCCAGGTATTCGCCGCGCGCCACGAGTTCGGGCGTGGACCGCAGTGTCTCGGCGGCGGGCAGCGGCGCCTCGCCGCGCAGGTTCAGCCCCACCACGGCGGCGGCCGCGATGCCGAAGGCGGCCATCACGGAAGAAAGGGTCCAGAGGATGCGTTTCATGCGGTGCATCCTTTCTCAGCGCGCCGCACCGGCGGCGACGGGTACGTCGGCCACGCCGCCGCAGCGCGCGGGCATGGCGGCGGGCAGCGCCGTGGCAGGCTTGCCGCCCCCGGGCACGGGCTGGGCCGCGAGCCAGGCCGAGATGGCGCTCACGTCGTCGGGCGTCAGCTGGCGCGCCACGTCGGCCATGCAGTCGGGCGCGTGGGCGCGGCGCTGGCCGGTCTTCCAGGCGCCCAGCTGGCTGTTGAGGTAGTCGCGCGGCAGGCCGAGCAGGCCGGGAATCGCGGGCGCCACGCCCGTCATCGCCGCGCCATGGCACTGCACGCAGGCCGGGATGCGGCGCACGGCGTCGCCCTGCTGCACCAGCGCGCGGCCGCGCTCCAGCACGGCGGGCGGGGCCTGCGGGGCGGGCGGCGGCGGATAGGGCACGTCCAGCGCGGCGAAGTGCGCGGCCATCTCGCGCAGATAGTCGTCGGTCAGGTGCTCGATGAGGTAGCCCATCTGCGGGTAGCTGCGCCGCCCGTCGCGGAAGTTGAGCAGCTGGTTGGCCAGATAGCCTTCCGGCTTGCCCGCGATGCGCGGGAAATAGCCTTCCTGCGTGGCCCGGCCTTCCTTGCCGTGGCAGGCCGTGCAGGCCAGCACGCGCGAGGCCATGGAGGAAGCGGGAACAGGGGCAGGAGGCGCCGCCAGCGCCACGGTGCCAAGGGCCGCCAGGCCCAGGGCCAGCACCCGGCGCCAGGGGGAAGGTAAGAGTCGGTCGGTCATGGGGGAACAGGTTCTTATGGTTGTCCGGCACTCTACGCTCTGCCCCAAAAACAGTACAGATTCAGTTTCAGGTTAAAAATACAGATCAGTTTGCCCCTCGCCCCATGAAACGCTACGAACGCCACGCCGACGCGATCGCCCAGCTCATCCACAGCGGCGCGCTGCGCCCGGGCGACCGTGTGCCCTCGGTGCGCGAGGCCAGCCGCACGCGCGGCATCAGCCCGTCCACCGTGTTCGAGGCGTATTACCTGCTGGAGGCCCAGGGCCTAATCCACGCGCGCCCGCGCTCCGGTTATTACGTGAGTGCCCAGCTACCCGTCGCCCCCGGCGCGCGCCCGGCAGAACCCCTGCCCTCGCGGCCCGCACCCAAGTCCACCGGCGTGGCCATCAGCGAGCTGGTGTTCGAGGTACTGGGCCTGGCGCGCGAGCGCGATCTGGTGCCGCTGGGCTCGGCCTTCCCGGGGCTGGAGCTGTTCCCGCTGGACCGGCTGGCGCGCTGCATGGCCAGCGGCATGCGCAAGCTCGACCCCTGGAGCATCGTGCAGAGCCTGCCGCCCGGCGACGAGCGCCTGCGCCAGCAGATCGCGCTGCGCTACGGCCTGCACGGCAGCGCCGTGGATGCCGAGCAGATCATCGTCACCAACGGCGCCATGGAGGCCCTGAACCTGTGCCTGGAGGCCGTCACCCGGCCGGGCGACGTGGTGGTGGTCGAATCGCCCACCTTCTACGCCGCGCTGCAGGCGCTGGAGCGGCTGAACCTGCAGGCGCTGGAAATCGCCACGCACCCGCGCGACGGCATCGACCTGAACGCGCTGGCCGAGGCGCTGGCGCGCCAGCCGCCGCACCAGCCTGTGAAGGCCTGCTGGCTCATGCCCAGCTTCCAGAACCCGCTGGGCAGCCTGATGCCCGAGGAGAAAAAGCGCGAGCTCGTGGCCCTGCTCGCGCGCCACGGCGTGCCGCTGATTGAGGACGACGTGTACGGCGAGCTGCACTTCGCCCCGCAGCGCCCGCCTCCGGCCAAGGCTTTCGACGGCCAGGGGCTGGTGATGCACTGCAGCTCGTTCAGCAAGAGCCTGGCGCCCGGCTACCGCGTGGGCTGGGTGGCGGCGGGCCGCTTTGCCACGGCGGTGCAGCGGCTCAAGCTCATGACCACGCTCTCGGCCGCCACGCCCTCGCAGCAGGCGCTGTCGGAATACCTGGCCCAGGGCGGCTACGACCGCCACCTGCGCCAGTTGCGCCGCAGCCTGGCGCAGCAGCAGGCCGTCGCGCTGGCGGCCGTGGCCCGGCACTTTCCGCCGGGCACGCGCGTGTCGCGGCCCGAGGGCGGGTACTTCCTGTGGGTGGAGCTGCCCGCGCGGGTCGATGCGCTGCAGCTCCACCGCCAGGCGCTGCAGCACGGCATCAGCCTGGCGCCGGGGCAGATCTTCTCGGCGGACCGGCGCTTTGCGCACTGCGTGCGCATCAACTACGGCCACCCGGCGCAAAGCCGCTTCGAAGCCGCGCTGGCCACCGTGGGAGCGCTCGCCACGGCGCTGGCCTCCCCCGGCCCGGGCGCCTGATGCTACCTAAAGAATAGCTGCCAGCGCTTGACTGGTAAGCGCCAGAGGCTTTTTTCATTCACATTCCTGGAAGGCGCCGCGCCCGCGTTGGAAAGGCGCAACCTCGGGTTCTCCCGCCCTCGGCGCGGCGCATGCGACGGCATACTCACCGCCGCCCGCCCCCGGGCCGCGCCGATCCCCCCTGCCCGCAACCCAGAACGCCCTGCCCATGGCATCTCACCAGCATGTCCCGTTCCTGACCGTGGAAGACGAAGACGACTGGGTCGTCTCGTTCGCACTGGGGCCGCTGGGCACGAGCCGCCTCACCCTCACGCGCACGCCCCGCCTGGAGTTCATGCTGAGCCCCGAGCAGCGCGGCGTCTCCGTGGGCTGCGCCGAGGCGGGCCAGCGCCCCGCCCTGCTGGTGGCCGTGCAATGGGGCCAGCAGTGCGTGGACGTGGTCTCCACCGCCAAGCGCTACAGCCTGGACATCCGCAAGGTCGATGGCGCCACGCGCGCCGCGGCGCTCAGCGTGCTGGGCAAGATGAATTTCGACCAGCGGTTCCAACTGGGCAGCGCCTAAGAACCTGTTCCCCGGGCCTTGCGCTGCGGCGCAGCAAAATTTTCCACACCCGTCCGCCACGCCGGCCACAATGAATGCCCCACGGGCACTCCCAGGAGGCAGACGGCATGACCCCCACCAACGCACTGGCGCAACTGCTGTACGACGCCGGCATTCCGGCGCAGGCGCTGGAATGCGCGGACCTGGCCGGCGCCGACCCGGTGGTGCCGTCCTCGTTCCGCGTGGGCATGGCGGCCCAGAGCACCATCGCCGCCGCGGCCCTGGCCGCCTGCGAGCTGGGCCACCAGCGCGGCGTGCCCCGCCAGCGCGTGGCCGTGGACATGGCCCACGCGGCCAGCGAGTGCAGCGGCTGGTTCAGCCTGGACGGGCGCGTCCCCGATCCATGGGACGCGTTCTCGGGCCTCTACCGCTGCGCGGACGGCCATGTGCGCATCCACGCCAACTTCGCGCACCACCGCGAAGGCGCCCTGCGCCTGCTCGGCCTGGACCCCGCCACGGCCCGCCGCGCGGAGGCGGAGGCGGCCCTGCGGGGCTGGAACGCCCTGGACTTCGAAGCCGCTGCGGCGCGCAGCCAGCTGGTCGCCAGCGCGCTGCGCAGCTTTGCCGAATGGGATGCCACGCCGCAAGCCCAGGCGCTGGCGGCGCAGCCGCTGTTCACCATCGAGCGCATCGATGCGCCAGGCTCCGCCCCACCCCTGCCCCTGCCCGCGCTGTCGGCCAGCGACCGGCCCCTGAGCGGCCTGCGCGTGCTGGACTTCACACGCATCCTGGCGGGCCCGGTGGGCGGCCGGGCGCTGGCGGCCTATGGCGCCGATGTGATGCTGGTGAACGCGCCGCACCTGCCCAACATCGCATCCATCGCGGACACCAGCCGAGGCAAGCTGTCGGCCCTGCTGGACCTGCGGACCGAATCGGGCCAGGCCGCCCTCGCCCGGCTGCTGCAGTCCACGCATGTGTTCGTGCAGGGCTACCGCCCCGGCGGCCTTGATGCGCTCGGGGCCGGGCCGCAGGCGCTGGCGCAGATACGGCCGGGCCTGGTGTACGTGTCGCTCACCGCCTACGGCACACAGGGGTCGTGGGCGAAGCGCCGGGGCTTTGACTCGCTGGTTCAGACGGCCGCGGGCTTCAACCATGCGGAAGGCGAAGCGGCGGGAGACGGGCAGCCCCGCGCCCTGCCCATGCAGATCCTGGACCAGGCCACGGGCTACCTCATCGCGCTGTGCGCAGCCGCCGCGGTGCTGCGCCAGCAGCGCGAAGGCGGCAGCTGGCACGTGCAGGTATCGCTGGCGCAGACGGCGCACTGGCTGCGCAGCCTGGGGCGCGTTGGCGGCGGGCTGTCCTGCCCGCGCGCCGACATGGCTCCCTATCTGGAGACCGTGGATTCAGGGTTCGGCGTGCTGCGCACCGTGCGCCACAGCGCGCAGCTGTCGCGCACGCCCGCCGGCTGGGCGCGGCCTTCCATGCCGCCGGGCAGCCATCCGCCGGTCTGGCCCTGAGCGCAGGCCGGCGTCAGGCGAGCGCCGTCCACTTGCGCTCGCTCGCGGCGGATTCGACCACCTTCTCGATGAAGCGCACGCCCTGCGCGCCGTCTTCCACGCACGGGTAGTCGGCCTCCAGCGCGCTCGCCGTACGCCCCGCCGCACGGGCGCGGATGTCGGCGGCCACGCCCAAGTACACGTTGGCGAAGGCCTCGATGAACGCCTCGGGGTGGCCTGCGGGAATGCGCCCCGCGCGCCGGGCGGCGTCGCTGAGCCAGGGCGCACCGCGCGTGAGGATGCGGCGCGGGCCGTCCACGGGCGAATGCACGAGGTGATTGGGGTCTTCCTGGCGCCAGACCAGCGTGCCCAGCGTGCCGGAGATTTGCAGGCGCAGGTCGTTCTCCAGCCCCGCCGCGACCTGCGACGCCACGATGACGCCGCGCGCGCCATTGGCGTAGCGCAGCAGCAGTTGCGCGTCGTCGTCCAGGCGGCGGCCGGCGCCGAAGGCCGTGAGGTCGGCGCACAGCGCCTCGGGCCGCAGGCCCGTGACGGTGGCGGCCAGGTTCTCGGCGTGCGAGCCGATGTCGCCCATGGTGCCCGCGCTGCCGCTGCGCGCGGGGTCCAGCCGCCAGTCGGCCTGCTTGTTGGCACCATCGGCTTCCACCGGCGTGGCGAGCCAGCCCTGGTTGTATTCGACGGTGATCTTGCGCAGGGTGCCCAGCGCGCCGCTCTGGACGAGGTGGCGCGCCTCGCGCACCAGGGGGTAGCCGGTGTAGTTGTAGGTGACGCCGAACACGGTGCCCGCCTTCCCCACCGCCGCCACCAGTTCGTCGGCCTGCGCGCTGGTGTGCACCAGCGGCTTGTCGCACACCACGTGAAAGCCCGCCTGCACGAAGGCCAAGGCCACCGGGTGGTGCACGTGGTTGGGGGTGACGATGCTGACCAGGTCGATGCGCTCATCGGGGCCGCGGCGCAGTTCGTCGGCCAGCAGGTCCTGCCAAGTGCCGTGGTTGCGGTCGTCCGGCAGGCCCAGCGCGGCGCCCGATGCGCGCGCCCGTTCGGGCGAGGACGAGAGCGCGCCCGCCACCAGCTCGAACTGCCCGTCCAGCGCCATGGCCTGGCGGTGCACCGCGCCGATGAAGGCGCCGGTGCCGCCGCCCACCATGGCGTAGCGCAGCTTGCGTTCTGTGGTCATGGAAGCCTTTGCTGATCTGATCTGTCTATTTCGGTTGTTCTTCGCGCGAGAACACGGCGTCGAAGGCGCCTGCCGCGGGCTTGAAGTCCAGCCGCTTGCAGAAGGCCGCGCTCTCGGTGGCGCCGTGCACGCGGTCCATGCGGCTGTCTTCCCACTCCACTGAGAGCGGGCCCTGGTAGCCGATGTCGTTCAGCGCGACGATGATGGATTCGAAGTCCACCATGCCGCGCCCCACGCTGCGAAAGTCCCACGTGCGCCGCGCGTCGCCAAAGCTGGTGTGGCCGCCGAAGGTGCCCACCGTGCCGTCGCCCTTGCCCCACCACACGTCCTTCATGTGGGCGTTGTGAATGCGGCTGCCGAACTGGCGGATGAACCTGACGTAGTCCACGCCCTGGTAGGCGAGGTGGCTGGGGTCGTAGTTGAAGCCGAAGCGCTTGTGGCCGCCCACGGCCGCGATGGCGCGCTCGGCCGAGGCGATGTCGAACGCGATCTCGGTGGGGTGCACTTCGAGCGCGAAGTTGATGCCGTGCTCCTCGAACACGTCGAGGATGGGGCCGAAGCGCTTTGCAAAGTCGGCAAAGCCCTTGTCCCAGTACGCCTGCGTGGTGGGCGGGAAGGCGTAGATCGAATGCCACACGGAAGAGCCCGTGAAACCCGTGACCGTCTTCACGCCGAACCGCGCGGCGGCGCGCGCCGTGTCGGCCAGTTCGCTCGCGGCGCGCTGGCGCACGCCTTCGGGCTCGCCGTCGCCCCACACGTGGGGCGGCAGGATGGACTGGTGGCGCTCGTCGATCAAGTCGCACACGGCCTGGCCCACCAGGTGGTTGCCGATGGCGAAGCACTGCAGGCCGTGCTGGGCCAGCAGCGCGTGCTTGTCCTTTACGTACTGGGCGGAAGCCAGCGCTTCCTGCACGTTGAAGTGGTCGCCCCAGCAGGCCAGTTCCAGGCCGTCGTAGCCCATGCTTTTGGCGAGCGGCGCGAGTTCTGCCAGGGGCAGGTCGGCCCACTGGCCGGTGAAGAGGGTGACGGGTCTTGCCATGGCGTGTCCGGGGCGTGGGTTGATAAAGGCAAGCAGCTACCATTTAGATAGCTGCTTGCGCTTGCTGGATAAGCGCTAGCGGCCGATTTGGCTTAGAACGGCGAATCCGGGAAGTAGAAGTCCTTGGCGTTGTCCTTGGTGATCAGCACCGACGGAATGATGGTGGTTGCGGGCAGCTTCTCGCCCTTCAGGCGCGCCTCGGCCGTGAGCTTGACCGCGTCGTAGATGAACTTGGGGCTGTACGACACGTTGGCCTGGATCAGCGGGTTGCTGCCGTCCATCAGCGTCTTGACCATGCCCTTGGCGCCTGCGCCGCCGAACACCAGCTTAATGTCCTTGCGCTTCGCCTGCTCGATGGCCTTGAGCACGCCCACGGCCATGTCGTCGTCGGCGGCCCACACGGCGTCGATCTGCGGGAAGCGCGTGAGGTAGTCTTGCATGACCTTGAAGGCGTCGTCGCGGTTCCAGTTGGCGTACTTGGCGTCCAGCAGCTTGATGCCGGGGTGGTTCTTCAGCACGGCGTTGAAGGCGTCCATGCGCTCGTTGTCCAGCGTGGTGGCGATGCCGCGCATGGCGACCACGTTGCCCTTGCCGCCCAGGGCCTTGGCCATGTATTCGGCCGGGATCTTGCCGAAGGCGGTGTTGTCGCCCGCCACGTAGGCGTCCTGCGCGCTGGTGTCAGTCAGGCCGCGGTCCACCACCGTCACATAGACGCCCTTGGCCTTGGCCTGGGCAACGGGCTTGGTCAGCGCGGCGGACTCGAACGGGAAGATGACCAGCGCGTTGATCTTGTTCACCGTGACCAGGTCCTGCAACTGGTTGGCCTGCTCGGGCGCGCCGCCCGCCGTCTTGACGATGACCTGCAGGCCGGGGTGGGCCTTCTCCAAGTCCTTCTTGGCCTGGTTGGCCCAATAGACGATGCCGCCCGTGAAGCCGTGCGTGGCCGACGGAATGGCGACGCCCAGCGTGACCTTGTTCTGCGCGACGGCGGGGCCTGCCAGCGCGAACGCGGTGGCGCCGAGGGCCGACAGGGCGAGGCGGCGGGTGAAAGAAAGCGGGCTGTTCATGTCGTGTCTCCTGTTGCTGCTGCTTTGAAAATGGCCAGAAAAAAGCTGACCGGCTACCTTCGCCCGCGCTGCATGAAAGCGACGGCGATGATGACGAACCCCTGCACCGCCGCGTTCAAATACACGCTGATGATGCTGGTGAGGTTGAGGATGTTGCTGATGACCGAGAGCAGGATGGCGCCCACCACCGTGCCGGTGATGCTGCCCGCCCCGCCCTTCAACACGGTGCCGCCCACGATGACGGCGGCGATGGCTTCCAGCTCCCACAGGAGCCCCGTGGTGGGCGACGCTGAGCCCAGGCGCGGCACGTAGAGCAGCGTGGCGATGCCCACGCACACCCCCAGCAGCATGTAGGTGAGGATCTTGGTCTTGTGCACGTCCACCGCCGCGTACTGCGCCACCTGCTCGTTGGAGCCGATGGCCTGCACGTAGCGCCCGTAGGCCGTGCGGTTCAGGATGACGCCGCCCGCCAGCGCGACGAGCAGGAACACCCACACCGGGATCGGCACGCCCAGCAGGCTGGCGTAATAGACGGGGCTGTACAGGTCCGACAGATCGTTCTCCAGCGTGATCGCGCCGCCGTTGGAGAAGTAGGTGAGGTAGGCGCGGAAGATGCCCAGCGTGCCCAGGGTGACGATGAAGGGCTCGATGCGCCCCTTGGTGATGAGCAGCCCGTGCACCAGCCCGAACGCCGCGCCCAGCACCACGGCCAGCAGCATGCCCGCTACGACGGCCATCAGCGGCGAGCCCAGCACGGGCGCCATGGCGTTCATGAACAGAATCACCGAGCCCGCGATGAGCGCGGCCATGGAGCCCACCGACAGGTCGATGCCGCCCGAGATGATGACGAAGCACATGCCCACCGCGATGATGCCGATGAAGGCCGTGCGCGTGAGCACGTTCATCACGTTGTCGTAGGTGGCGAAGTTGCTGTTGAGCAGCGTGCCCGCGATGCACAGCAGCACCAGGCCGATGACCGGGCCCAGCCCGTGCAGCCTGCCGCCCCAGGTGCGCGCGGTGCGTGCGGTTTCAGCGGGTTCCTGTGGCATGGGCGATCAACTCCTCTTCGGTCAATTGGGGGGCTTGCAGCGTGGCCTGCAGGCGGCCCGCGCGCATCACGGCCACGCGGTGGCACAGGCCGATCAGCTCCATCAGTTCGGACGAAATCACGATCACCGCCAGGCCCTGCGCAGCCAGGCGCTGCACCAGGTGGTAGATCTCGCGCTTGGCACCCACGTCCACGCCGCGCGTGGGCTCGTCGAGCACCACCACGCTGGGGCCGGGGTGCAGCACCTTGGCCAAGGCCAGCTTCTGCTGGTTGCCGCCCGAGAGCGACGAGGCGCGCACGTGAAACGACCCGGTGCGGATGCCGAACTCCTGCACCGCATCGCGCAGCGCGGCCTGCTCGGCGGCCGGGTCGAGCCAGGGTTTTGCGTAGCGCTCCAGCGCCATCAGGGTCAGGTTGGGCCGCAGGCCGAAGTGCACGTGCAGGCCCTTGCCCTTGCGGTCTTCGCTCAGGTAGGTGAGGCCATGGCGCGCCGCGTCGCGCGGGCTTTTCAACTGCACGGGCTGGCCCGCCAGCTCCACCGTGCCGCCCGCGCGCGGGCGCAGGCCCAGCAGGCCCTCGAACAGCTCGGTGCGGCCCGCGCCGACCAGCCCGGCAAAGCCCAGAATCTCGCCGCGCCGCACCTCGAAGCCAATGTCCTGCGCCCAGCCAGGCACCGTGAGGCCCCGCACCTTCAGCACCGGCTCGCCTTCGGGCGCGGGCAATTTTTCGGGGAACAGGTCGGCCAGCTCGCGGCCCACCATCAGGTTCGCCATCTGCCGCCGCGTGACGCTGGCCGTGGGCTCGCGCGCCACCAGCAGGCCATCGCGCATCACGATCACCTCGTCGGTGGTGCGCTCCACCTCGTCGAGCTTGTGCGAGATGTAGATGATGGTCACGCCCGCCGCCTTCAGTTCGGCCATCAGCGCGAACAGGCGCTCCGTCTCGCCGGGGGTGAGCGTGGCGGTGGGCTCGTCCATGATGAGCAGGCGGGCGTTGCGGGCCAGGGCGCGGGCGATCTCCACGAGCTGCTTCTCGGCCACGATGAGGTGGCGCACGCGCGTGTCGGGGTCGCGCGCCAAGCCCACCTGGGCCAGGGCCGTGCGGGTCTTCTCGCGCATGGCCTTGTCGTCCAGGAACAGGCCCTTGCGGATCTCGTGGCCCAGAAAGATGTTCTGCGCAATGGTCAGGTCGTCCGCCAGGTTGAACTCCTGGTGGATCAGCACGATGCCCTGCGCCTCGGCCGCGCGCGAGCCGCCGCCGGGTGCGCGCACGGCGCCGTCCACCACCACCTCGCCGCTGGTGGGGCTTTCGTACCCGGCCAATATCTTCATCAGCGTGGACTTGCCCGCGCCGTTCTCGCCCAGCAGGCCTACCACCCGCCCCGGCTGCAGCGCAAAGCCCACGCCGTGCAGCACCTGCACGGGGCCGAACGCCTTGGTCACGTTGCGGAACTCGACTGCGACGCTCATCGCACGGTTCCTCCAGAACGGGGCGACAGCGCCAGACTTTGCTGCATGGCCAGCACGCCCGCGCCCACCACACCGGCATCGTCGGCCAGCGGGGCGTATTGAATCTCCAGGTGCCGCGTGGACAGCGCCAGCGACCGGTGGTACACGCTCTGCCGCACCGACGCCAGGAACAGCGGCCCCATGTCCGTCACCCGTCCCGCAATGAACACATGCGACGGGTTGAAGAAATTCACGATGGACGCCAGCATCTGCCCCACCAGGCTGCCCGCCCGCTGGATGATCGCGTTGGCCGCCACATCCCCCGCCCGGCTGGCCTGGGCCACGTCCTCGGTGGTCAGCGTGCCGGTGGCCTGCAGGCGCTCGGCCAGCATGGCGCTCTCGCCGCGCTCCACGGCCTCCATCGCCATGCGCGCCATGGCGGGCGCAGCCGCCATCGCCTCGACACAGCCCTGGTTGCCGCAGTGGCAGCGCGGCCCGCTCTGGTCCACGCAGATGTGGCCCACGTCACCGGCCGACCCATTGGCGCCCCGGTACACCTGCCCGTGGCACACGATGCCGCAGCCAATGCCCGTGCCCACCTTGATGACCAAAAAGTTGGGCAGATTGCGCTGCAGCCGCCACAGCTCGCCTAGTGCCATCAGGTTCACGTCGTTGTCCACAAACACCGGCGCGGCAAATGCCTCGCGCAGGTAGTCGCGAATGGAAAAGCCGTCCCAGTCGGGCATCAGCGGCGGGTTGACCAACTGGCCGCTTTCAAAATCCACCGGCCCCGGCACGCCCATGCCGATGGCGATGACGTGCGAAGCCTGCATGCCGCAGCGCGCCAGCAACTCGCGCATCAGCCCCCGCACCCGCGCCAGGATCACGCCCGGCCCCTGGCGCACATCAATAGGCTCGCGGTGCCGCGCCAGCACCGTCATGTCGGGGCGCATCACTGCGACCTGCATGCTGGTCGCGCCCAGGTCGGCGCCGATCACCACGCCCAGGGTTTCGCTCAGTCGAAGGGTTTCGGCCCGCCGGCCGCCGGAAGATTCCTGCAGGCCCACCTCGTCGAGCAGGCCTTCGTCCAGCAGCGCCGCGACCATGGCGTTGGCCTTGCTCTTGGAATAGGCCAGGCGCTGCGCCAGCGCATTGCGCGACGCGCCTGCGGACCAGAAGATGGTCTGCAAGACGTCCAGGTCTTCGGTGCCGCAGTGACTCCAGCGGGTGGATGGCAAGGCTTGTCTCCTGTCGTTTGTTGTGCAGCACCTCATGGGGTGGATGCTTGACAGGAATGCTATGCGGTCTACTTTGGCCAGACAAGACTTAACTTTGGCCTAAATACGGCCGAATGAATAGCACTTCTTGTTGAAATGTCAGCTACTGGCGCTGCTTTTTGAACTTATTGCCACGGGGAGGTATACCAACCCCACCCAACTTGCAGCAGTTGCGATCACCGCGTAATACCGTATGCAATCGACAATTGGCTCCGTCAACCGCAACAACAGTTCAATGGGAGATCCAATTAATTGCATTGCCAGTTGAATCATGCACGATGACGTGTCGATTATTGAGTCGCGCATGCCGCACACCAAAATCAGATGCTGCATTCATTCCAACAATTTTCCGAATGCAAGACCCTGGAGCACTACCAGGCTGTGGCTCTCTAACGAATTTATATTCATCTGGCACACCCGTGGGTGCCATGAATACCAGCTTTAAATCCGAATGTTTCATTTTTGATCTAGCAGCGACACCTGGTCCGATTTGACGATTGAATAATCCACAAGAATTCGACACCAAAAGATCAAATGCCATACAAATCGCCTTCGCAGCCCGTATCGAATCAACCAAATCAGGATGCAAAACATTTGCCGTTAAAGCGTGAGCAGCATCATGTCTACGCTCCTTTATAGAAACAAACTTCCCCTTACAATCAATTACCGTAATACCACAACGACTAACCAAGCTAGTGATTTGCTGCCAAGGCGCCTCTACCCCAAATGCCTTTAAAACTTCCTCTACGTCATCTTCCGTCAAATTGGAGGCGGAATAACCAAAAGAGTACTCCGAAAGCCTAGAAATGTCAGAAGAAGCATTGGCAATCGGTTTGACAGCATTGGAAAGCCACAAAACTTTGGCGGCAGCAGGCTGTAGCTTCAACCGAAACCTTATCCCATCTAGAGCCCCGATTGTTATCGCCTTCTGTAACTGCTCGGGCAAATCCGAGAAAGCAACAACTCGCCGTTTAAAAGAAACAAGTACTTCGGCTGTTCGCTCTCGCACGAACGCTTCCATTGCAGAAAACACTAAAACGGCGAGCCCTTGGCGTAAAAATCTCGCCTGAGCATTTTGCACCGTCGCATTTGGTGGGCCGTCCACAAGTGACGCTCCGCCTAGACAACTCTCTAGAATCGCAATGGTGGCTAGAAAGGAATCTTTAGCCGCCATTATTTTGCAAATTTGGAAAGAAGTTCTTTGACTTTTCTCACACGGTATAGCACTTTGCTTGGAGAATTTGTTGATACACGGATGGAATCAACAAACGTCGCATCCTTAAATAAAACAAGAAAACTCTTCTGGAGTTCAATTTTTTTCTTGGAGATTTTTTTGAACTGGGCATCCGTAAGCTCAGATGCTGAGATCATTTGTGCATCGTACATCGCAGACATAAACTGATCACGGACAACGCCCTTCTCAAAGCGTCTAAATGCCTGCACACCCCACAAATCTTCGCAGCGGCTGATGGCAGTATCAAATCGACTTTTCATACTTGACAGCTTTGACTTGTTCGCTTTCTGATAGAAAGATGCATACATATCCAGAGACAATCTCATATCACCATCAAAAGTCTCCCAACCATCAGAAAGGCTTAAAAATCGCAGCACCGTTTCCACATCCTGCATTTGACTGTAAGGAGTTTCTTTTTTTGTTTTAATTTTAAGCTGCTGACAAAGAAAAGCATTCTCGCCAAGCTCAAAAAGCAAATCGTTAAAACCACCTCTGTAAAGCGCATTTCTAATCTCCTGGGGATTCAGAGGCTCACCCCCAGTATTGAGCCGCGTAAAAACTTCGTACTTCAACTGTGGGTCTGTTTGCTTCAGAAGAGTCACCACACGAACATAGGGACGAATGGACAGCGCGTTTTGCAGTGGCTTTGGAAGCGATTCAAAAGTCAGATCCCGTACTTCTTTGAATTTTGATATATCTTGGAGCACTAGATTATTTCTCATAAATGCACGAATTGCAGTAATGCGCTGCTTTCCATCAATTACAGAATATGTTCCAAAATCATCTTCCGCAAGATAAACTGGGGGAACTGGAACATTCAAAAGAAATGACTCTATAAGTGCAGCCTGAGAATCGCTGCTCCATCGATCCCGACGCTGATATTGCGGGGAAACATCAATAGCTCCAGAGTCAACCATCGCCGCTATGGTCTCCAAAGAGAGATCGGATGCTTGAAGAACCAAGGCGTTTTGGGCAGACTCAAATTTTTCGACGATTTTTTGATTATTCATGTTAAGTGCTGGTTGCGCCTTGAAATGTACCCGCGCTGACGCCTTATCTCAAGTTCACATTGATCCAAACTCAAGTGTCGCCTACCAGCCGCAATAGGGGCTGGGGCCTGTTTCTCCTCATGTTTCTGCGTGACAGGTGCTTGGCTGCACGACATGAAGTGGGCCGGCCGGTATGGTTACTGCCCACATTCCTACCGTAGTTCACGCGTCACCACCCCCACCGCTTCACACCAACGTTGGTAATCCGCCCGACGATCAGCCGTGCCAATCCGCTGCAACACCGTGTGATGCGGCCCCAGGTACTCCACGCTGCCCTTGACCACCACATGCACCAGCAGTTCTTCAGCACCCGTCGCCTCCCACCAGTCCACATTGCCAGCGGGCTCATGGATGTAGTCGCCCGGCCGTACCACGCGACCGTCGTTCAGGCGGCGCTCGCCTGCCAGCGTCAGGGCGTGCACTTCGCCAGTGTGGCGGTGCAGGCCCAACCGCGTGCCGGGCGACAGGCGCATCAGCTCCACCCAACCAGCATCGTCGGGCAGAAACTGAATGGGCAGGGACCACTTGCCTTCGCCTTCGGGTATCCAGTCCGCCAGACCCGCACGCTCCAGCGACCGGCCACGATCACATCTGCGAGGTGGTTGTTCGTTGTCGTCGTCATCGTCATGCCGGTGCTCCTGGGTAGCTGTTGCTTGATTGGTTAATTGCTTGATGGATCGGCTGCTTATTGCTCGGGATGCTGGTGGCGGTATTCCTGCGTGCGGCCGCCGAAGCCGTACGCGGTGGCGCGAACGTCCTGCACATAGACATAGCTTTCGGGGTGCAGCGTGCCCAGCAGGCCCTCGAAGGCTTCAAACGCCTCGGCGATGTAGCGCGACTTTTCGGCCTTGGTGTTGGTTTCGTCCACCACCTTGACGTCGAAGTAGAAGCTCGACTGTTTCAGGTCGGCCAGCGACCGGCCGGCGATGTACCAGTCAGCCGGGTCGACAAAGGTGATGACCACGGCGGTGAGGTCGCGCCGCTTGCCAAGCACGCGGGTGGTCAGGTCCAGCAGGGTTTCTGCAATGCGGGCAGACAGCTCGGGCGTGCGTTGGGCAGACACTTTGACGTTGAGGATGGGCATGGAGGGCTCCTGTAAAAGCTCATGGGGTTGAACGAGCCTTCACTGTAGAAATTGCGCCCCGCCACGGAAACCGCCGGTGGCGATAATGGCTTTTGCTCCGCACGCAAAGGCGCGCACGATGAAGAAAGAACCCCACTTCCTCCCCGATCCGGCCGACCTGCGCTGGCTGGTGCGGTCGCTCGACCTGCGCTCGTTTTCAGCAGCGGCGCGCGAAATGGATGTGGCGGTGTCGGTCGTCGCGCGCGGTGTGGACCGGCTGGAGGCCGGCTACGGCGTGCGCTTGCTGCGCCGGTCCACGCACGGCCTGTCGGCAACGCCCGAGGGCGCAGAACTGGCGCAGGAAGCGCGTGCCTTGCTGGGGCAGCTGGAGGACATCTCTGCATCGCTGTCCGACCAGCGCAGCCGCGTGGCGGGCACCTTGCGCCTGGCCTCCAGCCAGGAAATCTGCGAAGCGCTGGTGCTGCCCCACCTGGCGGATCTGCAGGCGCGCTACCCGGCGCTGCGGGTGGAACTGCTGGCCGACGACCGCGTGGCCGACCTGGTGACGGAGGGCATCGACGTGGCGCTGCGCACCACCGTGGGCCACAGCGACCTGGTGGTGGCGCGCGAACTGGGCCGGTTCGAGCGGCGCCTGTACGCGGCGCCGGACTATCTGGGCCAGCACGGCACCCCCGCCGCCCCCGGCGATCTGCCGCAGCACCACACCGTCACGCACACCGCGCAGGGGCCGGCGGTGACCTGGGCGTTTCGAAACCCACAGGGCAAGCCGCTGGAGGTGACCGTGCGATCGCGCCTGGCCGCCAGCAGCTCGGCCCTGGTGCACCACGCCCTGGTGAGCGGCGCGGGGATCGGCATGCTGTCCAGCCCGCTCGCGGCGGCCGATGCGGCGCAAGGCCGGTTGGTGGAGGTGCTTGCGCCGTTTGCGTCCCGCACGGTGCACACGCTGTACGCGGTGTCATCACCGGGCCGGCGCAATGCGGCCAGGGTGAAGGCGGTGATTGATTTTCTGGTGAAGGCGTCGAAGGACCGGTGGGCGCTGGCGCCTGTGCGTTGAAGGGTTCTTGTGCAACACCGGCTGGCCTGCACGGAGGCTGCCGGCCCGGTGCATTCAGCAGTCGCTAGAAGGCCGATGCCACCCAGCCCCTGAACGCAAATCCCATGTAGAACATCCGCACATCGCTGAAACCCGCCTCGCGCAGAATCGCCTCGTCGTCCTCCGGCGTCAGCACCGCCAGTTCCGCAGCCACCTTGTCCCGCGCCCTGGCCGCATGCTCCGGCGCCACGCCGGACGCCACCTGAAACGCCGCATAGCGCGACAGCCACAAATCGCGCTCCCCCACCCCGCCTCCGCCACCGGGATCTTCACCATCCGCCACGCTCAGATGCGCCACCACCAGCGGCGCCCCGGGCTTCAACCGCCGCCGGATTTCCGCCAGCATGGGCACCCGCTCTTCGTGTGGCACAAAGTGAAAGGTCAGCAGGCACGTAGCGCCATCGAACGGCCCGGCCGGCGCGCTCTGCACATAGCCATAGTGCAGCTCTAAGCGGTCGCTTGCCACGCCAGCGCTTTGCAGCCTCTGCGCCGCCAAGTCCAGCATGGGCTGGCTTGGGTCAACGCCATCGAACCGCCAGCCGGGGTGCGCCCGGGCCATGTCCTCCAGCTCCAGCCCGCCGCCCGCGCCCACCACCAGCACGCGGCCGTTAGCGGGCACGCACTCGGCCAGCAGGATGCGCGACATGCGCAGCAGGCCGTCGTAGCCGGGCACGTTGCGGCGCGGGCCTTCGGCGTAGCGGGCGATGGCGGCGGGGTCGGTGAAAGGTGAAGCGGTGGGATGGGTCATGGTGTGGTGTGGCGTGCATTGGATACGGCGCTTCGCGCTGGGCTGGTCCAACGGGCTTGCCGGGATGCGCAGGATTTCGACAAGCTCAGCACGAACGGCTGGAAGCAATGAGCGCAAAAAATTCAAGCCAAATTGACCTCTAACGCTTATGCATCAAGCGCTAGCAGCTATCAATTCAGGAGTTTTCCGTTGGTCCGACAGCGCCATTTCTAGACACATGCTACCATCACGCAACTTTTAATGTTGCATGAAGCGAGACAGCCGACTTTCCACCGTCCTCCACGCCCTGCTGCACATGGCAGAGATGGATGGCCCCGCCACGTCCGAATCGCTGGCGCAGGCCATGCAGACCAACCCGGTAGTGGTCCGCCGCCTCATGGCGGGCCTGCGGTACGCCGGCTTCGTCACGTCGGCCAAGGGGCATGGCGGCGGGTGGGTGCTGTCGTGCCCGTTGTCCGAAATCACGCTGCGCGACATCCACGAGGCCCTGGGCGCGCCCACGCTGCTGGCTGTGGGCAACCGGGTGGAAAGCCCCGGCTGCGTGGTCGAGCAGGCGGTGAACCAGGCGCTTTCGAGCGCCTACCAGGCGGCGGAAGACGTGCTGCTGGCGCGGCTGGGCGAGGTCACGCTCGCGCAGCTGTCCGCCGAATTCCATCAACGCATGGTGGCCGGGTGCCACTCCCACCAGGACATTTCCCATGACCTATGACGTGATCGTGATTGGCGGCAGCTTTGCGGGCCTGTCGGCTGCCATGCAGCTGGCGCGCGCCCGGCGGCGCGTGTGCGTGGTGGACGCCGGCGCGCCGCGCAACCGCTTCGCGGCGGCATCGCACGGCTTCTTCGGGCAGGACGGCGAGCCGCCGCTGGCGATGATCGGGCAGGCGCGCGCCAAGCTGCTGGCCTACCCGACGGTGACTTTCCTGCAGGGCACGGCGGTGTCGACCATGGCGCAGGCGGGTGCCGATGCAACGGCCAGCGGCTTTGACGTGGCGCTGCAAGACGGCACGGCCCTGGCCGCGCGCAAGCTGGTGCTGGCCTTCGGCGTGCAGGACCACCTGCCGGACATCGCAGGCCTGCGCGAGCGCTGGGGCGCCAGCGTGCTGCATTGCCCCTACTGCCACGGCTACGAGTTCGCGGGCCGGCGGCTGGGCGTGCTGTACCACGCGCCCGGCTCGGCCATGCACGCGCAGCTGATCGCGGACTGGGGCCCGACCACCCTCTTCCTGAATGGCGACACCACGCTGGAGGACGCCGAGCGCGTGCGGCTGCTGTCGCTGGGCATCGCCATCGAACCCGCTCCCATCGCGGCCCTGGAAGGCGCCGGCCCGGCGCTCGAAGGGGTGCGCCTGGCGGGCAGCGAGGGCCGCCTGGTGCCGCTGGATGCCCTGTACGTGGCCGCCGCCACGCACCCCGCCAGCCCGCTGGCGGAGCAACTGGGCTGCGCCTTCGACGACGGCCCCATGGGCCCCGCCATCCGCACCGACACCAACAAGATGACCACCGTGCCCGGCGTGTACGCCGCCGGCGACGCCACGCTGATGCGCCACAACGCCACGCTGGCCTCCGCCGAAGGGGTGCTGGCAGGCGTGGGCGCGCACCAGGCGCTGGTGTTCGGCACCTAGAAGTGTCCTCCGGTCAGCCCGCCTCGGCGGCGGCCCTGCCCGGGCGCCGGATGGCCCACAGCGCCGCCGCCATCAGCACCACGCCCGCCAGCTGCACGGGGCCCAGCGTGCGGCCATACACCGCCCAGTCCACCAGCACGGCCGTGAGCGGGTACACGAACTGCAGCACCGCAATGCGCCCCAGCCCCAGGCGGGCCATGCCCGCGAACAGCACCACATAGGCCAGGCCCGTGTGCAGCACGCCCAGACCCAGCAGCCAGCCCCAGGCCGCGCCCGGCTGCGGCCAGCCCAGCGCGAAGGGCGCCCAGGCCAGCGCCACCGCCCCCACCAGGCACTGCCACAGCGCCATGGCGAAGGGGCTGATGGCTTTCTGGGTGTTGGCCAGCAGGGTCACGGCGGCGTAGCACAGCGAGCCGCCCAGGCACATCAGCACCCCCGCCATGTAGCCGCCACCCGTGTCGGCGGTGGCGGCGGCGCCATCCAGCAGGCCGGTGGTCAGCACCAGCCCGCCCAATGCGGCCAGGGTGGCGAGCCACTGCACGGGCGAGACGGCTTCGCGCAGGAACAGCGCACCGAACACGATGACCCAGATGGGCTGGATGTGGAAGATCACCGTGGCCACGGCGATGGACGTGCGCGGAATCGCCGCGAAGAACAACGCCCAGTTCATCACCATCAGCACGCCGGTGGCGCAGGCCACCCACCGGGCGCGGCCGCCCAGCAGCAGCTCGCGCCCGCGTCCCGTGGCCAGGCACCAGGCCAGCAGCGCCAGCGCGCCGAACGCGCAGCGGAACCACACCGTCACCAGCGGGTGCTGGGCCGCCTCTTCCACGAACACGCCGATGGTGCCCAGCAGCACGCCGCCGGCAATGAGCAGCCACTGGCCATCGCGTTCACGCTCGCGCGTGCCGGAAGGTAGTGATGAGGGAACGGCGACGCTGGCTTTGGAGTGCATGCACCGATGCTCGAAGATTCGCCCCAGGGTGTAAAGCGCATAGTTCGAACGATTACCATTCGATAAACGAATAGACCAGAAGACCCGCCATGGCATACCCGGACTTTCAGATCGACTGGCTGCGCGCCTTCGTGGCCGTGGTGGATGCGGGCTCGCTCTCGGGCGCGGCGCCGCTGGTGCACCGGTCGCAGTCGGCGGTCAGCATGCAGATCAAGAAGCTGGAGACGGCGCTGGGCCGCCCCGTGCTGCTGCGCGGCCCGCGCCACCTGGAGGTGACGCCCGCCGGCGCGCAGTTGCTGTCCTACGCGCGCCGCGTGCTGGATCTGCAGGCCGAGGCGCAAGACGCCCTGTTCGGCCCGCAGCTTGCAGGCCGCGTGCGGCTGGGCGTGCCGGACGACTATGCGTCCACCTACCTCACGCCGGTGCTGCGCAGCTTTGCGCACCGCTACCAGGGGGTGGAGATCGAGCTGACCTGCGAGCAGTCCACCGCGCTCATCCCGCGCGTGGTGCGGGGCGAGCTGGACTTGGCCCTGGTCTCGCGCGACAAGCCGCAGCGCGGGCGCTTTCTGTTCCAGGAGCCGCTGGTCTGGGTGGGTGCCGCGCAGTTCGAGGTGTGGCGGCGCGACCCGCTGCCGATCGCGGTGTACGAATCCGCCAGCCTGGCGCGCACCGCCACCATCTCGGCGCTGGCCCGGCGGCGGCGCGCCTACCGCATCGTGTACCACAGCTCCAGCCTCGCGGGCCAACTGGCCGCCGTGGAAAGCGGCCTGGCCGTCGCCGTGCTCACGCGCTGCAGCGTGCCGCCCAACCTGCAAATCCTGCAGGGCCTGCCGGCGGAGTTCGACCTGCCACCGCTCGACTCGATGAACGTGGCGGTGCTGCGCAGCAAGGTGTCGCTGCGCTCGCCGGCCGTGGACGCGATGTACGAGCAGATGGTGCGGACGCTGGGCGGATGAACGCCCCGCCAGCGGAGGGCCGATTGCTTCTTTTTTGATAGCTTTCAGCGCTTGCTGGACAAGCGCTGGAGGCCCATTTTCTACTCAGCCTCGATGCCTGCGGCCTTGATGACCTTGCCCCACTTCTGGGTCTCGGCGGCCTGGAACCTGGCGAGCTCCTCGGACGTGGTCGTCCACGCCTCGGAGCCTGCCGTGTCGTAGAACGCCTGCGCGGCCGGGCTCTTCGTGGCCTTGGCGAGCAGCTCGTTCAGGCGGGCCACCACGGGCGCGGGCGTGTTGGCGGGCACGTAGGCGGCAAACCAGTAGCCCATGTCGTAACCCTTCACGCCTGCTTCGTCCAGCGTGGGCACGTCGGGCAGCTGGGCGCTGCGCTTTTGCGTGGAATAGCCCAGGGCGCGCAGCTTGCCCGCCTTGACCTGAGGCACGCCGGTGGAGGTGTCCGTGATCATCAGGTCGATCTGCCCGCCCAGCAGGTCGGTGATGGCGAGCGGGTTGCTCTTGTAGGGCACGTGCAGGATGTCCACGCCCGCGAGCTGCTTGAGCATTTCGCCGGCCATGCGGCTCGACGAGCTGCCGCTGCCGAAGCTGAGCTTGCCGGGGTTCTTCCTGGCCGCGGCCAGCAGCTCGGCCACGCTCTTGTACGGCACACTGGTGTTGACCACCAGCACCTGCCCGCCCTTGCCCAGGCCCGTGACGGGCACGAAGTCCTTCACCGGGTCGTACGGGAGCTTCTTGTACAGGTGCTCGTTGGCCGCGTGCGTGGTGTTGGTGGTGATGAGCACGCTGTAGCCGTCGGCAGGCGCCTTGGCCACGGCCTGCGCGGCGATCATGCCGCTGGCGCCCGCTTTGTTGTCGATGACCACGGGCTGTTTGGTGTCGTTGGTGATGGACTGGCCCAGCGCGCGCGCCAGCTGGTCGGTGGCGCTGCCGGCCGCGAACGGCACGACGAAGGTGATGGCCTTGGCCGGGTACGCGGGTGCCTGCGCCAGCGCGGCGGTGCCGTGCAAGGCGCCCAGCGCCAGCACGGCGGCGGCTGCCAGCAGGTGGCGCCGGCCCTGGTTCTTTCGGGTCATGGGTGTGCTCATGTTGTCTCCTTGTAGGGGTGATGGAAGTGGAACGGAATCGGTGGCGATCAGGTCACGCAGCGGGCCCGCCGAAGTGCGGGGCCAAGTGGGCCGGCACGCGGACCGGCATATCCAGCAACAGGTAGCTCAGCGCCTTGCCATGACTGTCGAGGTTGAGCGCGTCGTTCACACCGCCGTCGAGCACGTCGTCCAGCACGAGGTTCATGGCCTGCAGCCGGGGCAGCAGGTAGCGCGTGACCTGGCGCGGCCGGCGCAGCGCGAACTGGCGCGCCACGGCAGCCTCGGTGACCTGTTCGACCAGAACATCCCACAGCGTGGAGTGCCAGGCGATGACGCTGATGTTGGAACGGTTGCCCTTGTCGCCCGTCCGGCCATGGGCCAGGCGATAAAGCGGCACGGTAAGGATGTCGGCGGTTGCCATGGCAGCGGCTCCTTGTTGTCTCAATCGACCATCTCGTAGCGCACGGCCACGGCCTCGCGCGGCACCATGCAGGAGACGGTGCCCAGCCGGGGGCGCAGCGCGGTGCGCACGCCGCCGCCGCCCGCCGGCCCGCAGGTGTAGAGCGCGGTCACTTCGCGCAGCAGGCGCTGGGCGCTGGCCCGGTCGCGGTGCTGCAGGGCCACGCGCAGGCGCACGTCGCGGGCGTCGCCAGCGGGGGCGTCCAGCCAGCGGCCCGCGTCGTCGCCCAGGACACTGGTCACGCCGATCAGGTCGATGCGCAGCGGCCCCAGGCCCTGCAGGCGCTCGCGCAGCACCTCGCCCGCCAGGCGCGCGCGGGCCTCGGCCCGGGCGCCCGCATAGGAGATCTCGCCTTCGGCGAACCAGCCCGATTCAAAGCACACGTTGACCTTGAGCGTGGCGGGCCGCGCATGGCCGCGCACGCCGTCCAGCCGCACGGCATCGGGGCCCACGGCGGCCACGCGGGCCTCGGTGATGTCGGCCACCACGTCGGGCGTGAGGTAGGCGGCCGGGTCGTGCAGCTCGTACAGCAGCTGCTCCTTCACCGTGCGCTCGTCGATGCGCCCGCCCGTGGCCGGGGGCTTGGTGATGGTGCAGTGGCCGTCGGCGTCGATCTCGGCAATGGGGTAGCCCAGGCGCGCCATGCCGGGCACGTCCTTGTAGCCCGGGTCGGCGAAGTAACCGCCCGTGACCTGCGCGCCGCATTCGAGCAAATGCCCGGCCATGGTGGCGCGCGCGAGGCGGTCCCAGTCATCCAGCGCCCAGCCGTGGTGCGCCAGCGCGGGGCCCAACACCAGCGACGGGTCGGCCACGCGGCCGCAGACCACGATGTCGGCCCCGGCGCGCAGCGCATCGGCAATGGCCTGCGCGCCGATGTAGGCATTGGCGCTCACGATGGGTTCGGCGGGCATGGCCGTGCCCAGGGCGTTCTGCAGCAGCGCGCGGTGTTCCGGGCCGCTCAGGTCGTCGCCCTGCAGCACGGCGATGCGCGGGCGGCGCAGGCCCAGCTCGGCCGCCAGTGCGTGGATGCGCCGCGCCGCGCCCTGCGGGTTGGCCGCGCCGAAGTTGCTGACGATGCGCACGCCGTGCGCCAGGCACTGTGCCAGCACGGGCTGCAGCAGATCCGCCAGCAGGGGTTCGTAGCCGGCGTCCGGGTCGGTGCGGCGGTCCAGCTGGGCCAGCGCCAGCGTGCGCTCGGCCAGAGTCTCGAAGATGAGCACCGCCGGCTGGCCGCTGGCGATGAGCGCCTGCACCACCGGCGCGGCGGCATCGGTGCGGTCGCCCGAGAAGCCGGCCGCGCAGCCGACCAGCAGATTCCTTGCGTCGTTCGCCATGGGTTCTGTGTCTCCTGGGTCGGACTGTAGGCAGGCTGCGGTATTCTGTGAAATCGATTGTTGTGATGAATCCATCGGCAATTCAAATGAATTCCCACCTCTCCAGCCGCCAGCTCGATGCCTTCATCGCGCTGGCCGGACAGCGCAGCTTCACCCGCGCGGCGGCGCTGTGCCACCTGTCGCAGCCCGCGTTCAGCGCCCTGATCCGCGCGCTGGAAGACAGCCTGGGCCTGCGCCTTTTCGATCGCAGCACGCGGCACGTCCACCTCACGCCCGAGGGCGAGAACTTCCTGGAATCGGCCCTCCGCATCCGCGCCGAGATCACGAATGCGCTGTCGGCCGTGCGCGATGCCGCCACGCTGCAGCGCGGGCGCGTGGCCGTGGCGCTGCTGCCCTCGCTGGCGGCCGGCTGGCTGCCCGGCGTGCTCGCGCAGTACAGCGCGGCGCACCCAGGAATAGCGATCGACATCGCCGACGTGCTGTCGGAGCCCTGCATCGACCGCGTGGCCAGCGGCCATGCCGACTTCGCGCTGGCCGCCATCCGCGCCGACACCCCGGCCCTGCAGGCCGAGCCCTTCTGCAGCGACGGCTTCCACCTGGTGTGCCGCGAAGACCACCCGCTCGCGCGCCGCCGCAAACCCGTCACCGCGCAGGACCTGGCCGCCTGGCCCTTCATCCACCTCGCGCGCAACAGCAGCGTGCGCCAGTACCTGGAGGCCGCCCTGCACCCGCTGGCCCTGCGCACGCTGATGGAGGTGGAACAGCTCGCCACCGTGATGGGCATGGTGCGCGCGGGGCTGGGCATCAGCGTGGTGCCCGCGCTCACGCTGTTCCACTTCCAGCAGCCGGGGCTGGTCACGCGGCCGCTGTCGCTGCCGGGGCTCACGCGGCAGATCTACCTGGTGCGGCGGCGGGACGAGAGCCTGTCGGTGGCGGCGCAGGCGCTGTATGCGCTGGTGATGAAACAGCGGCCGTGAAAACTATCAAAACAATAGCTGCTCGCGCTTGATAGATAAGCGCTGGAGGCCGATTTGTCTTATATCCCTTCTGTCCCGCGCGCCAGCACGGCCAGTTCCTGGTGAAGCAGCAACTCCACCTCCGCGGGCTCGAACTGGTCCTGCAGCAGCGGGATGGCGAAGCGGTATTCGGCCTCGTGCTTGCGCAGCACGTAGGCCAGCTGCAGGCGCGCCAGCGATTGGCGCAGCGCCTGGGCGTCGCCCGCGACGCCGTGGCTTTGCAGCAGCTGGGCCAGCGCCGCCAGGCTGCTCTGCCCGGCCTGGGCCGTGTGGTAGACCACGATGCGGTCGAGCCGGCAGGCGGCCTCGTCATGGCTCAGGCGCCCCCAGCCGGCCAGCGCGTCCTGCACGGCCTGCGAGCCCAGGGCCTGCGCGAGGTGGCGAGCTTCGATGGCGCGCTCGCCGGGTTGCAAGGCCTCCAGGCATTCCTGGCACAGGATGGCCACGAGGTTGGCGCGCTGGCCGCTGGCGTCCACCAGCTTTTCCACCAGGGTGTCGCTGGCGAAGCCCAGGCGCAGGCGGCGCAGCGGCTCGGTGGCCAGCTCGCGGCAGGCGGCGCGCTCCAGTCCGCCGATGGCCAGCACCTCGCCGAAGTTGCGCAGGGGGCTCTGGTAGTCCAGCACGGCCGTGGCGTACAGGTCCCAGAAGCCCGCCAGCATGAACCAGCAGCGCCCTTCCTCGCTGAGCGCGCGCAGGGTGGACAGCTGCGGGTAGCCGTTGTTCGACTCGTCGCGGAAGAACTGGTCGGCCTCGTCGATCAGCAGCACCAGCCGCCGGCCCGTGTACTGCGCCTGCAGGTGGTCCACGATGGCTTCGAGCGGCGTGTCGGCCGGCAGCCCAAACTGCAGCGCCATGCGCGGCGCCAGGCGGTGGTCGCGCAGCGAGACGTAGTGGCACACGGTGTACGGGTGGCCCTGCAGACGGCGCTGCACGGCCTTGAGCAGACTGCTCTTGCCGAGCTGCCGACCGCCCACCACGAGGTAGTTGGCGGGCTCGCGGCCCACCACGCGGGCCAGCAGCTGCGCGCGGCCGAAGAAGGAGCCTTCGCGCGTGATGCCGCCGCGCGTCTGGTACGGCGAGATGCGCGTAATGCGCAGCTGTGCGGCCAGCAGGCGCAGCAGCACCTGCAGGGCCTCGCCGCCCACCAGCCATTCGGTCTGGCTGGCGCTGTCCGCCAGCACGTGCAGGTTGGCGCGGTCGTCGGCATGGGCCTGCAGCAGCGGCTGGGGCGTGTCCACGCCGTGTTCGCCCAGGATGAGCAGCACGTCGCTGCCGGTCTGCGCGGCGCGCAGCTGGCGCAGCACGGTGGCCTCGTCCACGCCGCGCGTGGGCACGAAGACCAGGCAGCGGTCCAGCGACACGGGCAGGTCGGGCGGGAACTGCCACTCGAACACCGGCCCTGGCAGCGCCCAGCCGGTGCTGGGCTGGCTGCGGGCCGAGACGCGCTCGGCCAGCGCGCGGACCAGGCCCGCAGCACCTTCCGGTGCGCCGGGCTGCGCGCACTGCACCGCGCGGCGCCAGTCCACCAGGCGGATGTCGGCGGCGAGCAGCGCGGATTCGCGCCGCCCGGTCCAGCGCAATAGCCGATCCAGCCGGGGCAGCCGGGGCAGCGGCGTGCGGCGCAGCCGCGCGGGCTGCAGTTGCGCGGGCCCGAGCAGCGGGTGCCGCGCCACCCAGACCACGGCGCCGGCCACGAAGATCGCGGCGCACCAGTAGATGAGCTTGCGCAGGCCCTCGAACGGGTCGCGTTCGGAGGGCGGCAGGGGCGTGAAGTCGTCCTTCTGCCCCTCCAGGCAGTTGATGGGCAGGTAGCCCGTGGGAATGGGCGGGCGCCCGGGCCGGCAGCTCCAGGTCGCCGTGCCGGGCTTCAACTCCACCAGCACCTGCGTGCCCGCCAGCTTGCCCAACTCGGGGTTGGCGGCGATGTCGGCCTGCAGCACGTAGGGCCGGGGCGAGGTCACGCGCAGTTGCGGGCGGCCGATGTGCGGCGCGTACTTGCGGATGTCGTCGGGCCACGCGTCCAGCTCGTTGTGCGCCTGGACCAGGGCGACGCGCCACTGCACCAGCTCGCCCCAGACAATGCCCGCGTTCTCGGCGCCGAGCACGGAGCCGCGCGTGACCGGGTTGAGCTTGGGCGTGAGCAGCGCGCTGCCCACGAACAGCGTGATGGCCCCGATGACCACCGCGCGGACCACGGACCTGGACGGCAGCGGAATCATGCGGCCGGAGTAGAGCAGGAGTCCAGCACCATGCGGCCCGCGTCGCGGATGGTGGGGCTGCGCCAGTGCAGCCGCGCGGCCTCGCCCGTGCCACGCGCCTGGATGAGGTTGCCCCAGAACAGGCGGCGCAGCTCGTCGTCCTGCAGGTAGGGGCGCGCGCGGCCCAGTTCGTCGGCCTGCAGCAGTTGCACCAGCCGCTGGCGGGTGGCGGGCGATTGCGCCAGCGGCATGAAGGTCTGCCACAGGCGCGGGCTGGCGGCCAGGTGGGTGCGCAGCGCGGCGGAGCGGGCCTGCGCCTCGGTCACGCCCTGGTCCACCAGCCACTGCAGGCCTTCCTCGAACAGCGCGGGGTGGCCGCCGCTCAGTTCCTGCAACGCCGCCAGCACCGGCTGTGGCCAGGCCTGCTCGGGCCAACGGTGGCGGGCAAGCTGGGTGAGGTCTTCCAGCGACGGGTCGGGCCAGTGGTTGACCTGGGCGATGTTGAGCAGCGAGAGGTCGCCGCTGCGGTACTTGAGGTCGGCCAGCGCCTCGCCGCCGCACAGTAGCAGGTGCAGGCGGCCGCTGTGCATCTCGCTCAGGCTGCGCAGGATGCCGGCCAGGGTCTCGCGCAGCGCGGGCGTGCCCTGCTCGAAGCGGCTGACCAGGCAGAACAGGCGCTCACCCGCCAGCAGGCGGCGTTCCAGCGCGGATTCGAATTCGTAGTCGGACGCCACGTCGCCCAGGCCGCACTGGCGGCCGATGGCGGCGAAGTACTCGGCCGGCACGGTGCTCACGCTGTAGGGCGGCTGGATGTGCAGCACCGCGCCGTCGCCGTACTGCGCGCGGGCGCGCTGCAGCAGTTCCTGCCGGAACGGCGGCTGGCCCCAGTGCGCGGGCGACAGCAGCAGCGCGATAGGGTACGGCATGGCCTGCGCGAGCTGGGCGAACAGCCGGTCCTGGAAGGCGGCGAAGGGCTGGGCGCCCGCCGACTCGGCCTGCAGGGGGAACTCGGGCTCGAAGCCGGCGGCGCTGAGCAGGCGGTTGGTTTCGGTCTCCGTCAGGCGCAGGTAGCGCGTGCAGGCCACCACCTTGTCGCGCGAGCGCGGGTTGGGCGCCGACAGGCCGTTGCGCCAGTTGTTCACGGCCTCGCGGCTCAGGCCGATCTCGGTGGCCACGCCCGAGGCGCTGGCGCGGATGCGCCGCATGTAGAGCGACAGCAGATCGGAAAAGGAGTCTTTGGCCATGGGCTGTTGAGGTGCAGGACAGAGATGACGGGAAGAAAAGAAAAAGGGCCGGCGGGCGCGCAGGGATTGTCGCCCGCGCGGTGCCGCCGGCCGTCAAGTGCGGCCCGGCCTACAGCAGTTGCTGCACCATCGGCCAGGCCTTGGCGCATGCCAGGCCACAGGCCGCGAGCACGGGGCTGTAGAGCACCAGGACGCCCAGCAGCGTCACCAGCCAGCCCGATTCCTCCTCTTCTTCCTGTTTTTCTCCTTCTTCTCCCTCCCTCCCGGCCTTTGCGGCCTTGTCCGCTGCGTCTTCCTCGCCGGCGTCGCCCGTGACTTCCTGCACCAGCATCACCAGCACCACGATCAGCGCCGCCCCCAGCACGCCCAGGTAGGCGTACTGCTGCCAGCGGGGCGTGAGCGGATAGAAGTACCCGGCCAGCACCACGGCGGGCAGCAGGAAGAACGCATGCATCTGGAGCCGGTGCCAGTCGATGCCCTCCTTCTTCTTCTCGAGCGCGCCCATCACGAGCCTGTGGACCAGCGCGCCCAGCACGAAGATCAGCCCGCCCCACCATTCGATCTGTGTCAGCATTTTTGTGCTCCGTGTGTTCAGCCGTTGGCCGGGGCCGCGTCGCCGTCGCTGCCGGCGTCATCGCTCTCGTCGTCGTCGCCATGGAGGCTCTTGTATTCGGTGACGATGTAGTACAGCGGCAGCACGACGGCCAGCACCAGGCCCAACCCCAGCCAGAGCCAGAGGCCCTTGAACAGCAGCACGGTGACCACCGTAAACACGACGGCCTGCAGCAGCCCCTTGAAGCCCGCACGCAGCAGCAGCACCCCGATGAGGCCCTGCAGGGGCGACTTGCCGCTCTTGCCCATGGCGCGGGCCATGTCGATGAAGGCCTGGGCGGCTTCCTCCCCCTGCTTCCGGCGCTCGGCCTCCTGCTCACGCAGCTTGGCCACGGCCACGGGCTTAGCCGGGTCCTTGGAGCAGGCATAGGGGTCGCCCTCTTCATCGCCCTGCTCCACCGCCTGCGCATCCACGGGCTCCACCACGGCGCGCCATTCGGGGTGGGCCTTGAAGAAGTCCTGGCGCGACACCCACCGGCCCTGGTCGAAGTGCATGCGCTCGGTCTCGCCCACCTGGTCGTAGAACACCTCCAGCACCGCCGCGCGCAGGCCGTGGGCGAACAGCGTCTCCAGCGCGCGCAGGGGCAGGTCGTCGTGCGTGCCGGTGTCGAAGCACAGCAGCAGGTGGGTGGGCTCGGCCGCCACGCGCTGGTTGAACCATTGCGGGTCCCACAGCGCGTCCAGGTCCTCCGTGCCGAGCTTGCCGGCCCAGCGCTGCGCCTGTTCGGTGTTGCCGGCCGCGAGGTACTGGTACACCAGCTGGCCGGTCTTGAGCTTGATCGGGTCCTCGAAGAAGAGGTGCAGGGTATGGGCGTTCTGGGACATGGTGGCGGGGTAACGGGTTCGCGTTGAGGTGCACGAATTGTTACCGGCCCTGGCAGGGCCGTCCCTCACGGCCTTGTCATGCGCGCGGCAGCGCCGCTTGACGGCGCGTCAACCGCCGGGCCCGCCAGCGTCAGCCCGCCGCGGACAGGCGCTCGCGCGTCACCCGCGCCACGTCCTTCACCCAGGGTTGCGCGGCCCAGTGCCGGGCGGCGAAGGCGTCGATCTGCGCCGCATGGGAGAGCGAGGCGCCGATCACGTCCAGCCCCTGCAGGAACATGCGCTGGTGCCTGTCCGACAGCGTGAAGTGCGCGCCATGCCCCGCGCTGCGCACGGTGCGCTGCCGCACGTCGATGGTGAGCGCCAGCGGCCCCGGCAGCCGCGCGGCCTCGGCCATGAAGGCCTGCACGTCGGCCTCGGGCACCATGGCCAGCAGCAGGCGGTTGTTCAGGGCGTTGGAGTAGAAGATCTCGCCGAAGCTCGACGCCACCACGGCCTTGAAGCCGTATTGCTGCATGCCCCACACGGCATGCTCGCGGCTGGAGCCGCAGCCGTAGTTGGAGCCCGCGATGAGCACGTCCACGCCCGCGAACGCCGGCTGGTTGAGCACGAAGTCCGGGCGCGGCGCGCCCGCGCCGTCGAAGCGCAGGTCGTACAGGAGGCCAGGCGCCAAGCCCGCTTTGTCGATGCCGCGCAGGAACTGCTTGGGCATGATCTGGTCGGTGTCGAGGTTGGGCGTGGCCAGCACGGCGGCGCGGCCGCGCAGGATGCCGGGGTCGGTGTTGGTCGTCATGCGGTGGGCTCCAGGGTGCGCACGTCGGTGATGCGGCCAGTGACAGCGGCGGCGGCGGCCATGGCCGGGCTCATCAGGTGGGTGATCGCACCCCGGCCCTGGCGGCCCTCGAAGTTGCGGTTGGTGGTGGACGCGCAGCGCTGGCCCGGGGCCAGCACGTCGTCGTTCATGGCCAGGCACATGGAGCAGCCGGGCTGGCGCCACTCGAAACCCGCGGCCTGCAGCCGGCTGGCGATACCCTCGGCCTCGGCCTGGGCCTTCACGGCGCCGGAGCCGGGCACGACCATGGCGCGCACGCCCGGCGCCACATGGCGCGTGCCCACCACGCGGGCGACTTCGCGCAGGTCCTCGATGCGGGCGTTGGTGCACGAGCCGATGAACACGTGCTGCACGGGCACGCCCGCCAGCGCCTGCCCCGCCTGCAGCGCGGTATAGCGCAGGGCCTGCTCGGCGCTGCTGCGCTGCGCGGCATCCGCCATGGCCGCGGGCTGGGGGATGGCGCCGTCGATGGCCATGGCCTGGTCGGGGCTGGTGCCCCAGGTGACGAAGGGCGCCACCTCGCGGGCGTCGAAGCGGTGCTCCGCGTCGAACAGGGCCTCTGCGTCACTGCGCAGCGTGGCCCAGTGGGCGAGCGCGGCTTCGCGCACGGCGCCCGTGATGTCGCTCGCGCGGTCGAGCACGTAGCCGATGGCGGTAGCGTCGGGCGCGATGAGCGCGCCGCGCGCGCCGGCCTCCACGGCCATGTTGCACAGCGTGAAGCGCGCCTCCACCGACAGGGCCTCGATGGCGCTGCCGCAGAACTCCACCACGTAGCCGCGCCCGCCCTGCGCGCCGATGCGGCCGATGATCTGCAGCACCAGGTCCTTGGCCGTGGTGCCCGGGGGCAGCGTCCCGTCCACGCGGATGCGCATGTCCTTCGCCAGGCGGTACACCAAGGTCTGCGTGGCCAGCACGTGCTCGACCTCCGAGGTGCCGATGCCGAAGCCCAGCGCGCCCAAGGCGCCGTAGGTGGTGGTATGGCTGTCGCCGCAGAGGATGACCATGCCGGGGCGCACCATGCCGTGCTCGGGCGCGATCACGTGCTCGATGCCCTGCAGGGGGTCGTTGGTGTCGAACAGCGGGATGCCGTGGCGGCCGCAGTTGGCCTTGAGGTTCGTGGCCTGCAGGGCCGAGGGCGGGTCCTGGATCACACGGTGGCGCACCGGGTGCGTGGGGATGATGTGGCTCACCACCGCCACGTTCTGCCCCGGCACGGGCACGCCGCGCCCGGCCTCGTGCAGGCCGGCGAAGGCCTGGGGGCTGGTGTATTCGTTCATCAGGTGCAGGTCGCAGAACAGCAGCACGTTCTGTTCGTCCAGCACGGCCACGGTGTGCGATGCGACCAGCTTCTGGTACAGGGTTCTGGGGGCGTGGCTCATGCGTCGGGCTCCAAGAGAAAAGGCAAGACCGCGTCCAGCAGGGCCTCGGGTGCCTCTTCGGCGATGTAGTGGCCGCAGGGCAGCGGGCCGCCGCGCACGTCGTCCGCCACGCGGCGCCATTCGGCCAGCGGGTCGAAGCAGCGGTGCACCACGCCCTGCTCGCCCCACAGGGCCAGCAGCGGCATGGCGAGCCGGCGGCCCGCGTCGCGGTCGGTGCGGTCGTGTGCGAGGTCGATACCGGCGGCGGCGCGGTAGTCCTCGCAGAGGCCGTGAGCCGCGCCCGGCAGGGCCAGGCAGCGGGTGTATTCGGCCAGCGCCTGCGGGTCGAACGGGGCCAGGCCCGCGCTGCGCCGGCCCATCACGTCGCGCACGTAGGCGGCGGGGTCGGCCTCGATGAGCCGCTCGGGCAGCGGCGCGGGCTGGATCAGGAAGAACCAGTGCCAGTAGGCGCGCGCGAAGGCCTCGCCCGCCTGCTCGTACATGGCGAGCGTGGGCGCGATGTCGAGCAGCGCCAGGCGCCGCACGGCCTGCGGGTGGTCGGCGGCCAGGCGGTGCGCCACGCGCGCGCCCCGGTCGTGCGCCAGCACGGCGAAGCGCGCATGGCCCAGGTGCCGCATCACGGCCAGCATGTCGGCGGCCATGGTGCGCTTGCTGTAGCGCGCATGCTCCGCGTCGCCCTCCGGCTTGGCCGAGTCTCCATAGCCGCGCAGGTCGGCCAGCACCAGCGTGAAGTGCCGGGCCAGCGCGGGCGCCACCTTGTGCCAGATGGCCGAGGTCTGCGGGTGGCCGTGCAGCAGCAGCAGCGGCGGGCCGCCGCCGCCCACGAGGGCGCGGATGTACTGGCCGTCGGGCGTGCCCACGCGGTGCGCGGCGAAGCCTGGGAACAAGGGGGTCTCTCGGGTCATGGCGGGGGTCATTCGGTGGTGATGCCGCGCTCCTTGATGAGCTGGGCCCACTGCGGCATTTCCTTCTCCAGCCGGGCGCGGGCCTGCGCGGGCGTGGAAGGCGTGGGGTCGAAGCCCTCCTTGGTCATACGCTCCTTCAGGGCCGCGCTGCCCAGGGCCTGGTTGAGCGCGGCGTTGAGCTTGTCGATGACGGGCCCCGGCGTGCCCGCCGGGGCGAACACGATGAACCAGGTTTCGAACGCGTAGTTGGGCACGCCGGCTTCCGCGATGGTGGGCACGTCGGGCATCAGCGCCGAGCGCCTGGAGCCCGTGACGCCCAGTGCGCGCAGCTTGCCCGCCGCCACGTGCGGCTGCGCCGCCGACAGCACGGGAAAGCTCAGCGCCACCTGGCCCGACATGGTGTCCATCATGGCCGGGCCGCCGCCGCGGTAGGGGATGTGCACCATGGGCGCGCCCGACACGGCCTTGAACAGCTCGGCCGACATGTGGAAGGTGCTGCCCGCGCCCGCCGAGCCGTAGGAGTACCGCCCGGGCTCGGCCTTGAGCAGCGCCACCAGTTCCTTGACGTTCTTCGCGGGCAGGCTGTTGTTGACCACGAGCACGTGCTGCGAACTGGCCACCAGGCCGATGGGCGCCAGGTCCTTCAGGGTGTCGTACGGCATCCTGGGCGTGAGCGCGGGGTTGATGGCCAGCGACACCGTCTGCAGGCCGATGGTGTAGCCGTCGGGCGCGGCCTTGGCCACCATGTCCACGCCGATGTTGCCGCCCGCGCCGCCCTTGTTCTCGATGAACAGCGTGCCGCCCAGCGCCTTGCCCCACTCGTCCGTGACCAGGCGCGCGGCGATGTCGGCGCTGCCGCCGGGCGCATAGGGCACCACCAGCTTGATGGCCCGTGCGGGATAGGCCTGGGCCAGCGCAGCCGTCGTGGTGGCCAGGGCCAGCGCGGCGATGGCCGCCGCGCGCCGCGCCAGGGTGGGCAAGGAAAGGGTTGGGTTCATGGTGTGTCTCCTGCTTATGGGTTCTGGGTGTCTGTCGCAGGCAAATCTTATGAGTGAGTCAAAACAACATAAATTCATTCAAAATCAATTCATTCATAAGTTGGAAACACGAATCACCATGGACGGCTTTTCGGACCTGCGCTTTTTCGCCCTGCTGATGAAGGAAGGCAGCCTGGCCGCTGCCGCGCAGCAGATGGGCATCACGCCCCCGGCCGTGAGCCGGCGGCTGGCGCAGCTGGAGCACCGGCTGGGCGTGCGGCTCCTGCACCGCACCACGCGGCGCATCAGCCTCACGCCCGAGGGCGAGACCTACCTGCTCGACGGCGCCCGCATCCTGTCGGACCTGGAGGCGCTGGAGCGCACCGTGGCCGGCGCCCGCAGCTCGCCGCGCGGGCTGATCAAGCTGGCGGCCACGCTGGGCTTCGGCCGCGTGCACGTCGCGCCCGCGCTCGCGGCCTTCGCGCGCGCCTACCCCGAGGTGGAGGCGCAGCTGCACCTGACCGACCGCCCCGTGAACCTGGTGGAACAGGGCTTCGACGCCGCCGTGCGCTTCGGCGACCTGCCCGACTCGCGCCTCACGGCCCGCCGGCTGCTGGCCAACCGGCGCGTGCTGTGCGCGTCGCCCGCCTACCTCGCGCAGGCGGGCGAGCCCGGCCAGCCCGCCGACCTGCTGGCCCACCAGTGCATCGTGATCCGCGAGAGCGACGAGACCTACGGCACCTGGCACCTGCGCCAGGGCGAGCGGCAGGAGACGGTGAAGGTGCGCGGCATGCTCAGCACCAACGACGGCGGCGCCGCCACCACCTGGGCGCTGGAAGGCCACGGCGTGCTCATGCGCTCCGAATGGGATGTGGCAAACCACCTGGCCGCGGGCCGCCTGCGGCGCGTGCTGCCGGCCTGGGCGCTGCCCGCGGCGGACGTGACGCTGGTGTACCCCACGCGCAGCGACCTGTCGGCCAAGACGCGGGCGCTGGCGGATTTCCTGCGGGAGTGGTTCGAGGCGCCACGGCAGGATTGAGGTGGCTTCAGTCCGGCCCCGGCAGGTCCGCCTGCAGCGCCAGCGCGACCGCCGCAAACGGCATGTGGTGCATCAACTCGCGCAGCACGAGCAGCCGGGCGGCGAAGGCCGGGCTCTCCGGCAGGCCCTCGTGCGCTGCAGGGCGGCCTTCGGACACGGCAGCGAGGCGGTTGAACAGGCGCTCCACCGCGTCGAGCGGCAGCACCCGCCAGGCGCCCGGCGCGATGCCTGCCAGGGTGGCGGCCTCGTGCAGGCTCGGGTCCGCCGACAGCGGCGTGGCGGGCGGGCCCTCGGGCAGCCGCTCGCGGTAGCGGCGGTGGGCGTCGTGGACCTCGTCTTCCACCGCCGCGATCGCGGTTTCCAGCTCCAGCGGCGTGGGCACCGCGCCGCGAAAGAACTCGCGGGCCGTCTTGTCATGGCCCAGCGCCAGGGTCAGCACGATGGCGGGTTCGGCCAGGTCCTGCCCCGCCGCAATCAGCGTGTGCTCGGCCCCCAGGTGCAGGGCGGCGGCGCCTGGGCCCGGCCCGGCGGCACGCGCACGGCGGTACAGCGCCAGCAGCGACGGGGGCACGGCAGCGGGGAATTCGGTGGTGTGGGGCATGGCGGATATCGGCAGTGCGGGGAGGTACGCGCCATTGTGTCGTGTCGTGCACCGTGCGGAAGCCGCAATCCAGGACACCCGCACTCTCCGCCACCGACACGCCGTGACAGCGCCCGCCTACACGGCCTTGGCGCGGCCGTGCCTACAGTGGCTTCCAGAGAGAAGAGCCCTTGAAGGAGAAGACACCATGCGCCCCCACCCCGCTTCCGGACGCCCGCTTCCCTGGCCCTTGATCGCCGCCGCGGCGCTGATGGTGCTGCTGGTGCTTTCGGCCTGCTCCACGCCCCGCACGCCCGAGGGCCTGCGCGTCGTCACTGGCTTCGACGTGGACCGCTATGCCGGCCACTGGCACGAGGTGGCGCGCATCGAGCACCCGATGGAGCGCGGGCTGACGCAGGCCAGCGCCACCTACAGCCCCAATGCCGACGGCACCGTGAAGGTGGTGAACCGCGGCTACGACCCGGTGCGCAAGCAATGGAAGGAGGCCGAGGGCACGGCCCGCTTCGTGCAGGAGCCCACGCGCGCTGCGCTGGAAGTGTCGTTCTTCGGGCCGTTCTACGGCGGCTACAACGTGGTGGCGCTGGATGAGAACTACCAGTGGGCCATGGTGGTCGGCTCCAGCCGGGACTACGTGTGGATCCTGTCGCGCACGCCCACCCTGCCCTGGCACGTGCGCGAGCACCTGGCCGAACGCGCACAGGCCATCGGCGTGGATGCGCGCCGGCTGCTGTGGACCGCGCCCGCCAGCAACGACCAGGCCGCCCAGCGCGCGGTGATGGCGTAGTCTGGGAACGCTCTTCTTCTGATAGCTGCCAGCGCTTTTCCAGCAAGCGCTGGCGGCCATTTTTAGGGATTGCTAAAAAAGTATCTCTTTATACGAATGCTCCCCCAAACTGAGGGATGCTCGTGGGCATGGAATTAAATTGCCCAGATTGCCAAAGCCAAGAGGTACGCA
>Ga0222424_100262_pt1 | contig 42259 bp, 36 predicted proteins | sample 2B2ome_FD_182468 | JGI IMG/M metagenome (GOLD analysis project Ga0222424, IMG submission 182468) | Enriched microbial communities from leaf-cutter ant dump, University of Wisconsin, Madison, United States - 2B200A (version 2) | ecosystem: Environmental > Terrestrial > Nest > Insects nest > Nest... | reverse complement strand
ATGAACACGGGGATGGCCCCGGTCATGATGATGCTGTGCAGGATGGACTTGTGGCAGTTGCGGTCCACCACCACCACGTCGCCGGGTGCCACGGTGTGGTGCCACACCATCTTGTTGGACGTGCTGGTGCCGTTGGTCACGAAGAAACAGTGGTCGGCGTTGAAGATGCGTGCCGCGTTACGCTCCGATTCGCCGATGGCGCCGTTGTGGTCCAGCAACTGGCCCAGTTCCTCCACGGCATTGCACACGTCGGCGCGCAGCATGTTCTCACCGTAGAACTGGTGGTACATCTGGCCCACGGGGCTTTTCAGGAAGGCCACGCCGCCCGAGTGGCCGGGGCAGTGCCAGCTGTAGGAGCCGTCCTCAGCGTAGTCGAGCAGGGCCTTGAAGAACGGGGGCTGCACGCTCTCCAGGTAGCTCTTGGCCTCGCGGATGATGTGGCGCGCCACGAACTCGGGCGTGTCCTCGAACATGTGGATGAAGCCGTGCAGCTCGCGCAGGATGTCGTTGGGCAGGTGGCGGCTGGTCTTGGTCTCGCCGTGCACGTAGATCGGCACCTCGGCGTTCTTGCGGCGTACCTCGCCGATGAAGTTGCGCAGGCTCAGCACGACGGGGTCCAGGCCCTCGCCCAGCGTGAATTCCTCGTCGTCGATGGACAGGATGAACGCGCTGGCGCGGCTTTGCTGCTGCGCGAACTGCGACAGGTCCCCATAACTGGTGACGCCGACCACCTCGAAGCCCTCGGACTCGATAGCCTGCGCCAGCGCACGGATGCCCAGGCCCGACGTATTCTCGGAGCGGTAGTCCTCGTCGATGATGATGATGGGGAAACGAAACTTCATGCGCAGCCTCCGTGCAACCGTGCCCTGCCCGGCCAAAAAACTAAATAGGCGCGAAGTGTAAGGAATAAGCTTGACGCGCTTTTGAACTGCAACTCTTTTGACCCAGAATGTGGTGCGCTAAACACAACCACAAAGAAGAGGAGGTTTGCTATGGAGGAATCCACCATCTGGTGGCTGGCCGCGGGGGCCGTGGTCGTCGCCGAATTGCTCACGGGCACCTTTTACTTGCTGATGGTGGCCGTGGGGCTGGTGGCAGCGGCCCTGGCCGCGCACCTGGGCCTGCCGATCGCGCTGCAGATCGTGACGGCCGCGCTGGTGGGCGGAGGGGCCGTGGTGGCCTGGTATTTCGTCAAGAAGCGCCGCCCCGGCGACCCCTCGGCCCGCGCCGACCGCAGCGTCAACCTGGACGTGGGCGAAACCATCCTCATCGAGAGCTGGAACCCCGACGGCACGACCACCGTGAAATACCGCGGCGCCGCCTGGACCGCCATCCACCGCCCCGGCGTCACGCCGTCCACCGGCATGCACCGCGTCGCGGAACTGGTGGGCAACCGCCTGCTGGTGGACCCGGTGTAGTTCCCCGGCCCATCGTTCACCGATTCACTATTCAAAGAGAGAGAGGTTCCTTATGGAAATTGCGATCGTCATCCTGGTCATCGCGGTGATCTTCATCGCCCGGTCCGTCAAGGTCGTGCCCCAGCAGAATGCCTGGGTCAAGGAGCGCCTGGGCAAGTACGCCGGCACGCTCACGCCCGGCCTGAATTTTCTGGTGCCCTTCGTCGACAAGGTCGCCTACAAGCACAGCCTGAAGGAAATCCCACTCGACGTGCCCAGCCAGGTCTGCATCACGCGCGACAACACGCAGCTGCAAGTGGACGGCATCCTGTACTTCCAGGTGACGGACCCGATGCGCGCCAGCTACGGCTCCAGCAACTACATCATGGCCGTCACGCAGCTCGCGCAGACCTCGCTGCGCTCGGTCATCGGCAAGCTGGAACTGGACAAGACCTTTGAAGAACGAGACATCATCAACGCTCAGGTTGTACAGGCCATCGACGAGGCCGCGCTGAACTGGGGCGTGAAGGTGCTGCGCTACGAAATCAAGGACCTGACACCGCCCGCCGAGATCCTGCGCGCCATGCAGGCCCAGATCACCGCCGAGCGCGAAAAGCGCGCGCTGATCGCCGCGTCCGAAGGCCGCCGCCAGGAGCAGATCAACATTGCCACTGGCGAGCGCGAGGCCTTCATCGCCCGCTCCGAGGGTGAAAAGCAGGCCGTCATCAACAAGGCCCAGGGCGAGGCCGAATCCATCAAGGCCGTAGCCGAAGCCAACGCCCAGGCCATCGAGCGCGTGGCCGCCGCCATCCGCCAGCCGGGCGGCGAGCAGGCGGTGCAGCTCAAGGTCGCGGAGAAATCCGTGGAGGCCTACAGCCAGGTGGCTTCGGACGCGAACACCACGCTCATCGTGCCCAGCAACATGACCGAGGTATCGGCCCTGATCGGCTCGGCCATGAAGATGGTGCAAACACAGAAAATCTCCTGACCGCGCTCTGTAAGCCCGCTTTTTTGCCATGGTGCATGGCGAACCACGGAATGCCCCATTCCTGTGGCTATAATCGAGGGCTTCGGAGAGGTGGATGAGCGGTTTAAGTCGCACGCCTGGAAAGCGTGTGTGGGCTAATCCCCACCGCGGGTTCGAATCCCGCCCTCTCCGCCACAAACACCCAGCGCCATGCGGCCTCAGGCCCATGGCGCTTTTTGCTTTTGCGTCCCCCGTTTCGGCTCGGTGCCGCTTGCGGCCTTGGCGCCAGCTGCCATCAGCCGCCGGTCGCGGCGCTCATTGCCACACCTCGATCACAGCCGCTTATGCGACCTCGATCACCAGTTCGGGATCGAAGCGCGGGTTCTCGTTCACGCCATCTTTCGCATAGCCCCGGGGATTGCAGACCACGCGCGTACCGTTGAGCAGGTAGTCAAAGCTGTCATGCGTGTGCCCATGGATCCACAGCCGCACGCGGCTGGCATCCAGGAGATGTTCCGCATCAGAGACGAAACACGCATTCAGCAACGAGTCCGCGAACCTGGGATGGATGCTCTGCGGCGAAGGGGCATGGTGCGTGATGACGACGGTGGGCCCCGGGTGCGGCCTCGACAATTCACCCTCCAGCCAGCGGACATTGGCGGCGAAGAGATCGGCCGTATCGCCGGGTGCGAGCACTGCCTCCAACGGTGGCGAGCCGGTACGGATGCGGCTGAAGTCGCGCATGAACCGCTGCGCTTCGTCCATCGCCCGGGCCTGGCGCCTGGCTTCCTTGAAAAGCCGGAAATCGGTCCACAGCGTGGTCCCCAGGAACCGGACGCCGCCCAGCACCAGTGCACGGTTGTCCAGCACCTGCACGTGCGTGCCGCTCGACAGCTGCTGCAGTTCGCGCGCCGCGTCCTGCATGCGGAAACCATAGAACTCGTGATTGCCCGGCACATAGAGAGAGCACGGGCTTGTCGAAGCCGAGCGCCCAGGCCACAGCCTCTTTGGGGCGCGCGATATCGCCCGCGAGGACCACCACGTCGGCATCGCCGGCCCGCGGCTTTTTCATTCCCTGGAAGCCCAGGTGCAGGTCCGACAGGATGTGCAACTTCATGAACGACGCCGCCTTTCTTCTCTGCTGGCCTGCGATTCTGCGGCCTTCCCGGCGATTGCAACCAAACGCAACGGGCGCCCGGTATCGCACTTGTCCGACAGACGGGGCCGAACTGTCTTGCTGAAATCTCCTCCAACGGCCATTGAGGCTGACGGGGGCCATTGAGGTCCCCTCCCCCTTGTTGATGAAGGAACTTCACCATGAAACGCCACCCCCTTCCGCCAGGAGCCCGCGCTCTGGTCGCGTTCGTCGGGACGGTCGTGCTGGCCGTGCTGGCCGCCGCCTCCCTGCTGACACCGGACGTGGCCGTTCAGTCGGTGGATTCGATGTCGCTGCTGCCGAACGGGCTGGACCAGATCCTGCCCACCAGCCTTTTTGAATAACGCGCCTTCCCCGCCTTGCGCCCGATTGCCGGGCGCAAGGCAGCCCGGAAACCGCAAGGTGTAGCAAAAACCATAGCATCGGAGTACCATCTGGCGCGCACACCGGGCTCCCGGTGGCATGCAAGAATGGAGGACGATCGTGACCACACGTTTTCGAATCTCTGCCGGCCTGCTTTTCTCTTCGACCCTTGCCGCGTTGCTCGCCCTGCTGACAGGCTGCAGCAGCCCCCGCGACAGTTCCCTGGAAGAATTCGCGCGCTGGCAGGACGGCGCCCGCGCCCAGGCCCACGCCGGCACGCTGAGCTGGAGCGAGTTCTACAAACAGAGCTTCGACCGGCTGACCGCCCTGCCCCCCTCGTTGCAGCAGGACACGCGGCTGGAAAACACCGTGCTGCTGCTGTCCACCGCACGCAAGTACGAGGCCCGCGAACTCAGCGCCCAGCAGTTCGCGTCAGAACGCGAAACCATCGAGACGCAGCTGCAGTCCCGCCTGCGCTGAGCTTTAGGCAACGCTGAACAAGTCCCCGCGTGTCGCGCATCCCTGCTTTGGGCGGTCTGCTGCGTTGCAAATGCTCGCAATAGCTTCGGCTATTGCTGCGCTTTGCGCCTTGCATCCCATCCCAAACCAGGGCGCGCGCCATCGCGGCGACTTGTTCAGCGTCGCCTTACGGCCGTGGAGCGCCCTGCTGCTCCACGATGGCCAGGCGCCGGCGCAGCGCGGCGGCGGCCTCCACATCGCCTGCCGCCTCGGCGCGCTGCGCCTGCAGCAGCAGCCAGGCCATCAGCGGCCTGCGCCAGCCCTGGGCCGATGCGGTCTCGGCGGCCGCAGCCAGCACCGCCGGGCTGGCCCGTCCCGACTGGAACAGCACCCCTGCCGCCACCAGGCGCGACAAGGGGTCTTCGATTGCAGCGAGAGACGCGGCGTCGCCCGATACCGCGACCTTGCGCTGCGCCTCGGGCAGCAGCGGCACCTGCTGCGGCTGTGCGCGCCCGGCAAGGTAGTCGGCATAGGCGCGCTCGGGCTCGGCCGCATCGGCGCGCAGCGCTTCGAAACCGGCGCACGGGCCCGGCACCAGGCTGGCCACCTGCGCGGCGCAGCGCACCAGTTCCAGGCGCGCCAGCAGGTCGGGGCGGCCCGTGCGCGCCACCTCGGCGCGAGCCCGGTCCCATTCGAGCTTTTCCACGCGGGCGTTGCCGGACAGGTAGGCCTCCACGGCCTTCTGTGACGCGGCGTGGGCGTTCATCTGCCAGTCCGGCACGGGCGGCTTGCTGGAGCACGCGGCCAGCAGTAGCGCCGTGCCGGCAATCAGAGTGACATATCGCTTCATGGCAGCTTGAGCTCCGTGTCCCGCGCGAAGGGCCACTTGCGGTTGATCTCGTTGACCAGGCTTTCCACCTTGCGCAGGTTGCTTTCGACTTCGGCGCGCAACGCGCCCAGGTCGGTCGTGGCTTCGCGGGCATTGGCGCCGATGGCCTGGGCCTCCACCAGCACGGCGTCCACCTTCTGCAGGCTGGTGCGGGTGTCGGCCAGCAGGCCGTTGAGCTGGGCGACGGTGGCGCGCACCTCGGGAACCAGGGCGTCCTTGCTGCCGTCGCTGCCGAACACTTGCTTGTCGGCGCGCGCCGCCATGCCGTCCAGCCGGGCCAGCAGGGCGTTGGTGCGCTCCAGCGTGGCGACGATCTTCTTGGCGTCGGCCTCGTTGCCCATGAGCACACCCAGCACGCCGCCGGGGCCGTTCAGGCGTTCGGTGAGCGCCTGCACGTTCGCCAAGCTGCCGCCCAGGGCCGCGTCCTGGGCGGTCAGGGCGTTCAGGTTGGTGAGCAGCTCGCGCGCGGACGCCATGAGCTGCGGGATCTCGGCGGTGGCGTCGCCGCGCAGCACGGGGCGCACCGCGCCGTCAGGCAGCAGCTTGTCCTGCAGCATGCCGGTGTAGGCGCGGATGTTGGTTCCGCCCACGATGCCGCGCACCAGCGTGAACACGCTGGATTCGCGCAGCCAGTGCGCGTCCTTGCGCGGCACGTCCACGATGATGCGGGCGTTGCCTTCGTCGGCCAGTTCGATGCGGCGCACGCGGCCGATGGGAAAGCCCGAGAAGGTCATGTCCATGCCCACGACCACGCCCTCGGAGTCGTCGGCCGTAAGGATCAGCGTCTGCGTAGGCTCGAAGGCGCCGCGCGCATACAGCAGGTACAGGCCCGAGCCCACGATGAGCGCGAGCGTGAACAGCAGCAGCGCGGCGGCCTTCAGCTCCAGGTGGGCGACGGGGCGCAGCGTTTCGACGGGGGACGTTTCGTGGGAATCTTTGTTGTTCATGTCAGTAGTAGTTGCCCATGAGCGAGGCGACTTCGATCAGCAGCAGCACGGCGAACATGCGCGCCAGACCGCCCAGTTCGGAATCGGGCTGCGTGCGCTCGCCGGTGTCGTGCAGGCCGGCCGCCATGGGGATGAGCGCCACGGCCAGGCTGAAGAACACGGTCTTGAGCACGAACACCATGGTGACGCTGGGGGTGAACACCTGGCCGAACATGCGCGTGTAGCCGGCCATGCCCGCCGTGTTGAAACCGTACACCCCCAGGTAGGCCAGCACCAGCGCCACCACGCAGGACAGCGCCGCCAGCGTGATGCAGGCGAACACGCCCGCGATGACGCGCGGCAGCAGCTCCATGCGCACCGGGTCCGCGCCCTGCGCGCGCAGGGCGTCGAAGCGCCCGGTCTGCCGCAGGCGCGTGATCTGCGTGCCGTTGGGGATGGTGCAGCGCATGGCCACGAACAGGGCCGCGGTGAGCGGGATCAGCTCCAGCACCAGCACGCGGATCACCATCTCCAGCGCGTAGCGCGACAGGCCGTAGCTCAGCGCCGTGACGACCACGATGCGCGTGAGCACCAGGCTGATCAGTGCCGCCAGCACCGTGAAGCCCAGCAGCACGGGCGCGGTGTCCAGGTACAGGTGGCGCGCCAGCGCCCGGCGCGTGCCCCTGCCGTAGCTGGACGGCGACAGCACTAGCACCAGCACCACGGCCCCCAGGTACAGGATGCGCCACCACGCCACGGCCCAGCGCCGCGCGGTGTTCCACACACGTTCGGGCAGGGACAGGCCGGGCAGGCGGGCGATCATGGGCGGATCATAGCGGCGGCACGGCCGTTGGCGGCCGCCAGCGGACACTCCACACAATTTGAATCATTTTGGCCTCCAGCGCTTATCCAGCAAGCGCAAGCAGCTATCAAATCAGGAGTTACCGGCGGTTTCACACATGGCGCTTTCCCACGCCGGCGGTGACGGGCGCGGCGGGCTGCGCGTCGGCGCGCTGGTGCAGGGCCTCGATGATGTGGCAGTGCGTGTCCGAGCCGTCGCAGCGGTTGCGCAGGGCCAGCAGGTCGGCCTCCAGCGCCTGCAGCTCGGCCAGGCGGTCGCGCACGTGCTCCAGGTGCTCGTCCAGCGCGACGCATGCGGCGTCGCAGTCCTCCTTGCGGCTCCAGTCCAGGGCCAGCAAGGTGCGCACCTCGTCGAGCGACATGTCCATCGCGCGGCACAGGCGGATGAAGCGCAGGCGGTGCACGTCGTCGCTGCCGTACAGGCGGTAGCTGTTGTCCTCGCGGACGCCGGCCGCCAGCAGCCCTTCCTTCTCGTAGTAGCGGATGTTCGCGGCGGACACGCCCGATTGCCGGGCCACTTCGCCGATGCGGTACAGGGGGTGCGTCGCGGCCGTCGATGCCATGGCTTGACCTTCAAGTGACTTCAATGTTTCCAATCATGCCATCGCAACGAGAAACCCTACCGGGAGAAGGAAAGCCAGCCATGCACATCCACCTGTCCACCCCGCTGAACGCACCGCCCGAGTGGGTGGCGGCGCAGCTGCAGAGCACCGCCGTGTTCCGCCACATCACCGCGCCGCTGGTGCGCTTCCGGCCTGCGCCGGGCGCCGCCTGGCCGGCCCGGTGGGAGCCCGGCGAACTGCCCGTGCGCATGCGCCTGCTGGGCCTGCTCCCCATGGGCGGGCAGACCGTGCGCATCTCCATCGAGCCGCCGCGCCAGGCCGGCAGCTGGCCCACGCTGCGCGACAACGGCGAAGGCGCCCTGATGCGCCGCTGGGACCACCGCATCACCCTGCAGCCGCTGCCCGGCGGGCGCACCCTGTACACCGACGAGGTCGAGGTCGTGGCACGCCACCTGCCCTGGCTGATGACGCCCGTCAGCACCGCCTTCGCCTGGATGTTCTACCGCCACCGCCAGCGGCGCTGGCGCCAGCTGGCACGGCGGCATGCAGGCGATGGCGCGCAGCCCTCCCCCATCCACCGGCGCGAGGCCTTCGAGCACCTGCTGGACGGCTTCGCCCGCGATGCCGGCGCACCCCGCGCCGACCGCTGGCGCTGGCTGGAGGCGGCCCACGTGCTGGGCCAGGCCTCGCTGCCTCTGCACTGGCGCGCCCACACGGCCATGCTGCGCCATGCACTGCGGCTGGGCGACCTGCGCGAGGCACTGGGACAGGCCATGCGCCTGGCGCTGGTGCCGCCGGGCCACCTGCTGGCGCAGCTGCCGCGGGGCAACATTGGCCGGGCACACGTCAACGCCTTCCGGCCCATGGTGCCGGCGGCGGAGGTCACGGCGCTGATTCAGCAGGCGCTGCAGGCAACGGCGCTGGCGCCCGTCGACCGGTTCAGCCCCTGGCCGCCCGGCCCGCCCGCCCAGGCCTGAGCGGCGCGCGCTGCGGCCGGGCCTGGGCCTGCTCCAGCCACAGCAGCGCATCCATCTGCGCCAGGAAGCGCCGCAGGTAGTCCGGCGACAGACCGCGCATCAGGCTCAGCGAGCGCAGCATGAGCTTGTGCGGGTTCAGCGGCCCGGCGTTCTCGGGGCCGCGGTCCAGCGCCTGCGCCACCTGTCGCTCGGCCGAGATGCGGGACCAGACCTCGCTGAACTCGCGCACGCTGCGCATGTCGGATGCGCTGGCGCTGCCGTCCACCGGCACGCTGTCCGCATCGGCCTGGGCGCGGGCCTGCAGTTCGCGGTTGAGCTGCGCCAGCGGCGAGGCTGCGGGCGGCACTGCGGCCTGCGGCGGCATGGAGGCCGGCCGCGCGTTCTCGGCATAGGCCGCGACCGCCTGCTGCAGCCGCTGCGCCAGCACGCGCCGCACGGCCTGCGGCTGGCCGGGCAGGCGCACGGCCAGGGTCTGCAGGTAGTGAAAGCGCACGGGGTCCTGGCCGTCCAGGCCCTCGGCCTGCAGGGATTCCAGCGTGGGCTCGCTGCCGCTGTTGCTCACGGTGCGGGCTTCGCGTTCGATGCCTTGGGCACGGGCGCCATCTCCACGCGGCGGTTCTGCGCGCGCCCCGTTTCGTCGGCATTGGAGGCCACGGGCTGCTCCGCGCCAAAGGCGGCGGCGAACACCTGGGACGACGGCATGCCCTCTTCGATCAGCGCCCGCGCCACCGTCAGGGCGCGCTGGGCGGACAGCTCCAGGTTGTCGGCAAAGCGCTGGTGGCTGCCCTGGCGCAGCGTGGTGTTGTCGGTGAAGCCGCTCACCATCAGCATCTCGTCGCGCTCGCGCAGGTACACCTGCAGCGGCTCCACCAGGCTTTTGAGCAGTTGGCGGCCCTCGGCGCGCAGTTCGTCGGAACCCGTGGCGAACAGCACGCTGCCGCTGATGCCGATGCGGCCGTCGTTCACCGTCACGCGCCCGCTGGCCAGGGGCACGGCCAGGGCCTTTTCCAGCGCCATGCGGCGGCGCTCCTCCATCTGGCGCTTCTCCACCTCTTGCTTGAGGCTGGCGGCCAGGTCGATCTGCACCACGAGCACGCCCACCAGCACCAGCACGAAGGCACCCAGCAGCCCGGCCATGAGGTCGCCGAACACCGCCCAGACGGGGGCCGTCTGCTCCGCCATGCCGTCCATGTCCTCCTCCAGGCCGATCATCCGGCGGCCTCCAGCGCGGCGGCTTTGCCATGCAGGCGCCGCAGGTCTTCCACGATGCCCTGCTGGGAGGCGATGCTCAGGTCGATGACCTCGCGCGCCTGCGCCACGTAATAGGCCAGTTGCTCGTCGCTGCGGCCCAGGGACTGGCCGATGGCGCCTTCGATGCGCTGTAGGCTCTCCATCAGCCGGTCGTTGCTGGCGGTGAAGCGCTCCACGCCGTGGCCGAAGGCCTCGCCCAGGCTGGACAGCTCCACGGCGCTGGCCGCCACGTGCGCGGCCACCTCATCCACCTTGCCGGCCTGCGCGCCCAGCGCCAGGGTGAATTCCTGCCCGGCCTGCTCCAGCACCGAGGCGGCGGAACCCACCAGCGATTCGATGGCCGCGCGCTGCTGCCCCGCCGCCGCGTTGACGGACTGCAGCAGCCCGCCCAGTTGCTCCAACATGGCCGTGCGCTCGGCCAGGGCGGTGTTGTCGCGCTCGCTCAGGCGCGTCATCTCGGCACGCAGCTGGGTGATGACCTCGGCCGCAGCCTGCGGCACGCTGGCCGCCGTCTGCAGCAGGCGGGTGAGCGGCGCCTCCAGCGCAGCGCCCAGCGTGGCCAGGTGCCCGGCCACGGCGGCCTGCAGCGCATCCAGGCGCTGCACGGCGGCCTGGCCGCGCTCCGCCTCGGCGTCCCGCAGGGCCGCCAGTTCGGTGCGCCACACGCTCGCCAGGGCGTCCATGCGGTTGCCCTGGGCCTGCACCCAGCGGGCTTCCGTTTCCACGCGCGTACGCATCAGCGCGTCCGACTGTTCCATCAGGCGGGCCGCGCCTTCCACAGTCCGGTTGGCCTGCTCGCCCATGCGCTCGGCCGCGCCCTGCTGCAGCGCCGCCGCCTGCGCGCCCGCGCTGCGCCACTCCGCCGCGAGGGTGCTGGCCATGCCTTGCAGCGATTCGTTCCACAGCGCCAGCCGCTGCTGGTCGGCAGCCGCCTGCGCGGCCTGCGCCTCGGCCACGGCCTCGTGCAGCGAAGCCAGCCAGGCGCCGGAGCGCTGCTCCACGGCCTGCGCCACCGACTGCAGCGCGCCGTCGAAGCGGGCGGCCAGCGCGTCCTGGGTCTGCACGTGGTTCTGCAGCGCGGCGGTCCAGGTCTCGGCCACCTGCCGGGCCGTGCCTTCCCATTGGGCCGAAAGGGCCTGCATCTGCCCGTCGGTCGCGGCGCGCAGCTGCTGGTGCGAGTGCCGGGCCTCCTGCGCCAGCGTGCCCATGGCCTGCTCCACCATGGGGCGGATGGCCTCGCCCGCCTCGCGGGCGCTGGCGACCAGGCTGCTTTGCAGCGAAGCGCCCACGGCGCCGGCCAGTTCGGTGTAGGCGGCGGACGCCTCGCGGTGGAACCCCTGCTGCTGGGCCAGCAGTTGGGCGTTCAGCTCGCCCTGGCGGCGCTCCAGCCCTTCCGCCAGCCCTTGCAGGCGCTCCGCGATCAGCGGCAGGGCCTGCGCCTGCGCCTGCAGGGCCTGGAACATTTCCTCGCGCCGGTGCGCCGCCGAGAAGGGGCGGAACACCGTGGGGATGCGCGCATCCAGCAGGCGCAGCACGGCCAGGCGCTCGCGCCGGCACAGCGCCGACAGCAGGCCCAGCATGGCCGATGCCGCCACGCCGGCCACCGAGGTGCCGAACGACAGGCCCAGCCCCCGGATCGGCTCGGCCAGCGCGGCGCGCATGGCCTCCAGGTTGGACGAGGTTTCCAGCGCGAACACCGCGCCCTTGAAGGTCACCACCATGCCCAGGAAGGTGCCCAGCATGCCCAGCATGACCAGCAGACCCACGAGGTACGGCGCCAGCGCCGGGCCGGGCCAGGCGGCGCGCTCGCCCTCGATGCGCTGGCGCACGGGGTTGCGCAGCGGCGCGGGCAGGCCGTCCAGCCATGCGCCCAGGCCGGTGGGCGGCCCCTTGCCGTCCAACACATCGCCGGCCAACGCCGCGCGCAGCGACAGCGTGGCACTGCGGAACTGCAGCAATTCCAGCGCGCCCAGCACGTACACGGCGGCGATCAGCACCGTCATCGCCAGGGCCAGCGGGTTGGAACCCACGAAGCCCCAGCCCACCCAGCCCACCACCGCGAGGCCCGCGGCGAAGACGGCCACCATCACACTCTTGTTCATGCCTGTCGTTCCAATTCCATATCCATAGGGTTCCCGGTCCGGGCCGCTTCCAGCAGGCCCATGCTGGGCTGCAGGCGCACCTGCAGCTCCGCCAGCAGCAGCGCCTGCAGGTCGCGCTCGAAAGCGGCCAGCCAGCCGCCGCCCTGGCGCCAGCGCTGCGGGTCGTCGTCCTGTCCCAGGGCCTCCAGCCGCTGCAGGTGGACTTGCCGCAGGTGCGCGAAGCGCCTTTCCAGGTGCCCCGGCAGCGACGCCCACAGCCGCTGCTCGCGCGGGGCCACCATCTGCTCCAGGACGGCGTCCAGCACCGCCAGCTGGCGTAGGGCCAGCGTGCCGCGCGCCATGCCCTGCCGCACCTGTACGCGCAGGGCTTGCAGTCGCGCATCCATCTGCTTTTGCAGGCCCAGGTAGTGGGGCAGGTGAAAGGCGAAGTCGGCCTCGGCCTGGGGGTCCGGCGCGTCCGCACGCGTGTTGTCGGCACGCTCGCGCACTGGCCTCGGCGCGGCCGGCCGGGCCGACGCCAGACGGGTCAGCTCGTCCCTGGCATGCTGGAAAGCCGCTTCCAGCGCCTGGAGGTCGAACGGCGGCCCCTGCCAGCCCACCTCGGCCGGCAGCGTCTCGATGGCGTGCAGCGACCGGCCGAGCGTGACGGCGTCCACCGTGCTCAGCCACTGGCCCAACTGCTCGGCCACGTCGGCCACGCCAGCAGGTGCAGCGGCGGGCGTGCTGCCGGCCTGCGCCCATTGCGAGAGCAGGACAACCAGTCTGGAGCTGTTCAGTCGGCGGTGGTGCAAAGACATCCCTGGAAAAGCAGGGAACCGGTCCCCGGAGCAAAACCCAACATTTTCGCAGGAACGGCGAGCCACTCCTGGCCCGGCGAGCCGGAAGTTGTTACATCCGGCTTCTGCGACCGCCCTTGACGCACCACAAGGCCGGCACGCGGCTTGCATGCTCCAATTCGCCATGCCCAGCAATCCACCCGCCACCCCGGCCCATGCCCTTCCCGCGCCGGCGGCCATCCCGCACTCGCTCACGGAAGACGCCGTGGCCGTCTTCACCGGCGTGCTGCTCATTTCCTTGGGCGTGGCCTTCTTCACCAGCGCGGGCCTGCTCACGGGGGGCACGGCGGGGCTGGCCTTCCTGCTGCACTACGCCACGGGCATCGGTTTCGGCAAGATCTTCTTCGTGCTCAACCTGCCGTTCTACTGGCTGGCCCTGCGCAAGCTGGGGCGGGCGTTCACGGTCAAGACCTTCCTGGCGGTGCTGCTGTTGTCGCTGCTCACCGAGCTGCAATCGCAGTTCCTGCAGTTCGCCCAGTTGCAGCCGCTCTACGCGGCCATCGCGGGCGGGCTGATCACGGGCACGGGCTTCCTGGTGCTGTTCCGCCACCGCTGCAGCCTGGGCGGCGTGGGCATTGCCGCGCTGTACCTGCAGGACCGCTACGGCTGGCGCGCGGGCAAGGTGCAGATGGCCGTGGACTGCGCCATCGTGCTGCTGGCGCTGTGGACGGTGGAGCCCCTGCGCGTGGCATGGTCCGTGGCCGGCGCCGTGGCATTGAACCTGGTGCTGGCCATGAACCACCGGCCCGGGCGCTACATGGCCGTCTAGGGGCCGGTAGGGAACCTCGGGGCCCGCCGCCGTATCATCAGGGGATGCGTCGCAGCCTGTATTTCGTGTTGATGGTGGTGCTGGTCCTGCGTGGCCTCACGGGCACCGCCATGGCCGCAGGCATCCTGCCGGCCTTGCCGGTCGCAGGCGCCGCGCACCACCAGGCCGTTGCAGCGGAGCATCGCGGCAGCCACCATGCCCTGCCGGAGGACGATCACGTGCATGCCTCCTCTGCGTGCGACGACTCTTCCGCCACCGGCTGCGCCGCGCACGAGCACCACGCCAGCACCTGCTCCGCCTGCGAAATCTGCCATTCGGCCATGCTGGATGCGCCCCCGGCGCCGCCGCAGGCGCCCATCGTCGCCACGGGCAGCGGGCGGCCAGCCACCTCCGCCCGGTTCGAGAGCGCCCTGGCGGCGCCGGCCATCAAACCACCCATCGCCTGATCTCCGACGCCCGAAGTGCGTCTGCCGCGGCCCGGTGCCGTCCGTCCGGACGGCCCATGGGCGGGCAGCGCCATGCCCTTTCGCCCGTTGTCTGGAGATCGCCCATGCGAGCCCTCTCACCCCTGTTTTTCTTCCTTCTGGCACTGCTGGCGCCGGCGCTTTCCGGCGCCCAGGCCCCAGCCGCCGACCCTGCCGCCCCCACGGCCCCGCTGGCCCCTGTCAGCCTGCCCCCGCAGCCCCCCTTGCCGACCGCCGAGCCATCGCCCCAGGCATGGCGCGAGGCCAACGATGCCGTCGCAGACTTTCCGCGCGGCCATGCCGACATCCTGGCGTGGGAAGCACGGCACGCCCATGAGCATCCGGCCCCCGGGGGCCAGCCATGATGCGGCGCCTGCTCCCCCTGGCCGCCGCTGCCGCGCTGGCAGGCTGCGCCAGCGTCTCGCCCGACGGCCTGCGCGGCGAGGTGGCCGCGCTCACGGCCCAGCGCACGGGCAGTGCCACGGCCGCCGCCCTTCCCGGCCCCAACCCTGCCGCCCGCGCCGAAGCGCAGCAACGCATCCAGGGCTGGCTGGCCCAGCCCCTGGAGCAGGACGCCGCCGTGCGCATCGCCCTGCTCAACAACCCCGGCCTGCAGGCCCGGCTGGCCGCCTTGGGCATGGCCGATGCCGAGCGCGTGCAGGCCCTCACGCTGCCCAACCCCCAGTTCTCGCTGGCGCGCCTGGCCAACGGCCACGAGCGCGAGATCGAGCGCAGCCTGGCCTTCAGCCTGCTCGACCTCATCACCCTGCCCTGGCGCACCGAGCGCCAGGCCGAGCGCCTGCAGGTCGCCACGCTGCAGGCCGCCCAGGACGTGGTGCAGCTCGCCGCCGACACGCGCCGCGCCTGGCTGCGCGCCGTGGCCGCCGAGCAGGTGGCCGCCACGCACGACCGCATGGTGGAGGCCGCCGAGGCCGGTGCCGAGCTGGCCCGCCGCATGGCGCGCGCGGGCAACTGGAGCCGCCTGCAGCAGGCCCGCGAGCAGGCCGTGCTGCAGGAAGCCGTGCGCCAGCGCGCCCGCGCCCGCCTCGCCGCCGCCACCGCGCGCGAGCAGCTCCACCAGCGCCTGGGCCTGTGGGGCGCGCAGACACAGTACCAGTTGGCCGCCCAATTGCCACCGTTGCCAGCGGACGCCCTTCCGGCCGACGGCATCGAGGCCACGGCCCTGCGCGAGCGCCTGGACGTGCAGGCGGCCCGCCGCCAGCTCGACACCCTGGCCCGCCAGCAGGGCTGGAGCCAGGCCGGCGCCGTGTTCGGCGACCTGGGCCTGGCCTACCAGCGCAACACCGCCACCGACCGCGCCACCGGCCACCGCGAGACCACCCGCGGCTGGGAACTGGACGTGCCCCTGCCCCTGTTCGACTGGGGCGGCGCCGCGCGCACACGCGCCCAGGCCCAGGTGGAGCAAAGCGCCGCGCAGCTGCAGGACACCGCCGTGCGCGCCCGCAGCGAGGTGCGCGCCGCCTGGCTCACCTACCGCACCGCGCTCGACCTGGCGCGCCAGCAGCAGGCCGAGGTGGTACCGCTGCGCCAGCTCATCGCCGAGGAGACCACGCTGCGCTACAACGGCATGCTGGCCAGCGTGTGGGAACTGCTGGCCGAGGCGCGCAACAGCACCCGGGCCGTGGCCGACGCCATCGAGGCCCAGCGCGACTTCTGGCTGGCCGAGACCGACCTGCAGCTCGCCCTCACCGGTACATCACCCGGGCCCTTACAAGGCCTCGCATCCGCCGGCACCGCCACCTCCACTCCCCAAGGCCATTGACATGAACCGCCGCCATTTCTTCTCCGGCGCGGCCACAGCCGTGGCCGCCGCCTCCGTCAGCCGCGTGGCCCTGGCCGCGCTGCCCGAGCCCGCGACGCAGGCCAGCGCCGACACCGCGCCCCCGCTGCACCCGCCCACCGGCCGCCCCTACGACCCCGTGGTCACCCTCAACGGCTGGACCGCACCCTGGCGCATGAACGCCGGCGTCAAGGAGTTCCACCTCGTGGCCGAGCCCGTGGTGCGCGAGGTCGCGCCCGGCTTCCTGGTCAACCTATGGGGCTACAACGGGCAAAGCCCCGGCCCCACCATCGAGGTGGTCGAAGGCGACCGCGTGCGCATCTTCGTCACCAACCGGCTGCCCGAGCACACCACCATCCACTGGCACGGCCAGCGCCTGCCCAACGGCATGGACGGCGTGGGCGGGCTCAACCAGAGCGCCATCCAGCCCGGCAAGACCTTCGTCTACGAGTTCACGGCGCGCCGCCCCGGCACCTTCATGTACCACCCGCATGCCGACGAGATGGTGCAGATGGCCATGGGCATGATGGGCCTGTGGATCACCCACCCCCGGGGTGCCCACCCGCACATCGCCCGCGTGCAGCGCGACTACGCCTTCCTGCTCAACGCCTTCGACGTGGAGCCCGGCAGCATGACGCCCAAGGTCAACACCATGCTGGACCACAACATCTGGTGCTGGAACAGCCGCGTGTTCCCCGCCATCAGCCCGCTGGTGGCGCGGCAGGGCGAGCGCGTGCGCATCCGCGTGGGCAACCTCACCATGACCAACCACCCCATCCATATCCATGGCCATGAATTCGAGGTGACCGGCACCGACGGCGGCCCCGTGCCCAAAAGCGCGCGCTGGCCCGAGGTGACCACCGACGTGGCCGTGGGCCAGATGCGCCAGATCGAACTGCTGGCCGACGAGCCCGGCGACTGGGCCCTGCACTGCCACAAGAGCCACCACACCATGGGCGCCATGGGGCACGACGTGCCCACCATGATCGGCGTGGACCACCGGAGCCTGGTCGGCAAGATCCAGAAGATCGTGCCCGACTACATGGTGATGGGCGAACGCGGCATGGCCGACATGGGCGCCATGGAAATGCCGCTGCCCGACAACACCCACCCCATGATGACCGGCACCGGCCCCTACGGCCCGCTGGAGATGGGCGGCATGTTCACCACCTTCAAGGTGCGCGCCGGCCAGCCCCCGGGCGACTACCGCGATCCCGGCGACTTCCGGCAGCCGCCCGGCACGCAGGCCTATGAATGGCAGGGCGCCCCGGCCGCTGCGCCCCACCCGGCCCGTGCAGATGCACCGGGCACCGTACCCGGCGCCGCGACCGTACGCAAGCCTTCGGGCAGCGGGCACCGGCACTGAAAGAACCCAGGATCCACTTGCCTACCCATCGACCATGAAAACTATTAAATTCATAGCTGCTTGCGCTTTACTGGCAAGCGCTGGAGCCGTTTTTCCCCATGAAAATATGCCCCACTACCACAGCGGCGCCCCCGTGGCGAAAGAGCAGAAGGACTGGGGCATTGCCGGCGATGCCCGGGCCGTGCGCCGCACCATCACCATCCGCATGACGGACGACATGCGCTTCGCCCCCCGCCACATCGAGGTGCGCGAGGGCGAGACCGTGCGCCTGCGCGCCGAGAACAAGGGCCAGGTGCTGCACGAAATCGTGATCGGCACCCGCGCCGCCCTGGACGTGCACGCCGACATGATGGCCCGGCACCCGGGCATGGAGCACGAAGAGCCCCACATGGCCCATGTGGCCCCGGGCAAAAAGGGCGACATCGTCTGGCACTTCAACCGCCCCGGCCGATTCGACTTCGCCTGCCTGATCCCCGGCCACTACCAGGCCGGCATGACCGGCACCATCACCGTGCTGCCGCGCAAGCCATGACCCACACCACCACGACGCAACCCCCAGGAGGCCCCATGCCCACCGCCACCCTCACCCGCCGCCAATGGCTTGCGGCCGCTGCCGCAACCGCCCTGTCGGCCCACACCACCGCCAGCACGCCCACGCCCGTGGAAGTGTGGAAAGACCCGAACTGCGGCTGCTGCCAGGACTGGGTGGACCACATGCAGGCCCATGGCTTCCAAGTCAAGGTGCACGCCACCGGCAACAACGCCGTGCGCGCCCGCCTGGGCCTGCCGCAAAAGCTCGGCTCCTGCCACACGGCGCTGGTGGGCGGCTACGTGGTCGAAGGCCACGTGCCCGCCAGCGACGTGCGCGCCCTGCTGCAGCAAAAGCCCCAGGCCCTGGGGCTGGCCGTGCCCGGCATGCCCGTGGGCTCGCCCGGCATGGACGGCCCCGTGTACGGCAACCGGCGCGACCCCTATGACGTGCTGCTGGTCGTGCATGACGGCAGCACCCGCGTGTTCAAGCGCTACAACCAACCCAAGGCCTCCTCATGAAAAAGCAACACCTGTTCTGCAGCCCCCTCGTGCTCGCCCTGGCCCTGCCCGGCCTAGCCGCCGCGCAGGACCATTCCGGGCACGCAGGCCACGCACCGGCCTCCGCTGCAGCACCCGCAGCCGCCGCGCAGACCCTCACCGAAGGCGAAGTGGTGCGCTGGGACGCGCGCACGCAGAAGATCACCCTGCGGCACGGCGAGATCACAAACCTGGGCATGTCGCCCATGACCATGGTCTTCCGCGTGCAGGACGCCACCCTGCCGGACAGCCTGCAGGCCGGCGACAAGGTGCGCTTCCGTGCCGAGAGGGTGGGCGGCGCCTACCACGTTACCCACATCGAAAAGGCACCCTGACGCCGCGCAGGAAGGGCGTGCTGGCTGGGCACCATAATCGACGGCCATGAGTTCCCACCGACTGGCCGGAGACGCCGGCAGCATCACCCGCGTGGCCGGCATCGAGGTCGGCCACTTCACCGAAACCCGCCGCCCCACCGGCTGCACCGCCATCCTGGCCCGCGAGGGCGCCGTGGCGGGCGTGGACGTGCGCGGCGCCGCCCCCGGCACGCGCGAGACGGACCTGCTGCACCCATCGAACCTCGTGGACCGGGTGCACGCCATCATGCTGGCCGGCGGCAGCGCCTGGGGGCTGGACGCGGCCACCGGCGCCGTGCGCTGGCTGGAGGAGCGCGGCGTCGGCTTCGACGTGGCCGTGGGCCGCCTGCCCATCGTGCCCGCAGCCGTGCTGTTCGACCTGCTGGTGGGCGACATGCGCATCCGCCCCGACGCCGCCGCGGGCTATGCGGCGTGCGCAGCGGCGTCCACCGCCGACCCGGCCGAGGGCAATGTGGGTGCGGGCACCGGTGCCGCCCTGGGCAAGATCTTCGGCATCCAGCGCGCGATGAAGGGCGGCATCGGCACCGCGTCCGTCACGGTGGACGGCGTCACGGTGGGTGCCCTGATCGCTTGCAACGCCCTGGGCGACGTCGTGGACCCGGATACCGCGCAGGTGATCGCCGGCGCCCGCACGAACGACGGCCTGCGCCTGCGCGACACCCGCCGCGCCCTGCTGCGCGGCGACCCGCCCCAGCCGCTGCTGGCGGGCACCAACACCACCATCGGCGTGGTGGCCACCGATACCGCCATCACCAAGGCGCAGGCCCACCGCCTGGCCGTGGCCGCGCACGACGGGCTGGCGCGCAGCATCAACCCCGTGCACACCATGTCGGACGGCGACACCCTCTTCAGCCTGGGCACCGGCCGCGCGGGCAAGAGCCTGGGCATGATGGTGCTGGCCACGATGGCGGCCGAGGCGACGGCCATCGCCACCGCGCGGGCCGCGCGCATGGCGCGGTCGATCACGACGGCCGAGGGCCTGTACCTGCCCTGCGCCGGGGACATTTGACCCCATGCCCCAGGCCTTTCGCAACACCTTCCTCACGCTGCGCGACCTGATCGTGTCGGCCGGCCCGCTGGCCTTCCTGGCCGTGGGCCTGCTGGTGCTGGCGTACTGGTGGCTCAACCCCAACCCGCCCAAGACGGTCACCCTGGCCACGGGCCCGGCGCAAAGCGCCTACGAGGAGTTCGGCAAGCGCTACCAGCAGGCGCTGGCGGCGGACGGCATCGAGGTGGTGCTGCTGCCCAGCGAGGGCTCATCGCACAACCTGCAGTTGCTGCGCGAGGGCCGGGCCGACGTGGCCTTCGTGCAAGGTGGCACGGCGGAGCTGCTGCCCGACGATGCGGACGAGCTGGTGTCCCTGGGCAGCCTGTTCGTGGAGCCCGTGTGGCTGTTCTACCGCACCGACGCGGCCCAGCGCATGCTCAAGGCGCCGCGCCTGTCCAGCCTGCAGCAACTGGCCGGTTGGCGGGTGAACGTGGGCTCGGAAGGGAGCGGCGTGCCCAAGCTCATGGAGCGCCTGCTGGATGCGAACAAGGTGGAGCCCGGCGCGGTGCAGATGTCGCGGCTGGAACAGACCCCGGCCACCGTGGACTTCCTGGCGGGCAAGCTCGACGCGCTGGTGTTCGCCTCGGCCCCCGAGTCGCTGATGGTGCAGATGCTGCTGCAGACGCCGGGCGTGCAGTTGCTGGATTTCTCCCAGCACGAGGCCTATGCGCGGCGCTTTCCCTTCCTGACGCCGGTGACGCTGCCGCGCGGCGTGGTGGACCTGGCGGCCAACGTGCCGGCGCACGACGTGCGGCTGGTGGCCTCCACCACCTCGCTGCTGGCGCGCGAAGGCACGCACCCCGCCCTGCTCACGCTGTTCGCGCAGAACGCGCAGAAGCTGCATGGCGGCTCGGGCTGGTTCAACCGGGCGCGGGAGTTCCCCAATTCGCGCGCCAGCGAGCTGCCCATCGCCAAGGAGGGCGACCGCGCCATGAACGAGCCGGTACCCATGCTGCAGCGCTACCTGCCGTTCTGGGTCGCCAACCTGATCGAGCGCATGTGGCTGGTGCTGGGCCTGCTGATCGCGGTGATGCTGCCGCTGTCGCGCATCGTGCCGCCGCTGTACCAGTTCCGCGTGCGCTCGCGCGTGTTCCGCTGGTACGGCCGCCTGCGCGAGATCGAGAACGACATGGAGGCCGGCAAGGCGGACGCCGCCGAGCTGCTCAAGGCCCTGGACGGGCTGGAGGCGCAGGTGGAAAAGGTGAGCGTGCCGCTGTCGTATGCGGACGAGCTGTACGCGCTGCGCAACCACATCCACCTGGTGCGCAAGAAGCTGCTGCGCTGATCAGCGGTTCTTGGAGGACTTGGAGGGCGGCAGCGGCGCCGGCTTGGACAGGGGCGCCATCCTGGAGCTCGACGGCCTGGACCGGGCGCCCGCGGGCTTGGCGTCCGGGGATTTGGGCTCCGGCGCCGCAGGCTTGGCGGCAGGCGCCGGCACCACACGCAGCGAGCCTTCCGAAGCCAGCTTGTCGCGCATGCGCCGGGTCATGGACTGGGTGCTGGCATCCGGCGCGGTGAAGAGGAACAGCGTGCCGTGCGGGCTGGCCCAGGTGAGCTGGGTGCGCACCATGCGGCCGTTGGTCACCAGCTCCACCCAGGCGCCGATCACGAAGTCCGCATAAGGGTCGGGCGCGGCGGCCTCCACCGGGGCCTCTGGAGCGCTTTCTTCGGCACCGGGCGGGGCCTCCTCCACCGGCATCGGCTCCGCAGGCACCTCGGCGACGGGCTCCGGCTCGGGCGCGGCAGGTTTGGCCGCAGGCGCGGGCTTCTCGAAAGCCTCCTGGTGCAGCCCCACCAGCCGCTGCAGCAAGGCGCTGGTCTGCGCGGGCGGGTAGGCGATGGTCTTGAGGCCCTTGCGCAGCTTGGCCAGCAGGCCGGGAATGGTTTCGTTGAGGCGGTCGGGCTCCTGGCGCGTCAGCTCGGGCTGTGCACTCCACAGCAGCACGGGCACCAGGGCCAGGTAGCCGCCGGGATCGTCGTCCTGCGCGTCGGGCGCCTTGAGCACCTGCGCCAGCGCCACCACGTCGGCCCAGGGGCCGGCGGCGAAGTCCAGGATGTCCTTGGGCACGTTGCCCACCTCGGGCAGCTTGCGGATGTCGGCGGCGATCTTCTCGGCCAGCATCTCGCGCTGCTCGGCGTGCAACTGGGCTTTCTGCTGGGCCTCCTGATGGGCCTTGAGCTTCTGCTCCTGCGTGTCCCAGGCCGACTGCAGGGCCTTGAGCACGGTGTCGAACGGGCCGGCGTCCCGGATCTCGGACGCGGCCAGGTGTTCGACGGCGCCCTTGAGCAGGCGCATGAAGCTGGTGAACCCGGGCGCCGTCTCGGACGTGAACGCCAGGCTGCGCTGCGTCAGTTCGTCCAGCATGCGCCGGGCGGGGTGGGTGCTGTCGGTGAAAAAGCGCCCATCGTGCTGTACGAGCTGCTTGAGGGCGGGCTCCAGGGTCTGCACGGCCTTTTGCACCGGCGGCAGCAGGCGGGTGTCCTGGGCGATGTTGGCCATCATGCGGCCCACGACCTCCACGGCCATGGCGGGGGACTGCAGCGCCGCCTCCATGGGCATGGTGGCATAGACGACCGGCGCCATGCCCGAGGGCGCGCGCCAGCCCGCCAGGGGCACCGGCAGCGATCCAGGCTGGCTGATGACGGGGCCGCCCGCATTTCCGGACAAGCGGCCCACGATGCGCTCCAGCTGCGCGATGTCCTCCATGGCTTCCACCGCGGCGTTGGCCGGGTAGTAGCCGGCGCCGCCCGCTCCCGGCGGCACGTGGGCCACGCCAGGATGCCCAGGATGCACGGGCACGGCCTGGACCGGCGGAACACCCATGACGGGCACCGCGCCGTAGGTGCGCGGGTCGAAGGGGTCGCCGCCGGCCAGCATCTGGCGCAGGATGCCCACCGTCAGCAAGGCCTCTTCGGCGGCGGGCGCCATGCCGCCCTGCTGCGAGTCGCCGCTCCAGCCGGTCACGGGGCCCATGCCGCTGCGGCCGTAGTCGCCCATGGGGGCATTCATGGAATGGCCATAGCCCGAGTAGCCGCCGCCATAGCCCGTGCCGTAGCCGGTCCCGCCGTAACCCGTCCCCAGGCCTCCGCGCCCGCTGCTGCCCGAAGGCGTGCCCACCACGGCGTAGCCCACGGGCTGGACGCCGTGCTCGCGCAGGCTGGCGGCGGTGCGCCGGTATTCCTCGACCAGCAGCTTGCCGAGCAGGTCGCGCATGTGCTGCATCCACAGCTGCCGCACCTCGGGCGACACGCCGGTGTCGCCCACCACCTGCTGCAGCGCGCGGATGTAGCTCTCGGGGCGCAGCGGGTTGCGTTCGGGCTGCACGCTGCGCAGGCCCTGAGCCGAGCTGACCAGGGTGTTGAGCTCGGCCAGCACCGCGTCGGTGGCATGCAGGGCCGATTGCTGCGCCTTGGAGAGCTCCACCTGCGCCTGCATCTCGTTCTCGTCCATGAGCGAGAGCTCGCCGAAGTCCATGCCCGTGTCTTCGGCGGTGGTGCGCCCCTTGGCGGCGGACGGGCCTTCGGCAAAGGTTTCCAGCAGGGCCATGGGGTAGCCCTTGACCAGGGCCGCCTCGTGCTGGTTGAGCAGCCGCAGGCTGTCGCTGAGCAGGTTGCGCTGCTGGATGTTGCGTACCTGCGACTCCTCCTCGGCCAGCGCCGACTGGGTGACCTTGACCAGCTGCTGCATCAGCGCCTCGCCCCCGCGCACCGCGTTGACCACGCAGGCACGGAAAACAGTTCGGGCGTTCAACGCGGACTGGGACATGGGGGGAGGAGGAGAATCGTCAGGCGGGTGGTTGCCAGTTGCAATCCTACTTGACCTGCGGGCTTATTTCAGGGCCTTGTAGCGCATGCGCTTGGGCTTGGCGCCCTCTTCACCCAGGCGTTTCTTCTTGTCGGCCTCGTACTCCTGGTAATTGCCGTCAAAGAACGTCCACTGGCTGTCACCTTCGGCGGCCAGGATGTGCGTGGCGATGCGGTCGAGGAACCAGCGGTCGTGGCTGATTACCAACACCGTGCCCGCGTACTCCAGCAGCGCGTCTTCCAGCGCGCGCAGGGTTTCCACGTCCAGGTCGTTCGAGGGCTCATCCAGCAGCAGCACGTTGCCGCCCGCGATCAGCGTCTTGGCCAGGTGCAGGCGCCCGCGCTCGCCGCCCGAGAGCAGGCCCACCTTCTTCTGCTGGTCGCCGCCGTTGAAGTTGAAGCGGCCCGCGTAGGCGCGGCTCGCCATCTGGAACTTGCCGATGTTGATGATGTCCAGGCCGCCGGAGATGTCCTCCCACACGGTCTTCTCGTCGGACAGCGCGTCGCGGCTCTGGTCCACATAGGCCATCTTGACGGTGGAACCGATGACGACCTCGCCGCTGTCGGGCTGCTCGCGGCCCGCGATGAGCTTGAACAGCGTGGACTTGCCGGCCCCGTTCGGGCCGATGATGCCGACGATGGCACCGGCGGGAATGTTCATCGACAGGTTGTCGATCAGCACGCGGTCGCCGAAGGACTTGGTGACGTTCTTGAACTCGATGACCTGCGTGCCCAGGCGCTCAGCGACGGGGATGAAGATTTCCTGCGTCTCGTTGCGCTTCTGGTATTCGTAGTCGCTCAGTTCCTCGAAGCGGGCAATGCGCGCCTTGCTCTTGGCCTGGCGGCCCTTGGCGTTCTGGCGCACCCACTCCAGTTCCTTCTTCAGGGCCTTGGCGCGGGCTTCCTCGCCCTTCTGCTCGGATTCGAGGCGGGCCTGCTTCTGGTCCAGCCAGGTGCTGTAGTTGCCCTTGTAGGGAATGCCGTGGCCGCGATCCAGCTCCAGGATCCACTCGGCCGCGTTGTCGAGGAAGTAGCGGTCGTGGGTGATGGCGACCACGGTGCCCGGGAAGCGGTGCAGGAACTGCTCCAGCCAATCGACGGACTCGGCGTCCAGGTGGTTGGTGGGTTCGTCGAGCAGCAGCATGTCGGGCTTGGACAGCAGCAGGCGGCACAGCGCGATGCGGCGCTTCTCGCCGCCGGAGAGCACGCCCACCTTGGCGTCCCACGGGGACAGGCGCAGGGCGTCGGCAGCGATTTCCAGCTGGTGCTCGGAGTCGGTGCCCGCCGTGGCGATGATGGCTTCAAGCCGTGCCTGCTCGGCCGCCAGCGCGTCGAAGTCGGCGTCCGGCTCGGCATAGGCGGCGTACACCTCTTCGAGCTTGGCCTTGGCGGCGAAAACCTCGCCCATGGCCTCTTCCACGCTCTCGCGCACGGTGTGTTCGGGGTTGAGCTGCGGCTCCTGCGGCAGGTAGCCGATCTTGATCCCCGGCATGGGGATGGCTTCGCCCTCGATCTCCTTGTCCACGCCCGCCATGATCTTGAGCAGGGTGGACTTGCCGGAGCCGTTGAGGCCCAGCACGCCGATCTTGGCGCCGGGGAAGAAACTCAGGGAGATGTCCTTCAAGATCTGCCGCTTGGGCGGCACGGTCTTGGAGACGCGGTTCATCGAATAAACGTATTGGGCCATTGGTCCTCAAACCTGCAAGAAGTGGGCAGAGATTTCTGCGAGCAAACCACGATTATCGGGCCATGCGACAATATCCCCGTGACGGGCTCCAGTTGCCCGCCGCATCAGCACACTGCTGGGGACGAAGCAAGCCACGCTTGCGGGCTCCCAATCCTGAACCCCATCGGCCTGAGACTGGCTCGGCAACCCGCCTGGGTTGCGCGACAGGCCGATACCCGGCGCCCCGGACGGGCGCATTCAAAAACATGACATTTGACGAACTGAACCTGGCTCCTGCCATCCTGAAGGCTGTGCACGAAACGGGCTACGAAACGCCCACGCCCATCCAGGCCCAGGCCATCCCCGCCGTGCTCGAAGGCCACGACCTGCTGGCCGGCGCGCAGACCGGCACCGGCAAGACCGCAGCGTTCACCCTGCCCATGCTGCACCGCCTCTCGCAAGGCACCGCGCCCAAGAGCAAGTTCGGCGGCAAGGGCATCCGCGCCCTGGTGCTCACGCCCACGCGCGAACTCGCCGCCCAGGTCGAGGAATCCGTGCGCGAGTACGGCAAGTACCTCGACATTTCCTCCACCGTCGTCTTCGGCGGCGTGGGCATGAACCCGCAGATCGACCGCATCAAGCGCGGCGTGGACATCCTGGTCGCCACGCCCGGCCGCCTGCTGGACCTGCAGCAGCAGGGCTTCCTGGACCTGTCCACCGTGCAGGTGCTGGTGCTCGACGAAGCCGACCGCATGCTCGACATGGGCTTCATCCACGACGTGAAGAAGGTGCTGGCCCTGGTGCCCAAGGACAAGCAGAGCCTGCTGTTCTCCGCCACCTTCAGCGACGAGATCCGCGAGCTGGCCGGCACGCTGCTCAAGAACCCGCAGAGCATCCAGGTCACCCCGCGCAACACCACGGTGCAGCGCATCACGCAGGTGATCCACCCCGTGGGCCGCGGCAAAAAGAAGCAGGTGCTGCTGCACATCATCCAGCAGCACAACTGGAGCCAGGTGCTGGTCTTCACCCGCACCAAGTTCGGCGCCAACAACGTGGCCGAGTTCCTGACCAAGAACGGCGTGCAGGCCATGGCCCTGCACGGCAACAAGAGCCAGAGCGCCCGCACGCAGGCGCTGGCCGGCTTCAAGAGCGGCGAGATCCGCGCCCTGGTCGCCACCGACATCGCGGCGCGCGGCATCGACATCGACGACCTGCCGCACGTCGTCAACTACGAAATCCCCAACGTGCCCGAGGACTACGTGCACCGCATCGGCCGCACGGGCCGCGCGGGCGCCAGCGGCGAGGCCGTGAGCCTGGTCTGCATGGACGAGGAAGGCTTCATGATGGAGATCGAGCGCTTCACCAAGCAGGAGATCCCCGTCCAGGTCATCGACGGCTTCGGCCCCGAGGCCGGCGAAAAGGCCGAACCCATCGCCATGGGCCGCCAGACCATCTGGGGCGGCGCAGGCAAGCCGCCCAGCCGCGAGGTGATGCAGGCCGCCGCCAAGGCCGCCCGCAGCGAGATGATGGAGCGCATCCGCACCAACAAGGCCAGCCAGGGTGATCGCGGCGCCAAGCAGGGCGGCGGCGGCAACGGCAATGCGGGCCATGGCGGCGGCCGCGGCGCACGCGGCAACAGCAGCAGCAACAACGGCCAGGGCAATAATGGCGGCCGCCCGAACCAGCCCGCACCGGCGCGCAGCCGAGGCCCGCGCCCGGAAGGCGGCGGCCACCGCTATGACGACCAGCCGCCCCACGCCAACGCCCACCTGGGCACGCAGGGCGGGCACAGCAACCCCAACCACCGCAACGGCGGCCACGGCGGCGGCGGCCAGCCCGACCCCATGCGCACCAGCGTGGACAGCATGGCCGGACGCGGACGGCGCGGCGGCGGCGGCGGTGGCTACCGCAGCGGTGGGGGCGGTGGTGGCGGCGGCTACGGCGGTGGTGGCCGCAGCAGCGGCCCACGCGGCACGGGCGGCGGCTCGCGCGGCTCGTTCAACCGCTGAGTTGTAGCGCTCCTGAAAGAATAGCTGCCAGCGCTTGCTGCATAAGCGCTGGCGGCCAAAATGGCATGAAACCTGCAAACCCTGCGGGGCATGCCGTACAGTCGGGGCCTCATGCGCCCCAACGACCCGCCCCAGCCCCTGGCCACCCTGATGGTGGCGACCTGCAACGTGCTCAATCTGGCCAACCCCGGGCGCATGTTCTATGAGAACCAGGAGCCCTACACCCAGGCCGAATTCGACCGCAAGCTCACCTGGCTGGGCGAGCGCTTTCGCATGCTCAACGCCGATGTGCTGGCGGTGCAGGAGGTCTGGGACGACGCGGCCTTGAAAGGCGCCCTCGCCCGCAGCGGCCTGCGCTATGACTTCGTGGCCGTGCCGGGCGCGGAGAACAACGCCACCCACGCGGGCGCCCAGGGCACCCCGCGCGTGGGCCTGGCAACGCGGCTCAAGGTCGAGGCGCTGCAGTCGTTCGCGGAATTCCCGCCGGGCTTCCAGGTGGAGGTGCCCGGCCTGGGCGCCCACACCCGCTTCGAGCGCCCGCCGCTGGTGGCCACCCTGCGCATGAAGCACGGCCAGACGCTGAACGTGCTGACGGCCCACCTCAAGTCCAAGCGCCCCAAGTTCCTGCAGGACGCGCAGGGCAACCACCTCGAAGACAGGGACGACCGCAAGGTGATGGCCCTGGCGTCGCTGCGCTCGCTCATCATGCGCGGCGCCGAGGCCAGGGCGCTGCGCTGCCTGGTCATCGACGTGCTGCACCGCACCAGCATGCCGCTGGTGGTGCTGGGCGACTTCAACGACACGCCCGACAGCGTGACCACGCAGCTCATCTGCGCCACCAACGAGATCGCCTACGACCGCTCGGCCCGCGACGTGGCCCTGTTCAACGCCTACGACCTGCAGGGCGACGCGGCGCTGAAGAAGGACGTGGCCTACTCCCACATCCACCAGGGCTCGCCCAGCGTGCTGGACCAGATCCTGGTGAGCGAGGAATTCCTGCCCAACGGCCGCAACAGCGTGGGCGACGTGCGGCGCGTGGACTATTTCAACGACCACCTGCACGAGGGGCGCGACCGCAGCCGCTCGGATCACGGATTCGTGCGCGCCCTGCTGCGGCTGAAGATGCCCGTGGCTGCTCCAGCCGCCTGAGCCAGCCTGTCAACCCTGCGTTTGCAACGGGATGTACGCCGACACGGCGCGGACAGGGTGGACAGGTAACATCACCGTCACAGAGCCGCCCTGCTCGGCCTTACCGGCAGAAATGACCATGACCATGCACCTTCTCCCCCGCCGCCTGCCCCGGACCTTTTCCACCGCACTGACCGCCACATTGGCCGCCGCGCTGCTGGCAGCGTGTTCGAGCACCCCGCTACCGCCCTGGCCCTCCACGCCGACTGCGCGCTCCGGCGCCCCCGCCCCGCTGCCCCGCGCCCAGCAGGGCACGGTGGTGCCCGCGCCGCTCGGCCAGGCGCCCCTGCCGCCCCAGGCGCAGCGCCCGGACGTTCCGGGCGCCGCCGGAGCCGTTGCCAGCCCGCTGCCGCCACCCGCGCCGCTGGTGGTGCAGAACGAAGGCCCGATGGCACCGCCCTACGGCCCCGCCGTGGCCGCCCGCTTCCCCGACCCGGCGGTGGCCTACGGCACGCCCGGGCTGGGCCCCAACCGCCGGGCCTTCACGACCAATGCCGAGCTCGCCCAGTGGCTGCAGTCGCTGGACAACCCCGGCGCGCGCGGCCCCACGCGCACCCGGCTGCTCCAGCTGGGCACGTCGCAGCGCGGCGAACCCATCCTGGGCCTGCTGGCCACCCGCGCGGCGGGCACCGAGCTGGTGGACCTGGACAAGAGCGCCCGACCCACCGTGGTGCTGATCGGCCAGCAGCACGGCGACGAGCCCGCCGGCAGCGAGGCCCTGCTGGTCATCAGCCGCGAACTGACCCAGGGCCTGCTGGAACCCCTGCTGGACCGCATCAACGTCGTCATCGTGCCGCGCGCCAACCCCGACGGCGCGGCCGCGGGCACCCGCGTCACGGCCAACGGCGTGGACATGAACCGCGACCACCTGCTGCTGAACACGCCCGAGGCGCGCGCCCTGGCCCAGGTGGTCAACGACTACCGCCCCATCCTGGTGATGGACGCGCACGAATACACCGTCGTGGGCCGCTACCTGCAGAAGTTCAACGCCATCCAGCGCTACGACGCGCTGCTGCAGTACGCCACCACGGCCAACTACCCCGAGTTCCTGACCAAGGCCTCGCAGGAGTGGTACCACCAGCCCATGGTGGCGGCGCTCAAGGCCCAGGGCCTGGCGAGCGACTGGTACTACACCACGTCCACCAACCTGGAGGACAAGCGCATCTCCATGGGCGGCACGCAGCCCGACACGGGCCGCAACGTGAACGGCCTGAAGAACACAGTCAGCCTGCTGATCGAGACGCGCGGCGTGGGCATCGGCCGCATGCACATCCAGCGCCGCGTGCACACGCAGGTCACGGCCATCGTGAGCGCGCTGCGCAGCACGGCCGACCGCGCGGCCAACCTGGAGCAGGTGCGTTCCTTCGTGGCGCGCGACATCAGTTCCCAGGCCTGCCGCGACCAGGTGGTGGTGGAAGCCGCCGCCACGCCCACGCAGCGCGAGCTGGACTTCCTGGACCCCGAAACCGGCGCGGACCGCCCGATCCGCGTGGAGTGGAACTCCTCGCTCACCCTGCACCCGACCAAGGCCCGCGCGCGGCCCTGCGGCTACTGGCTGTCGGCCAGCGCCGCCGACGCCGTGGAGCGCCTGCGCCTGCTGGGCCTGCAGGTGATGCGCGTGGCCGAGCCGGGCTCTGCCCTGGCCGACACCTACCGCGAAACCGCCCGCGAGACCGGCGGCCGCCAGGACGTGCGCGGCACCATCGCAGGCGACACCGACATCGTGCGCGTGCAGGTGGCCCCGGTGCGCAGCGCCATCGACATCCCGGCGGGCAGCTTCTACGTGCCCTTGGGCCAGCCCCGCGCCAACCTGGCCGTCGCCGCGCTGGAGCCGGACACGCAGAACAGCTATTTCGCCAACCACCTGATCCAGGAACTGGGCCACACGGCGCGGATCATGGCCACCCCGGCCCTGGTGTTCGAGGAATCGCAATGATCGACCTGCACTACTGGCCCACGCCCAACGGCTGGAAGATTTCCATCATGCTGGAGGAGTGCGGCCTGCCCTACCGCTGCATTCCCGTCAACATCGGCCAAGGCGAGCAGTTCCGCCCCGAGTTCCTGGCCATCAGCCCCAACAACCGCATGCCCGCCATCGTGGACCACGCGCCGGCGGAGCCGGGCGCGCCGGTGTCCGTGTTCGAGAGCGGCGCCATCCTGATGTACCTGGCCGAGAAGACCGGCCGCTTCTGGTCCACCCACCTGCGCGAGCGCTATGCGCAGATGCAGTGGCTGATGTGGCAGATGGGCGGGCTGGGGCCGATGTCGGGGCAGAACGGGCATTTCCGCGTGTATGCGCCCGAGAAGGTGCCCTACGCCATCGAGCGCTACGGCAACGAGGTCAACCGCCTCTACGGCGTGCTCGACGGCCAGCTACAGCGCACCGGGGCGCACGTGGCGGGCGACGACTATTCCATCGCCGACATGGCCATCCTGCCCTGGATCCGGCTGCACGAGGCCTACGAGATCTCGCTGGAGAGCTTTCCGCACCTGCAGCGCTGGCACGATGCCCTTATGGAGCGCCCCGCCGTGCAACGCGGCCTGGCCCTGGGCCGGGAGCTGCGCAAGCCGATGACCGACGAGCAGCGCAAGGTGCTGTTCGGCCAGACCGCGGCGAGCGTGCGGGCCAGCGCGCAGCAGGCCCGCTGAACCGGCTCAACTCTTAAAAATATAGCTGCCAGCGCTTGCCCAGCAAGCGCTGGAGGCCATTTTGGCCATAAAAATCAGACCCGGCTGTGCAGCGGGGCGGGGGCCGTGGCCAGCATCTGGCGTGCTTCCGTGCGCTCCAGCACATAGCGCGACATCGCCTGGGCCAGCGCCTCGTCGGCCAGGAAAACCGTGCTGCCGCATTCCTGCGTGAGCCTGCGGGCCTCGTCGCTGCTGTGGCTGCGCACCACGGTCTCGATGTTCGGGTTCAGCGTGCAGGCCGTGGCGATCATCTGCTGCACGTTCATCGGGTCCGGCGCGGTGATCACCAGCATGGCCGCGCGCGCGATGTGGGCCTGGATCAGCACGGCGGGGTCCACCGCGTCGCCATAGACGGCCGCGATGCCCGATTCGCGCAGCGACTCCACCAGTTCGCGGTTCTGCTCGGCCACCACGAAGGGAATGTCGTTGGCCATGAGCGCATTCGCGACGCGGCGCCCCACCCTGCCGTAGCCGACCAGCACCACCTGCCGCGCCAGGTAGCGCGAATCCGTGGTCATGGGCAGCTCCGCCAGCGGGTCGTCGCGCTGCTCCAGCCGCCGCGCCCAGGCCGACCGGGCGCGCAGCCACGCCTGCAGCGGCGCGATGGCATGGAACAGCATGGGGTTGAGCGCCATCGAGATCAGCGACCCCGCCAGCACCAGGCTGGCCCCCTCGGGCGGCAGCATGCCCAGCGACGCGCCCAGCGCCACCAGGATGAAGGAGAACTCCCCGATCTGCGCCAGGCTGGCCGACACGGTGAGCGCCGTGTTCAGCGGGTAGCGGAAGGCGAGCACCAGCGCGGCCGCGGCCAGCGTCTTGCCCAGCATGATGATGGCCACCACCGCCAGCACCTGCATCGGCCGGTCCCACAGCACGGAGGGGTTGAACAGCATGCCCACCGACACGAAGAACAGCACGGCGAACGCATCGCGCAGCGGCAGGGACTCCTGCGCGGCCCGGTGGCTGAACTCCGACTCGCGCATCACCATGCCCGCGAAGAAGGCCCCCAGCGCGAACGACACGCCGAACAGCGCCGCGGAGCCGAACGCGATGCTCACGGCCGCCGCCACCACGCACAGCGTGAACAGCTCGCGCGAGCCCGTGCGCGCCACCTGCCAGAGCACCCAGGGGAACACGCGGCGCCCCACCAGCAGCATCAGCGCCACGAAGCCGCCCACCTGCAGCAGCGTCCAGCCCAGCGTGCGCAGCAGCGTGCCGCCGTCCGGGGCCTGCCCGCCGCTGCCGCTGCTGCCCAGCCACTCGCCCAGCGGCGGCAGCAGCACCAGCACCAGCACCATGGCCAGGTCTTCCACCACCAGCCAGCCCACGGCGATGCGGCCGGTGTGGCTGTCGAGAATGCCCAATGTCTCCAGCGCCCGCAGCAGCACCACCGTGCTGGCGCAGGACAGCGCCAGGCCGAACACCAGCGCCCCGCCCAGCCCCCAGCCCCACCAGGTGGCCAGCGCCATGCCCAGCGCCGTGGCCACCATCATCTGCACCACGGCCCCCGGCACGGCGATCTTGCGTACCGCCAGCAGGTCGCCCAGCGAGAAATGCAGCCCCACGCCAAACATCAGCAGCATCACGCCGATTTCCGCCAGCTGGCTGGCCATCGCGGCGTCCGCCACGAAACCCGGCGTGAAGGGCCCGATCACCACGCCCGCCAGCAGATACCCCACCAGGGCCGGCAGCCGCAGGCGCGCAGCGACGAACCCCAGCGCCAGGGCCAGACCCAGGGCGGCAGCGATGGTGTGTATCAGGGAAACACTGTGCGGCATGGGTCGGTGGAAAGTGGAGGGAAAAATAAGGATGGGCGTGTAACACCGTTATAACCGCATCCGCCATGACCTTGCACTGAAAATCCAGGCCGGCTCGCGCAAGAGGCGCTATCGGCGCAGGTATGATCCGGGCCTTGCGCCGGGGCATGGCGGCGGAAGGCTCCGCCAGGCAGGCCGCCATTGCGCCCATCCCATCTGCCCGTAGCTCAACCGGATAGAGCAATTGCCTTCTAAGCAATAGGTCGGGGGTTCGAGTCCCTCCGGGCAGGCCAGCAAAACACGGATGCCGCACCGCCAGTACTGGTGGTTTGCCGTGTCCGGCAGCAGGCGAAGCCATCCCCTCCTGCAGCCTCAAGTAGTATGTCAGCAGCCCACCGGAACCAGGAGCCGGCGCAGGCCAAGTAAAAATTTGAGGGGCCTTACTTGCTGACATCCCGATCCCGCACCTCGGTCATCCACAGACTGTCATTCTCGATCTGGGGATTGTTTCTGGCCTTTGCGATTCTTGTCTCCGGATTGGGGTACGTGCTCCTTCGGGCCGTCACCGACCAGATCGTGCCGGTGATCATCCGGCAAGCCGTCGAATTGCGCGCACAGGCCAGCGAAGGGCTCTTCGTCCAGGCCGGGCACAGCGTGGAACGGCTGCGGGACGACCTGCTGTCCCGGCTGGGCGCGGCCGATTCCGCAGCGACGCTCAAGCGCTTTCCCGATCTTTTTGCGCGCGGAGAGGACGGCCTGTGGCGGCTGAGGCCCGAACGGGTCGATGCCGTCAACGCGCCGACCCTCTACCTGCACCATGGTGCCGACGGCCCCAGCGAATCCACGCGCCTTCGCGCGGTGATCAGCTACGACCTGCTGCGGGAGCGGGGGCCGGCGCTGGCGCCGCCGTTCTTTTCCGTCTACATGGATTTCGTGGAGGACGGGCTGATGGTCTATGCGCGCGGCGTCGACTGGGGCGCCGGTGCGACCGCCGAGGCCACCAATGCCGACTACCCGACCATGCGCGGAGCAGACCCGCGCGCCAATCCCGGCCGGCGCATCTTCTGGACGCCGGTCTATTTCGACCAGCAGGCCAAGACCTGGATGGTGTCGGTCATCCAGCCACTGGACTGGCAAGGCCGCTGGGTGGGCACCCTGGGGCACGACCTCTCGATCGGCACGTTGCTGGACGCCGTCGGGACCACCCGGGTGCAGGACGGCCTGCAGTTGATCCTCAGCGCGGACGGCGAACTGATATCGCATCCCCAGCTGCAGGACCAGATCGCCGCGGCGCAGGGGCAACTGAAGGTGTCCCAGCTGAAAGACCCGGTGCTGGAGCAGGTTCACCGCATGGTTTCCGAATCGGGCGCCGACAGCGGGGCCGGTTTGCTGCCCGATGGCAGCCAGTGGGTTGCGTGGTCCCGGATCAAGGGGCCAGGCTGGTACCAGGTCCGCCTGATGCCCCAGTCCCGCGTGAACGGCCTTGTGGTGAAGTGGCTCGGCATCCTTGCCGGCATGGGATTGCTGAGCCTGGTCCTGGTGCTCTGGGCGATGCGCAGGCTGGTGATCCGGCATGTGACCCGGCCCTTGCTGCGCCTCACGGAAGCCGTGGATGTCCTGGGACAGGGAGGTGCGCCGGCACCGATTGCGCTTCGGACACAGGACGAACTGGGGCGCCTGGCCCAGGCCTTCGACGACATGGTGGCCGAGCTGGCCCAGAAGCGCGCCCAGGAAACCGCGCATGCGCAGGCACTCCATGCCGAGATCGAAGAGCGGCGCCAGTACATGACCCACCTGGAAGAGGAGCGCGCGCGATTGCTGGCGCTGCTGGGCGCGATGAACATGGGCATCCTCTTCGTCACGGCCGACAACGAGGTGAAGTACTGCAACTCCATGTTCGTGCGGATATGGCACTTGCCCGAGGAGGAGAACGCCTTCGTCGGCCGCTCGGTCCGGGAGGTGTTCAGCCAAGTGGGGCGCGGGAGCGAGCACCTGGCAGCCTTGGAAGAGCACGTGAGGGAAGTGCTTTCGTCACCGGATCAACCCAGCCGCTACGAATTCAATGTCAGTGCGGGGCACACCCTCTTGCTGACGTCACACCCCGTGCATGACGGTGAGCACCGCTACATCGGCCGGCTATGGATCCACGAAGACGTGACGCGAGAGCGCCAGGTGGCGGCGCAGCTGGTCTATCTGGCGGAGAGGGACTCGCTCACGGGGCTGTACAACCGGCGGCGCTTCGAGGACGAGCTGCTTCGCTTCTTCAAGGACCATGAACGGAACGCACGCCAGGGGGCCCTGCTCTTCTTCGATCTGGATGAGTTCAAGGCCATCAACGACACGTTCGGGCACAGCACCGGCGATTCGGTGCTGCTGCGCGTGAGCGGCGAGCTGCGCGCCCTGGTCCGACAGACCGATGTGCTCAGCCGCCTGGGCGGCGACGAGTTCGCCGTTCTGATGCCCAACGCATCCGTGGAGGAGGCGCAGCGGCTGGCCGAACGCATCGTGCAGGGCGTTTCGCAGATACCGCTTCCCATCGCCGGGCAGAACCTCCGGCTCACCACGAGCATTGGCATTGCCCAGGTGCCCCAGCATGCGAGCAATGCCGAAGATCTGGTCACCCATGCCGACACCGCGATGTACCAGGCCAAGCACATGGGGAAGAACCGGTGGTCGGTCTATCGGCCGGATCACCATGCTTCCCAGGAGATGATCAGCAGGCTGGCCTGGAACGACCGGATTTCGCGCGCGCTGAAAGCGGGGCTGCTGCGCCTGCATTTCCAAGGCGTGTACCACGCGGCCACCGGAGGCCTTGCCCACCTGGAGGTCCTGGTCCGCATGGTCGATGAAGCGGATCCCGAACGCTTGATCCCGCCTGGCCTCTTCATCGGCCATGCGGAGAAAAGCGGAAAGATCCTGGACATCGATCGCTGGGTCGTGAAGGAGAGCATCGCGGTGCTGGCGAGAGCGCCCCACCTGCCGGCGCTGGCCGTCAACATCTCGGCACGCTCCTTTGACGATCCGAGCCTTCCTGACTACATCGCCGCCGAGTTGCGGCAGACCGAAGTCGACCCGCGCCGGCTGCTCGTGGAACTGACGGAGACTTCGGCGGTTTCGGACCTGCGCGACGCGGAGCGGTTCATCAACGCCCTGCAGTGCATGGGGTGCCATGTGTGCCTGGACGACTTCGGCACCGGCTTCGCCTCGTTCGCCTATCTCAAGCACCTCAAGGTGGATGTCCTGAAGATCGACGGCTTGTTCATCCGGAACCTGGCCCGGGAGCAGGACGACCAGGTGTTTGTGCGCTCCATCATCGAAGTCGCGCGGGGCCTGGGCAAGAAGACGGTCGCCGAATTCGTGGAGAGTCAGGAGATCCTGGTGATGCTGCAATCCCTCGGCGTGGACATGGTGCAGGGCTACCATCTGGACCAGCCCCAGGCCGATCACCCGGCGCTTCATGCGGGTGCTCAATCCAGCAAGATCAGGTAGCCGCCTTATCCCCAGCTATCCCCGAAAACAAAAAAGGCCCCGCAGGGCCTTGATTTGCAAGAGAAATTCTTGGGGTGGCTGATGGGACTCGAACCCACGACGACAGGAATCACAATCCTGGACTCTACCAACTGAGCTACAGCCACCGTAGCTCTCAATTATAGCCTGGGATTTTCATCCCGAGGCCTCATCTGCTCAATTTTCTGCCGCCGCCTGTGCCACGGCATCAGGACGCTGGGCCTTGATCTGCACCTTGAAACGCTGCTTGAGCAATTCATAGTACGCCAGGCCTTCGGCCGTGGTCCACCACTGTACGTATTGCTGGCGCTCCTGTTGGGCACGCTCCGCGTCCGGCGCCTGGCGGGGAATCAGGCGGTTCACCTTGACGATGGCATAGCCTTCGCCGCCGAGATCGACGCCGACCCAGCCGGGCAAGGCCTCGGTCGGAGCACGCAATGCCGCGTCGACCAGGGAGCGAGGGAAGCCCTGGGGCTGTTCGCGCGAGATCTGCACGGCCGCTGCCAGACCGGTGGCGGTGGCGGGGCTGGCTTTCCAGGCCGCGAGTTTGGCCTCGCCTTCCTTGCGCGCCAGTTCGGCGGATTTGTGCGCCACGTACAAGGTGCGCACGCGGGCGCGCACCTCTTCCAGGGGCAGGGTCCGCGCGGGCGTGTAGGCTGCCACGCGGCCCGCCACCATCTGGCTGGGGCCCACTTCGATCGCTTCGGTATTACGCTTGTTCTGGAGGGAATCCGAGGCGAACAAGGCCTCCAGGAATTTGGCATTGGCCAGCGGCCCCTGCGCACCCAGCACGGGAGTGCGCGCCACACCCGCCGCTGTCTGGACCTTGAGCTTGAGCTTGTCGGCCACCGGCTGCAGGCTGTCCGCCTGCTCGTACACGCTGTTAGTGAAAGATTCGGCCACCTCGGCGAACTTGCGCTGGGCCTGCTGCTGCTTGAGTTCCGCTTCCATCGAAGGGCGCAGTTCCTCGAACGTAGGCTGGCGCGGCGTCTTGATGTCCGTCAGCTGGATGATGTGGTAGCCGAAGTCGGTTTCCACCACGTCGCTGATCTCGCCCTTCTTCAGGGCGAAGGCCGCGTCCTCGAAGGGCTTGACCATGGCGCCGCGGGCGAAGAAGCTCAGGTCGCCACCGGCGGTGGCCGAACCCTTGTCGTCCGAGGACTTCTTCGCCACCTCGGCGAAGGTGGCCGGGGCCTTGCGGACCTGCTCCAGCAGCTCGGTGGCGCGGGCCTTGGCCTTCTCGCGATCGGCCGCCGGGGCATCCTTGGCGGCGTTGATCAGAATGTGGCTGGCGCGGCGCTCTTCCTTGCCGGACAGGCGCTCCAGGTTTTCCTTGTAGTAGGTGCGCAGATCGTCCTCGCTCAGCGTGATACCGGAACGCACGCTGTCGAGGTCGAGCACCACGTATTCCACCGTGGCCTGCTCAAGTTGCTGGAACTCCGCGGGATGGGCCTGGTAGTAGGCCTCCAGGTCCGCGTCCGTGGGCGTGACCTTGGCGGTGAAGTCGGCGGACTTGAAGCGGGCCACCTGCACTTCGCGCTGCTCGTACAGCGCGTCCAGGGCCAGCTTGACCTGTGCATCGGTGCCGAACGAGGAAGTCATCACACCGCCCAGAACCTGGTTCACCGAGAGGTCACGACGCACGTTGGCCTCAAAGCCCTCGGGCGTCAGGCCCTGGCTGCCGACCAGGGCGCGGTAGGCCTCGGCGTCCAGCGTGCCATCGGCGCGGCGCAGGCCGGCAATGGCGGGAATCTCCTGCAGGCTGCGGGCCAAGCGCGCATCGCTGGTCGTGAGGTGCATGTCCTTGGCAGCGGCGGCCAGCACGCGGTCGCGCACAATGCGCTCCAGCGTGGCATAGCGGGCCTGCGGCGAGTCGAGGAGCTTGGGATCGACCGTGGGAGACTGCGCGCGGATGCGGTCCGACTCCATGCGGTGCGCGTTGTCCCAGTCCGTCTGGGTGATCTTGTCGCCATTCACGCGGGCGACCACGGGGCTCGATTCGGAGAAGTAGTTGCGGTCGATACCCACCAGCACAAACGATGGAATGATCAGCAAGAACAATAAGACCATCACGATCTTGGAGTGCTTGCGGATGGATTCAAACATGGTCGATCTTTCAGAAGACAAAAACAAAAAGGCGAACTTGCGTTCGCCTTTGTTCGGTGGTGGTGGGTCCTGACGGTCTCGAACCGCCGACCTACTCCGTGTAAAGGAGCCGCTCTACCAACTGAGCTAAGGACCCCGCCTCAACCCGATCCTCAGTTCAAGGCATCCTTCAATGCCTTGCCAGGACGGAACTTTGGAACTTTAGCAGCTTTGATTTTAATCGTAGCGCCCGTACGGGGATTGCGGCCGGTGCGGGCAGCGCGCTTGCCGACGGCAAAGGTTCCGAAACCGACGAGCGACACGGTGCCGCCCTTCTTCAGGGTCTTCTTGACGGCCTCGATCGTGGATTCCAGGGCACGCGCAGCAGCGGCCTTGGAGATGTCGGCGTTGTTCGCGATGTGCTCAATCAGTTCGGTTTTGTTCACAAGAAGCCTCTCGGGAAAAGAGTTGATGGAATGTCTCTTGGATATCTGGTCTTCACACGTCAGGCAGCGCAGCAGAAGCTGCGAGGGAATCGGACGGGGGAATGACTGGCATCTACAGCGGGCGCTGCTGCATCAGATTAAAGCCATCGAGTTTCAGGGTGTCAATACGACGCGTCGGTTTGCGACGGCGCCGCGTTGAATTCTAGTCGTATTTCACGGCGCGACAGGGCTTGCGGGGCGGTTTTGTCTCATACATGCCGTATGGGCAGGATTCCGTATTGACACCCCAGGTCCAGCAAGGCTTCGCGGGCCGTGGCCGTTGCGAATCTGCTCCTGAAACCGCAGCTGCCGGCGCTTGCCCACCCTGCGCCGTCGGCCCAAAAGGCTTGGGGTTTATTTGACGCGCGCCCGGATCTCGGGCAGCGCCTTCTGCAGGTAGTACACCATGGACCAGACCGTGAGCACCGCCGAGGCCCAGATCAGCCAGGTGCCCCACACGCCCGTATCGATCACCCCGAACAGGCGCCCGTCATAGAGCAGGAAGGGAATGGCCAGCATCTGCACCGTGGTCTTGACCTTGCCGATCATGTGCACGGCCACGCTCTTGCTCGCGCCGATCTGCGCCATCCATTCGCGCAGCGCGCTGATGGCGATCTCGCGCCCGATGATGATGAGCGCCACGAACACGTCGGCGCGCTGCAGGTGCACCAGCACCAGCAGCGAGGCGCAGACGAGGAACTTGTCGGCCACCGGGTCCAGGAAGGCGCCGAACGACGAGGTCTGGTTGAGCTTGCGGGCCAGGTAGCCGTCGAGCCAGTCGGTGGCGGCGAACACGATGAACATCACCGTGGCGATGAGGTTGCGGGTGGCGGGCTCCAGCGGCGCGTAGAACACCCCCACGATCAAGGGTATCGCGACGATGCGCGTCCAGGTCATCAGCGTGGGGATCGTCCAGAACATGGCTGCGATTATGGCCCGCGCGCTCACCGCAGCGCGCGGTATATCTCCTCGGCCAGATCGCGCGAGATGCCGTCCACCGTCGCCAGGTCCTCCACACTGGCCGAGGCCACGCCGCGCACGCCGCCAAAGCGCTGCAGCAGGCGCGCGCGCTTCTTGGGGCCCACGCCCGGAATCTCCTCCAGCTGGCCGCCGCCCACGCGCACCTTGGCGCGCGCGGCGCGCATGCCGGTGATGGCGAAGCGGTGGGCTTCGTCGCGGATCTGCGCCACTAGCATGAGCGCGGCGGAGTCCCGGCCCAGGTAGACCTTTTCGCGCCCGTCGGCGAACACCAGTTCCTCCAGGCCGACCTTGCGGCCTTCGCCCTTTTCCACGCCCACGATGCGCGTCAGGTCCAGTCCCAGCGCGGTGAACACTTCGCGCGCCACACCCACCTGGCCCTTGCCGCCGTCGATGAGCACCAGGTCGGGCAGGCGCGCCTGGGCGTTGGTGACCTCCGCGCCGCCGGCCTCCTGCTGCGCCTCGGCCACCTTGCTGTAGCGCCGCGTGAGCACCTGGCGCATGGCGGCGTAGTCGTCGCCGCCGGTGATGCCCTCGATCTTGTAGCGGCGGTATTCGCTGCTCTGCATCTTGTGGTGGTGGAACACCACGCACGAGGCCTGGGTGGATTCCCCCGCCGTGTGCGAGATGTCGAAGCACTCGATGGTGAGCTGGTCCAGGTCGTCGGGCGGCAGGTCCAGCGCCTCGGCCAGCGCGCGCGTGCGCGCCTGCTGCGAGCCCTCTTCCGCCAGCAGGCGGACCAGTTGCAGGTCGGCGTTCTTCTGCGCCATGTCGAGCCAGGCGCGGCGCTGTTCGCGCGGCTGGTGCACGGCCGACACGCGCAGGCCCGACTGCTGCGACAGCGCATCGAGCAGCGCCTTGTCCACCGGTTCGCTCGCCACCAGCACGGGCGGCACCGGCACGCCGATGTAGTGCTGGGCGATGAAGGCTTCGAGCACCTGCGCCTCCACCGAGCGCGCGGCACCCTCCCCTTCTTCCTCGAATACGGCGGCGGCGTCCTCCACGTGCACGGGGAAGTACGGCCGGTCGCCCAGGTGGCGCCCGCCGCGCACCATGGCCAGGTTCACGCAGGCGCGGCCGCCCTGCACGCGCACGGCGAGGATGTCCACGTCCTTGTCGTCCACGGTTTCGATGGACTGCTGGTGCAGCACGCGCGACAGCGCCTGGATCTGGTTGCGCACCTCGGCCGCCTGCTCGAATTCGAGCCGGTCGGAGTGCGCCATCATGCGCTCCTCCATGGCCTGCAGCACCTCCTGCGTCTCGCCGCGCAACAGCGCCTCGGCATGCTGCACGTCGGCGGCATAGGCCTCGGGCGAGATCAGTTGGACGCAAGGCCCCGTGCAGCGCTTGATCTGGTAGAGCAGGCAGGGCCGCGTGCGGTTGGCGAACACCGTGTCCTCGCAGGTGCGCAGGCGGAAGACCTTCTGCAGCAGCTGGATGGTTTCCTTCACCGCCCAGGCGCTCGGGTAGGGACCGAAGTAGCGGTGCTTCTTGTCCACCGAGCCCCGGTAGTAGGCCATGCGAGGAAACACCTGGCCCGGCGCGTCGCCGGTGCCGCCAGCGGTGCCGGTGATCTTGAGGTAGGGGTAGCTCTTGTCGTCCCGGAACAGGATGTTGAACTTGGGGTTCAACGTCTTGATGAGGTTGTTTTCCAGCAGCAGCGCCTCGGCCTCGGAGCGCACCACCGTGGTCTCCATGCGCGCGATCTTGCCCACCATGTGGCCGATGCGCGTGCCGCCATGGTTCTTGGTGAAGTAGCTCGATACGCGGCGCTTGAGGTGCCGGGCCTTGCCCACGTAGAGCAGCGCGCCCTGGGCGTCGAAATAGCGGTAGACGCCAGGCAGGGCGGGCAGTGCGGCCACCTGCGCCAGCAGTTCTTCGGAATGCACGTCGGACATGGCGCGTATTGTGGCCCCGCGCCCGAGGACTACGAAATCAATAGCTGCCAGCGCTTTTCCAGAAAGCGCTAGCGGCCGATTTCACTCCAATTACTCGGCTTCGATCTTCGACGACTTGACCACGCTGGCCCAGCCGGCCAGGTCGGCCTTCACCTTGTCGCCAAGCTGCTGCGGCGTCTGGTAGTCCGCCGTGGCGCCCTGCTCCTGCGCCTTCTGCTTGAAGGCCGCGCTCTGCACCACGGTGCGGATGTCGGCCGTGAGCTTGTCCACCACGGGCTTGGGCGTGGCCGCCGGCACGAACACGGCGAACCAGGACGTGGCGTTCACGCCGGGGTAGCCCGCCTCGGCGGTGGTGGGCACGTCGGGCAGGCTGGGCAGCCGCTCCTTGCCCGTCACGGCCAGCACGCGCAGCTTGCCCGTGGCGATGTGGGGCATGAAGGGCGGCGCGGTGCCGAAGGTCAGGTCCACCTGGCCGCCCAGCAGGTCCTGCAGCGCGGGGCCGGTGCCCTTGTAGGGCACGTGCACCATCTTGATGCCGCCCTGCTGCTCCAGCATGG